>WNGI01004856.1_pt1 | contig 13358 bp, 11 predicted proteins | sample 5400621 | NCBI WGS metagenome assembly WNGI01 (sample SAMN13153374, study PRJNA577476) | soil metagenome | isolation source: 20 cm soil or saprolite under Garry oak tree replicate 1 | place: USA:California | collected 2016-06-15
GACGTGGTCGGCGGAGCGCGCGTGCGCTCGCGCCGCGAACGCGGTCGCGCCGGCGTCGTTCAGCTGATCCGCGTGCAGCGTGAGCGCGAGACCCGCCTCGCTCGCGGCCTTCGCGAGCGGCCGCACGTCTTCGACGTCGAAGACGCCGTTCTCGACGAACGCGTCGACCGCCTCGGCCAGACCTTCGTCGGCCACGGTCCGGACGGCCTGCGCGGCCTCGCGCACGAAGCCGCGGCGATCGTCCGCTCGGGCAGCCGGAAGCGCGTGCAGCGCGAGATAGGTGACCGCGACGTCGATGCGCGTTTCTTTCACAGCCGCCGCGATCACCCGCAGCTGCCGCAGCTCCTCGGCGGGCTCGAGTCCGTAGCCGCTCTTCACTTCGATGGTCGTCGTGCCGAGCGCGATCGCGCGCGCGAGACGTCGTCGGATCAGCGCGAGCAGGTCGTCGTCGCTCGTCTCGCGCGTCGCCCGCACCGTCGCATGGATGCCGCCGCCACGCTCGAGCACCGCGAGGTAATCCGCACCACTCCTCCGCGTCACGAACTCGTCCCACCGCTGGCCCGCGTAACAGAGATGCGTGTGCGCGTCGACGAACCCGGGCATCACGACGCGGCCCTCGGCATCGACCTCGACCGATTCCGGCGTGCGCTCGAGGTCATGCCACGCGTCGCCGCGACCGGTCGCGACGATGACGCCGTCGCGCGACGCGAGCCAACCGCCCTCGATCGCGCCAACATCGCCGGCTGCCGCGCCGACGCGCGGCTTCTCTTCACGAAGCGGCGCAAGCGTGAGTAGCCGACCGCGTCGTATGACCAGATCCGCTTCAGCCATCAGTTAGGCGGCCGCGGGGAGCGCCGCTCTCTCGCAAGACGGGCCCGCTCTCATGCGCTCGCCGGACCGTGATGCTGCGGCCGCGGTCTCGGTGCTCGTTCGCGGCACTCCCCGCGCCCGCCTGCTCACGTCATTCGATGAAGTGACTCTCGATCACACGACTGCGATCGAAGTTCTCAAGCTTCAGCGCTGCCGCAGTCACCTCTAATGCCGCATCGAGGGGCAGCAGGCCGATGAGCTCACCTCGCAGCACTTTGACACCGGCGTCACTGGCGCGACGCTCGACTTCGTGCCACGCGGTCGCGAGCGACGTCACGGTCGTGTCGAGAAGATTCATCGACACTTGTGCGCGCGGCGGATCGGTCAATTCGAATCCGAGGGCCTGGACGCTCGGAAGACCACCTGAGGATTCGCGTATCTCTTTCGCGATGCGCTTGGCGATCTTCACGTCGGCTGTGTCGAGCTCGATGTTGAACGCGATGAGCGGCGGGCGCGCGCCGACGACGATGGCGCCCGCCTTCGCGTGGAGGACGGCCGGTCCGGCGTCCGGCACGTGCGTCGTCGCGAGCAGCTCGGCGAGGCCCTCGTACTGCGGTTTGCGTATGTCGGGCAGGCGGATGCGCTCCGGGCGCAGCGCCGCACGCGCGTAGAAGTACACGGGTATCTGATGCCGAGCGGCGACCTCGTGCCCGAAGACGTGCGCGCGCGGGTGCTCGCCCTTGTGCGAGCGCATGTCGATCTCGCCGAATGCGGCGGCGATGAGGGCGTGTGCCGCGGCGGTCACCACGTCGGCGTCGCCGGCAAAGGTGAAGACGGAGCGGTTGTGATCGACGTCGCTCGTCTGATCGAGGAGCCGGACCCCGGGGACGTCGCGGATGGCCCTCGCCAGTCGGTCGATCACGTCGCGGCGGCGGCCCTCGCTGACGTTCGGCACGCACTCCACCAGCCGCGGCACGGCGGAAGCGTACCCGTCATCCCCCATCCGTGGGGCTTGTCGGCGTGCCGACGGTTAGTGAGACTGACCAGAGTGGAAAGGGATCGGGATCGGAACGAACAGGGACTGAGCCTCGCGCTGCTGCAGTTCAACCCGTCTTCGGTCGTCCTGCTCGACACCGAGGGACGCGTTCGCTCCCTCAACCGGAACGCCGAGCGGCTGCTCTCGACGACCGAGGCCGACGCGGTAGGAAAGAGCTACACCGTCGTTTTCGGCGAGTCCCTCTCGCAGCGCGTCTTCAAGCTGATGCTGAGAGGCGCGGCCGAGGGCGAGGCGCGCGCGATCGAGGCGACGTTGCCGAGCGGCCGCCGCGCCAAGCTGCGTGCGACCGCGGGGCCGCTGAAAGACGCGCGCGGGAACGTGAACGGCATCGTGTTCGTCGCCGACGAGGACACGTCGTCGCCGAAGCTCGAGGCGCTCGCGGATAACCAGGTGCGACTCCGCGACGCCCTGAGGCGCTACCTCGGCGACAACGTCGCTGACATGGTCGACGCGCGGCCGTCGTTCGTCGACGTCGGAGGCCAGACGCAGACCGTGAGCGTCGTGCACGCGGACGTGCGCGGGTACACCGCGATCGCCGAACAGCTTCCGCCCGACCGCGTCGTCTCGCTGCTCATGCGGTACCACGGCGCAGCGGCGAAGGCGATCCGCGGGACGGGCGGCACGATCGACCGGTTCGCTGGCGACGCGATCCTCGCGCTCTGGAACGCGCCCGTGCCGCAGGAAGACCACGTGCGGCGCGCGCTCCGCGGAGCGCTCGCGATGCGCGATGCGGCGCGCGAGGTCGGCACCGATCTCGGCTACGGCATCGGCGTGCACACCGGCGAGGCGATGGTGGGCAACCTCGGCAGCGAGCAGTACCAGAACTTCACCGCCATCGGCGACACGGTGAACGTCGCCGCACGGCTCCAGGGCCAAGCCAAGGCGGGCGAGGTCGTCTGCTCCGCGGTCGTCCTTCAGGCGGCGGGCGAGGGCGTACGGACGACACCCCTCGGCGCGTTGGAGTTGAAAGGACGGAAGACCCCGGTGGAGGCCCACCGCGTGGAGGGGATCGACCAGTGAGCTTGCAGCCCGGGAACACGCTCGGGAACTACCAGATCGTCGAGAAGATCGGTGCCGGCGGGATGGGCGCCGTGTACAAGGCGTATCAAGCGTCCCTCGGCCGTTACGTCGCGATCAAGGTCCTGCCGCCGCAGACCGCGGGCGATCCGGCCTTCGCCGACCGCTTCGCGCAGGAAGCGCGCGCGATCGGCAAGCTGCGCCACCCGAACATCGTGACCGCCTTCGACTTCACGCAACAGGACGACATCGCGTTCCTCGTTTCGGACTACATCGATGGCGGCACGCTCGCCGACCAGCTCGGCTCGCCGCTGCCGCTCGAGTACGCGATGGGCGTCCTCGGGCCGATCGCCGGCGCCCTCGACTACGCACACGCGCGCGGCGTCGTGCACCGCGACATCAAACCGCAGAACGTCCTCCTCACGCGCGAGGGGACGCCGGTGCTCACGGACTTCGGCCTCGCGAAGATCGTCGGGCCCGGATCGGGCATGACGCAGGCCGGATCGCTCATGGGCACGGCGGACTACATGGCGCCGGAGCTCGCGGGCGGCGCCGAGAGCGCCGGGCCCGCGGCGGACCAGTACGCGCTCGGGATCATCGCGTACCAGATGCTCGTCGGCCGCCACCCGTTCCCGTCCGACAACCCCCTCTCCGCGCTGATGGCCCACGTGAACAAGCCGGTGCCACTGCCCAGCCAGCTGGGTGTTGCGTTGCCGCCCGGTGTCGAGGCCGCGCTCCTGCGCGCGCTCGCCAAGAGACCCGAGGACCGCTTCGCGCGGTCCGGCGACTTCGTCCGCGCGCTCGCGGGTTCGCAGTTCTCCGTGCCGACGCCCGCGCCGACGACCTTCCCGGGGCCCGCCAGGCCATCGCAGCCACCGATCGCAGCCGCCGCGGTCATCGCGGCGATGCCGGTCGAAGGTGCGGCGTCGCCGCTGTTGTCGCCGTCGGGCCTCGTCAGCGGCGTGGCGCGCGTCGAGCCGCCGCCGCCGCCGGCCGAGCCGATCCTCGTTGCGCCGACCGTCGCGGGCGGCGCGGCCACCGCGGTGATCGCACCGCCGGAGGCGCGCGGATTCCCTTGGCGGCGCGCGATCGTCCCCGCGATCCTCGTCCTCGTCCTGGCACTTCTGGCCTTACGCGGCGGCATCGACCGGAACGCCGCCGCCGACCGCACCAACACGCCGCAGCGCACCGCCCAAACGACGCTTGCGCCCACCACCGCGCCGACGGTCGCCCCCTCGACGGCGGCCACGGTCGCACCAACGACAACCCCGACGATCGCTCCGACCGCGCGACCGACCATCACGCCGACCGTCGCCGATACCGAGCCCAACAACACCCCGGCGACGGCGACGCTCATCGCGGCGGGCGTCCACGACGGAGCGATCTCGCCCGCGGGCGACGTCGATTTCTTCCGCGTCCAAGTACCCGATAACACGGCGATGTTGGTGACGCTGCACGCCGACACGCTGCCTGGCGGCGGCGTCTCCATCTTCAACGCCTCGGGAGCGGAGGTCGCGCCGGAGGTCAACACCGGCGCCGACCGCGTCGCGCGCGTGGAGTACGTCGTCCGGGACCCGGGCGCCTACTTCATCCGTGTGCGCGCCGTGCGCGTCGACGCGACCGGAACGTACCAGCTGAACTACTCGACCACCGCACGCTGAGACTCGCGCCGTCTAATGCCGCGCGGTGACCTCGGGGTGCTGCGCCTCGGCGTTGCGGATGCGGCGGACCAGGATCGGCAACAGCGCGAGGGCGAGCTGCGGATGGCTCTCGAGGATCCCGCGGAAGTGCCAGCGCTGGATGCCGAGCGCGGTCGTCGGTTCGACGGCGCGGGCGCTCGCCGAGCGCGGGAACTCGTCGAGGAGCGCCATCTCGCCGATGACATCACCCGGTCCGAGGGTCGCGAGCTTGATCTCTTTGCCGCCCTTGTCCTGGACGATGTCGACCTTGCCGGAACGAATGATGAACGCGCCGACGCCGGTGTCACCCTGGCGCAAGATCTCCTGCCCCGGCTGGTAACGCTGCTCGACCGCGGCGTTCGCGATCGCGTCGAGCGACTTCTGGTCGAGATCCTCGAACCAGCTGACTTTCTTGAGGAATTCGGTGCTGACCGGCATGACGGCGGGATGGTAATGGTCCGCGAGATACTTCGCACCTGTGTCGTTCCGGATCGAGACCGCGCGCGATATCGACGCCTGCACGGCGACCGTGCCGATCCAGGAGGAGGTATGGAGCGGCGACGTCGTCGTCCCGCCACAGCTGCTTCTCGCGGTCGTGCACAACGGTGGGTTCGTCGCTCTCGGGTATGCCGCTGGTGACGAGCGCGCCGCCGGCTTTGTCTTCGGCTTCGTCGGCATCTACGACTACCACTTCCGTCACCACTCGCACATGCTCGCCGTGCGCGAGGCGTACCGCGGCAGCGGCCTGGCGAAAGCGCTGAAGGAAGCGCAGCGCGACCACTGCCTCGATCAAGGCATCGAGGTCATTGCGTGGACGATGGATCCGCTCGAGGCGCGGAACGCGGTCTTCAACTTCGCAAAGCTCGGCGCGTTCACGCGCGAGTACCACCGCGACTTCTACGGCCCGATGCCGGACAAGCTCAACGCGGGTCTGCCATCTGATCGCATCTACGTCGAGTGGCCGATCGGACACGACCGGACATACAAGCGTCTCCGGGGCGAGGATCGGCCGCCGTCGCTCGAGGAGGCGGAGCGTGAGGGCATCGCGTACACGCTGCGCGCGGATGGCGAGCGACCCGGAAATGTCGCGCCCGCCACCGACGAGACGCACCTTCTCCTCGAGATACCCGCCCACTTCCAGGAGCTCAAGGCGCGCGATCCGAAGACGGCGCTCGCCTGGCGCTTCGCGGTCCGTGAGGCGATCGAGCCCGCGTTCGCGCGGGGCTACGCGGCGGTCGAGTTCCTGCGGGCGGCGAATGGCCGCGGCGCGTACCTGCTCGTCCCCCAGCCGCGGCGTGAAGGAGTGATCGACACCGATGAATAGGGCACGGACGGGGCCGTACGCTCGCTGCGGCTCGCTAACAGGGGCCCCTACCCCTGAGCCGGGCCCGTCCGAACGAAAGGACACGAGTTGCGTATAGAGAGGGTCGAATTATTCGAGCTGCGCCTGCCCCTCAAGCGCGCGTACGAAACGAGCGGCTCCCGCGAGACGCATCAGACGCGGGTCATCGCGCGTGTGGAATCGGAGGGCGCGGTCGGCTGGGGTGAAAGCGTCGCGCCGGAGCTGCCCTGGTACTCGGGCGAGACACCCAAGACCGTTTGGTACCTGCTGGACGAGATCGTCATCCCCGCGCTGATGGCGGCCGAGCTGCATCAACCCGAGGACACCGAGCGCATCGTCGCCTGGATCCGCGAGCACCGCATGGCGAAGGCGACGCTCGAGATGGCGATCTGGGACCTCTTCGCGAAGCGCGACGGCCGCTCGCTCTCGAAGCTGCTCGGCGGCACGCGCGACCGCATCCTGTGTGGCGTCGCGATCGGCATCCAGCCGTCGATCGACGAGCTGCTCGCAACGATCCACCGCGAGCTCTCCGCCGGTTACCAACGCGTGAAGGTGAAGATCAAGCCGGGCTGGGACGCCTCGGTCGCGGAGGCGATCAGAAACGAGTTTCCCGACCTGCCGTTCATGCTGGACGCGAACTCGGCGTACACGCTCGCGGATGCGCCGCTGTTCCAGCGCATCGACGCATACACGCCGATGATGATCGAACAGCCGCTCGCTCACGACGACATCGTCGATCACGCGACGCTGCAGCGTGAGATCAAGACGCCGATCTGTCTCGACGAGTCGATCCACACCGGCGACGACGCGCGCAAGGCGATCGAGCTCGGCGCGACGCGGATCGTCAACATCAAGGCCGGACGTGTCGGCGGTCTGACGTCGGCGCGCCGCGTCCACGACGTGTGCCGCGAGGCACGGGTCCCGGTGTGGTGTGGCGGCATGCTCGAGATGGGGATCGGCCGCGCGCACAACGTGCACCTCGCGTCGCTGCCGAACTTCAGCCTCCCCGGCGACGTGTCCGCATCCGAACGCTACTTCGCGACGGAGATCATCGGCGAGCCGTTCACCGTGCGCGCCGACGGCACCATGCTCGTGCCGACCGGTCCGGGTATCGGCGTGACCGTGCTCGAGAAGGTCATCCGCAAGATCGCCGTCAGAACGAAGGAGTACCGCGCCACGCGGAAAGCACCGCCGAAGACGAAACCGCGGGCTAGCGTGGCGAAGCCGGCTGCTCGGCCTTCTGCGGGGCGCTCTCGGGCGGCCACACCACGATCTCGTCGATGACCGTGCCGAAGGCATCGACCAGCCGCGCGTAGTCGCCGCGCGTCCACAGCAGGCGCGCCGCGGCGATCGGCCCCGCCGCGTACACGTGCTTGCGGCCCCCGACGAGATCGTCGGCGAGCGGATGCGTCGCCGCGCGCACGCGTGAGCCCGAGTGGATCCGGTAGATCTCGCCCGCACGCACGAAGGACGGCGAGCCCCAGGTGTAGACCCACTCCCACTCGACCGGCTTCCGGATCTCCTCGCGCCAGAGCGCGCGCAGGTGCTGCAGGCGCCAGTTCGCCAGATCGCTATCGAGCGCGGCTTGGACCTCGATCCATTCGGCGTTCGCGTCCTCGATCGTCGTGGTCGCCTGCGCGGCGCGGATGTTCAGGATGCGCGCCTTGACTGCCTCGACGGGACGGAAATCGGCCACGCGTGGACAATACCCGACGACCAGGGAGGGAGGGCGTAATGAGTGAGCACAGCCGCGCGCTGCTCGCGGAGGCCGCTGGCACGTTCTGGTTCTTCTTCATCGGCGCCGGCGCGATCATCGCCGACGCGAGCGGCAGCGGCGGCGGACTTGTAGCGATCGCGCTCGCGCACGGCGTCACGCTCGCGGTCGCGGTGTCCGCGTTCGGGCCGATATCGGGCGGCCATTTCAATCCCGCAGTGACATTCGCGCTCGCGATCGCGGGCCGGCATCCCTGGTCGCGCGTGCCCACGTACTGGATCGCACAGCTCGTCGGCGGTCTCGCGGCAGGCTTCGCGCTCCGTGGCATATTCGACTTCGCGCTGGCCGCGATCGACAAGACGCACCTCGGCACACCGGCGCTCGCGAACGGCGTGAGCGTGCCGATCGGCATCGGCGTCGAGGCGCTGCTCACGATCTTCCTGGTGTGGGCGGTCTACGGCACCGTGGTCTCGCCACACGCGCCACGCATCGCCGGCTTCGGCATCGGCCTCACGGTCGCGACCGACATCCTGATGGGCGGCCCGCTCACCGGCGCGGCGATGAATCCCGCGCGGCACGTCGCGACCGCCATCCCCGCGGCGTTCTTCGACAACTGGTACGTCTATTGGGTCGGTCCGTTGCTCGGCGCCGCGGTCGGGGGCCTGTCGATCCGGCTCCTGTTCGCGCAGTTGCGAGAGTTAGCCACGCCCGCCAAGTCCTAGCCTCGCGCGCTCGGCACCGGCGCTAGGTGCACGCACCGTCGCAGACACGCACGACACCTGTCATCTGCGGATGGACGCCGCAGTGATACGCGAACGTGCCCACCTTATCGAATGTGATCGTCGCGCTCTTGCCGCTGTCGAGCCCGACGTCGAACGGACGTCCTTCGTCGCTCGACGTGACGGTGTGGAACTCCTTGCCCATGTTCACGAAGGTGACCGTCGTGCCCACCGACACGCGCAGCTCGTGAGGCGCATATGTCCATGCGGCTTCCTTGCCCACCGGCTCGATGACCTGGACCTCATTCGGCTTCAGCGCCGGACTCGCGGTCGCGGCGCCGCATGCGGCGAGCGCGACGAGCGCCAGACCCGCCGCGGCGCGGATGGTCCAACGCCCCGTCACGACGATCGTACGAAAGTCGCGACGGGGCGGATGTGTTCTAGAGCAGACCCACGAGCTCGATCAGCGCCGTGGCGTTGGCGTCGGTGATCGCCTTGTCGCGCTGGGCGTCGACCTCGTTGCGATACGCATTCAGCTGATTCGCCCTAGCCGTCGTGTTCCCGCGAACGCTGGACGCTGCAGCCGCCTCGAGCTTGGCGCATAGCGACGTCGCGATCCCGTCTTTCGTCACGAGACTCTTCGTCAGCGCGCAGAGGCTCCCCTCGCTGGAGCCGATCGTGAACGTGAAGGTCGCACTCGCGCCATTGCCGGCCATGTCGATGCCGGAAGCGTGGAGGGTGTGCGTTCCGACTCCGAGCAGGTATGCGGGACCACTCGCCGTCTCACAGAGGCTACCGAGCGCAAGACCTGACAGCGCGTCGCTGATCGCGCAAGTGATCGAGACGCTCTGGTCGATCATGTATGTCGTCGCGCCGGTGAATGTGATGCTCGGCGCCGTCTTGTCGATCGAGATCCCGGTCACGCTGGCAGTGACCGCGCCCCCGCCCTTTGTCGTCGCGCTCCGCGTGACGCTCTGGGCCGCGCCTTCCGTCGACACCACGACGTCAGACGGACACACCACGATGATGTCGAGTGGATCGCCGGTCAGGCAGTCGAAGCTGACGGTCACGTCGGTGTTGTTCCACCCATTCGCGTTCGCGCTCGGCGCGCGAGACGCGAGCATCGTGGCAGCCGGCAGAGCGAGCGTGGCGACCTGCGGTTCGTGATCACTGGCCTGGTCCCAGAACTCGCTGTTCACGTGTACGACGTCGGTCCGGGACCGGCCGCTTCCCGAGTTCCACAGCGAGTCGCTCACAAGGATGTGATCGAGCGTTTGCGAGTTGCCCTCGAAGACATAGGTGTAGCGCTCGTTCGCGGGCAGATCCTCGAGCAGGTCGTGCAGCGGCGCGGACTTGAGGATGCCGACCGGGTTCGAGAACTCGAAGTCATTGAGGTCGCCCACGACCAGGATCTCGGCGTTCGCGTCCTTCGCGAGGATCGCCTGCACGAAGTCCTTGACGATCGTTGCCTGCTGATTCCGTTGGACCTCGCTGCTCAGGACGGGCGGCTGGCGATGACCCCACAGGGCATCGTCGCCGCCTTTCGAGTTGAAGTGGTTCGCGATGACGAAGAGATGGTGGCCGTTGTACGAAAGCTCCGCGGCGAGCGGCTTTCGGCTCGAGTTGAAGGCGCTGTTCGTCGGATCGATGCGGCCCGGGCTGTATTGGAGCGCAGGATCGCCCGCTGGGCCGACGACGCTGTTCGCGGCCGTCGAAGTGGCGCCCGGCCGATCGATGAACGCGAGGCCACGGTCGTTCCGGAAGAACAACACCTGTCGAATGTTCCCGCCCGGCTCTCCGCCGTCCTGGTTGTTCACCGGATCGATCTCGCGCCATGCGTACGTAGGTCCGCCGGCCGCGACGATCGCGTCGCGGAGCATCGCGAGCGTGGTCGTCGCGTCGACAGTGCCGTCGCTCGTCGCGCCGTTGTTGTCTTGCACTTCCTCGAGTGCGACGAGGTCCGGCGACCGCAGGTTGTTGACGATGAGACCCGCCAGGTTCGCGAACGATCCGTCCGACGGGTCGAGGTTCTGGACATTGAAGGTCGCTGCGGTGAGCTGCCCCGGAGCAGGCGCTGCCGCCGTTTCGCGCAGGAGGCCGCCGGCCACGCGCGTGAGCGGCGTGAACACCTGGATCATGAAGTTCCCGAAGTCGTAATCGACGATGCCTACGACGCTCGTCGTGAAGTGGTCGCCGACGTTCAGGTTCGACGGCATCGAGAAACCGACGCCCTTGATAATCACTCGCTCGGGGTTCTTGTCGGTCGCGCTCAGGATCACACCGCCGCGTGCGGAGCGTCCGGTCGCGCCGATGCCGTCGTTCGCCAGGACCGAGATCTCACCGAAGGAGTTCGACGGCCCGACGACGACGACACTTCCGAGATCGACGCGCATCCCCTCGAGACTCTCCCAAAAGTCGAGGCCGTCACTGGCCGGGTCGAACGTACCGCTCGTCTCCACATCGCCGCTCGCTGCGTCGTCCTCGATGACGTTCGTCGGCGGCGTGCGATCTGTCCCGATGACGATGGCGGCCGGGAGCGTGTTGCCGTGCGAGTCGACCACGATGGTCGGTGTTGTGATCTCGGTTGTCGTGAGGTTCGAGCTGCTCGTCCCGCCGGGTCGGAACTCCTGCGCTTTGCCAGAGACCGTGACGGCGTCGCCGACCGCGACGGTCGGCGCGCTGAGGGTGAAGACGAAGATGCCTTCCGACGTCGCTTCATTCGCGTCGGGCGCCCCGTCCTGCATCCAGAAGCCGGTCGATGACTTGCCTGTGACGATGCCGCTAACGCCAGCGACGGTCTGGCCATTCTTGGGCGAGATGTGCGCGGCGCCCTGGATCTCGCGGATCTTCACCGGCGGCGAAAGCGTCGTGAAGGGGAAGACGAAGTTCGCAGCGAGCTGATCCGGGGGATCGTCTGAGTCTTGATCTGTTACCTGCCCCGCGAGCACGGTCACGGTGCACGTCTCGTTGCCGGCGAAATCCGTGTCGGGGTCGAGCGTGAAGCTCGTCGGTCCACCACTCACGATCGCGCTGTGCGCGCCACTCGTGGCGCAGTTGATCGTGAACCATGTTCCGCTCACCGTGGCCGGCTCGCTGAAGGTGATGCCGATGTTGGTGTTGAGCGGAACATTGGCGCCCACCGGGGTCGTGCTGAGGACGGTGATCTGGTAGTCCGCAGTCGCGCGTGGCGTCGGAGCGCCGACGGCGAAGTCCATGTTGTTGTTGTCGGTGTCCTGCGCGCCCCCGCTCTTGCGGATCGCCGCCGCCGTGCTCGAGAGCGACGCCGTTGGCGAGGTCTCGGAGCAGTTCGTGCCGGTCCCGTAGCCCACGATATCGACGACCGACGAGCCGCTCGGGCACACCGTGCCCGTTGTTGTCAGCGCGTTGATGTTGAGCAGCACCACCTTGCCCGCACCTTGGGCCATGTTGATCGTGCCGCTCGCGTGAGGCGTCGGAAGCGATACGGTCCCACCGGATCCCTGCGCTTCCTGGACCAGGTAGTAGCGACCGGGCTTGATCCAGCCGGCTAGATCGGTCTTCTGCCAGTTCGTTCCCGTCGTCGCGGCGTACTGGACCGACCAGCCGTTGACGTTGACTGCGACGCTGCCAAGGTTGAAGAGCTCGATGAAGTCGTTCTTGAGCGTGGCGCCGCTGTTGCCGCCGCCGCCGTAGACCTGGCTGATCACGATGTCGGCTGACACCGCCGCCGCCGGACTCGCGCCAAGCGGAAACCCCACGCCGAGCATCGCGCACGCGAGCGCAGCGATCAGAAAACGGCGACCCATACCCCACCCCTCAACAAAGCAATGTCCCGCCCGAGCACGCGAATGGAAGCACCGTCAGCGTAACGCAGACGTGGAACACTCCGCGACGATGAGTCTGTGGCTCGACGGGGCTTCGCGCTCCTATCCGCCGCTCGCTGGCGACGAGTCGGCCGACGTCGCGGTCGTGGGCGCGGGCATCGCGGGTATCGCGACCGCGTACTTCCTCGCGGCGGCCGGCGCGAGCGTCGTCGTGCTCGAAGCGCGCGGCGTGGCCGAGGCGGCCAGCGGCCGCAACGCCGGATTCCTGCTCGCAGGCGTCGCGGAGAACTTCGTCGCCGCGGCGCGTCGGTACGGAGAGCCGAGCGCGCTGCGCATCTGGCGCTTCACGCGGCGCACGCAGCGGCTCGTGCGCGCGTTGGTCGAGGAACACCACATCGACTGTGCCCTGCGCTGGAACGGCTCGGATCAGATCGCGGGCGACGACGGGGAGTGGCGGGAGATCGAAGCCAGCGCACGGCGCCTGTCCTCCGAGGGCGTCGGCGTCAGCGTCGACGCCCCGGCGCGCTCGGCCACCTACGCCGAGGACGGCGAGCTGCACCCGCTGCGCTGGGTGCGCGGGCTGGCCGCGGCGGCCGTGAAGAAGGGCGCGCGCATCCACGAGTCGACGCGCGTGATCGGGGTCGCCCCGGGCGAGGCGCGGACCGCGACCGGCGTCGTGCGTGCCGGCGCGATCGTGCTGTGCACCAACGCGTACACCGCCCGCCTGGCGCCTTCGCGCGTGCGGCCGGTGCGCGGCCAGATGCTCGCGACGGCGCCCGCCCCGCGCGTCTTCGCACGACCGGCGTACGCGAACCGCGGCTACCGCTACTGGCGGCAGACGAGCGACGGTCGCGTGCTCGTCGGCGGCTGGCGGGACACCGCGGTCGTTGAGGAAGTTGGAGAGGAGGAGCGCACCACCGAGGTGATCCAGACGCAGCTCGAGGCATTCCTACGCCAGCACCGCGTCAGCGCCCCGGTCACGCACCGCTGGGCCGGCACGATGGGCTTTTCCCACGATGCGCTTCCCTATATCGGGCGCATCGCTGAGGGCACGTTCGTGTGCGGCGGCTTCACCGGCCACGGCATGGCCTTCGGTCCCGCGTCGGCCGAGCTCGTCGCGACGCTCGTGCGCGGTGCCACACATCCAGACGCCGACCTCTTCGATCCGTCGCGCTGACGTCCCTCGGCTGCGCTGATCCTCGTCGGACACGCGAAGC
>WNGI01009088.1_pt1 | contig 13358 bp, 7 predicted proteins | sample 5400621 | NCBI WGS metagenome assembly WNGI01 (sample SAMN13153374, study PRJNA577476) | soil metagenome | isolation source: 20 cm soil or saprolite under Garry oak tree replicate 1 | place: USA:California | collected 2016-06-15
CCGCCTCCGCCTGGGGTGCCGCCTCCGCGACCACCGAACGCACCAGCTGCGAGTACTCCTCCACCAGCCGGCCGGCGTGGCCCGGGTCGGTCGTCGATCCGATGATGTAGTACTCGGGCCGGTCGGCGTCAGGCGCCACGAGGACCCACCCATCCTCCACGAAAACCTTCACCCCGTCAGTCAGATCGACTCGGTCCCGCAGATGGCGCTCCATCATCGTCCGCATCACGCGCCCCTTGACCTCCCACGGGCAAAACTCGACCGCGGTCCGGTGTGTGACCTGTGGAATCCGCGAGCGTAACGTCCCCAGCGAGGTGCCCGTCTTCGCCAGCAATTCGAGCACCCTGGCGACCGTGAAGATGGCGTCGAACGAGACGGCAAAGTCGGGCCAGCAGAACCCCCCGCCCCCGTCCGACGCGAGGACCGCCTCGGCGTGCTGGGCCGCTCTCAACACAGCCCCCGGCGTGATCTTGGTCGGCACGAACCGGCTCTTGAACCGCTCGGCGATCATCGAGAACGCCAGCGACGACGAAGCCGGACCCAGCACCATGCCCGCCTTGGTCGTAAGCACGAGTTGAGTCAGAACCGCGAACGCCTCGTCGTGACTGAGCAGGGTCCCCGTCTCGTCGACGATGAAGCACCGCTCGCCCGGCGTGTCGATGAATACACCAAGCTTGGCTTTCACCGCCAACGTGATCACGCCCATCTCCTGCAGGTGAGCCTGGAAAGTCTCGTCGTCCTCCTCAAGGAACACCTCGGCGGGCGCCGCATTGAGAGGGATCACCGAGCAGTTCAGCTCGCGCAGGATCTGAGGCAGCACCATCGCCGCGGCCCCGTTGTTGTAGTCGATGACGACCTTGAACGCCTGACCTCGCACCGTCTCCAGGTCGAGGTTCGCGAGCATATCCTCCATGTAGCGCTCGGTCTGCTGGTCTCGTCGGGTGATCCGCCCCATCTCGTAATGCGAGACACGGCGGATGTCTTCGCGGAAGTAAAGGCCCTCGAGCTTGCGCTCACTCCGCTTGTCGACGTCCAGGCCGTGGTCGTCGAAGATGCGGACGTCCGCCGCGCGCGGATCGACGGGCGAGGTCTGCACATGTACCGCGGACACGTGATTGCGGCGCGACCAGTACCGCGACACGGGCGCGGGCAGCACCGACAGGTCGATCACGTTGCTGCCCGACGAGATGATGCCGGACATCAACGCTCGCCCGATCATCCGTGCCGAACGTGTGTAGTCGCGCGAGAATGCGATTTCCGTCCCCTTCGGCGTCAGCGCCCCGATCGCCGCGCCCAGACGCGAAGCGAACTCGGGTGTGATCTCGATGTTGATCAAACCGGTGAGGCCGTAGGAGCTGAAGAGCCCTCTCTTCCAGGAGCCGGCCCAGATGATCGATTCGTGGACCACGGCACCGGGCTCGACTTCCTTGTTCGGCCAGATCCGCACGTTGGCATTGACCGTCGACCCCGAGCCGGAGGCAGCCGTTCTTGACCGTGACCGACCGGCACACGACCGCGCCGCGCAGGCGGGAGTTCAGACCGATATAGCTGTGGTCCCAGACAATCGAGTTCGAGATCTTCACGCCCGAATCGACCGTGGTGTACGCGCCGATGATTGCCGGCCCGTTCACCCAGGCCCCGCTTCGCACCTTGGCACCGGCGCCGATCAGCGCCGGGCCGTCGATTCTCGCGCCGGAGAAGACCTCGGCGTCCGGATGGATCCACGTCGACTCACCGACCCGCTCGCCTGGAAGCTGCACCTTGACGCGGCCCTCGAGGCAGTCGAAGTTGGCCTTCATGTACGCGGAGTGGCTGCCCACGTCCTCCCAGTAGCCGTCGGCGATCCAGCCGAAGACGTGCTCACCCTCTTTGAGCAGTTTCGGGAAGACATCGCCTGACCAGTCGGTGACCTCGCCGGACCGGAAGAACTCGAACACCGACGGGTCGAGGATGTAGATCCCGGTGTTGGCCAGGTCGCTGATGACCTCGCCCCAGCTTGGCTTTTCGATGAACCGCTGCACCGCGCCGCCCTCGTCGACCACCACGACCCCGTACTCGAGCGGGTTCGGCACCGGCTTCAAGACGATGGTCGCGATGGCCTTGCGTTCGCGGTGGAACCGGGCGGCGGCGCCGAGATCGATATCCGTTAGCGAGTCGCCCGAGATGACAACGAATGGCTCGTTCAGCTGTTGCCGTGCCAGCATCACCGAGCCGGCCGTTCCCAGGGGCGAGTCTTCGACGGAGTAGCTGAGCGCGACTCCCTGCTCGGAGCCGTCGCCGAAGTAGTTGCGGATCGAAGCGCCGAGGTACTGCACGGTCGCCACCACGTCACGCAGCTGGTGGCGGCGCAGGTGAAGAAGGATGTGCTCCATGATCGGCCGACCGGCGACAGGTACCAGCGGCTTGGGCATGTTGCTGGTGAGCGGTCGCAGACGCGACCCCTCCCCGCCGGCCATGACAACAGCCTTCATATCCCCTTCCTCACTAGGATCTTATGCGCCGTGGAAGAACTCAAACGATTCGCGTACGACCTGCTCTGGACCTGGCAGCCCCGCATCGAGGCTTTGTTTCGGGTGCTGGACCCCGAACTCTGGAAATCCACGCGTGAAAATCCCGTCCTGCTCCTCGCCCAGCTAGGCGAGGAAGGTGTCCAGAAGGCCTGCGAGCGAGAGGAGGTCAAGCGCGCCTTCGACGATGCGAGGGCCGCCTACCACGAGTACTACGAGCGCAAGCCTCGATTCATGGACGCGCAGGCGCCGCTTGGCATCGCTTACTTCTCGCTCGAGTTCGGGCTCACCGAGTGCCTGCCGATCTACTCAGGCGGCCTCGGCGTCCTCGCCGGGGATCACCTGAAGGCCACCAGCGACCTCGGTCTCCCTCTCGTCGCGGTCGGCCTCCTGTACAAGCAGGGCTTCGGCAGGCAGGACATCGACGCCGCCGGCCGCCAGTTCGAGGTCTACGCCGAGAACCGTGGCTCCGACCTGCCGGTCAACAAGGTCGAGGGCGTCGAGGTCGAGGCTCCGATCGGCCAGCGCAACGTGCGCATCGCAGTCTGGCGCGCCCAGGTCGGCCGTGTGCCGCTCTTCCTGCTCGACACGGATCTCGAGTCCAACCCCAACGACCTGCGCAACATCACAGACCGCCTCTACGTCCCTGAGCCGGACCGCCGCCTGCGCCAGGAGATCGTGCTCGGCATCGGCGGAGTTCGTGTGCTGCGCGCCCTGGGTCTCGACGCTGGCGTGTTCCACCTCAACGAGGGACACAGCTTCCTCTGCGCGATCGAGCGGATCCGTGAGCTCAGGGCCTCGCGCCAGATGACCCTGGAGGAGGCGCGGCTCGTCGCCCGCGCGGGCATCGTCTTCACGACGCACACGCCCATCGCGGCGGGCAGCGACTACTTCGACGCCGGCCTGGTGTGGGACCACCTCGGCCCATACCTGGCGCAGGTGGGCATCTCCTTCGATCGCTTCATGGACCTCGGCCGGCAGCGCCCCGGCGATCCGCGCGAGAGGCTGTGCACGACGTACGCCGCACTCCGCCTGGCCGATCAGTCGGTCGGGGTCAGCCGGCTGCACGGGGCCGTCTCGCGCCGGCTTTGGAAAGACGCTTGGCGCGGGCTGCCCGATGCGCAGGTGCCGATCGGATCGGTGACCAACGGGGTCCACATGCCGACCTGGGTCGCCCCGGAGATCGCCTCGCTGCTGAGCCGGTACGTCGGCCCGGACTGGTGGGATCTCGATCCGGCCGATGGCAGATGGCACGCCGTGTACGAGATACCCGCGGCGGAGCTGTGGACGATCCATTGCGACCTCAAGCGACGGCTCCTCGAGCTTTCGAAGGAGCGCGCCGAGACGCCGCACGAGATCGACATGAACGCGCTGACGATCGGATTCGGCCGCAGGTTCGCACCCTACAAGCGCGCGAACTTGCTGCTGCGGGACCGGCCGCGCCTGACCAAGCTGCTCCGCAACACCAAGCGACCGGTGCAGATTCTCTTCGCGGGCAAGTCGCATCCCGCGGATCAGCCGGGCAAGGACATCGTGGCGGGGATCGTCGGCCTCGCCCGCGAGGAGCCTCACGTCGTGTTTCTGAAGGACTACGACATCGCCCTCGCGCGTCATCTTGTGCAGGGGGCAGACGTCTGGCTCAACAACCCACGCCGCTTTCTAGAGGCGAGCGGTACAAGCGGCATGAAGGCCGGGGCCAACGGAGCGTTGAACGTCAGCGGCCTCGACGGATGGTGGGACGAGGCTTACCGCCCCGAGCTCGGCTGGGCGATCCCTTCCGGCGCGACGCTCGACCGGCCCGAGATCGACGACGTCGCCGAAGCCGAGGGGCTGTTCCGCCTGCTCGAGCGCGAGGTCGTGCCGGCGTTCTATGACCGCGACGAGTCGGGCATCCCTCGCAGCGCGGCGCGGCGCATGGTCATCGACTACTTCAACAGCGCGTACGGTCCCGGAGCGCGGAGGGTCGAGCAGCTTCGATTGTTACCCGACTGGGGCGGTTAGCCCACCCAGAAGTCCATAGGTTGGAAGTTAGAGGGCAATAAAGTCTCGGCATTGGTCTTCAGGTTCAGGGCGTAGTAGCGGTCCGGTAAGAGGGCCGGACCTGGCGCTCCGGCGATCTGCGGCACGAAATGCCTCTCGATCAGCTCGACGTCGGAGAGCATGACCGGCTGCCCGATAACTTGAGGAAATAGACGGAGCGACTCCGAGCCGAGGTCGCGCACGGCCACGCGCGGCTTGCCATCGGTCCCCACGGTCTCGTAAGCGACAAACCGGTCGTCGGGCGAGATCGAAGGCGAAGTCCACCGGGCGATGCCCGCGAGGATCGCGACCTCGTGGAGCGGCTGCCAGATGTGGATCCCGGTTTTACCGGCGACCGGATCGGGATCCTGGAAGTAGAGACGATCGGTCATGTGTGACCAAACCGCCATGGTCGTGTTGAAAGCATTCGGCTTCAGTGCGCTCGGTGGCACCCACAACAGCCGGCCGTCGGACGCCTGGCGAATCTGAAACGTCGCGCGGACGTCCGTCCCGTCGCCGGTGACGACTGTGTCCACCATGAGCAGGAACTGGCCGTCGTGCGAAAAAGCCACCGTGATCTGGTCGGTGCTGATGTATTCGCGCCCGTAGACGGGGATCAACGGCGTGATTGTGCGCGGATCACCGGTCCCGCTCTTCAGCCACAGCCGGTGCGCGCCCGAATCCGCGATGAACGCCATGCTGGACCCGTCAGGACTCCATGCCAGGTCTATCGCGTCGCCTTGCAACGTCGCGATCTGGGCGGGACGCATATCGTCAAGTTTCATTCGCCAGATCGTGGTGACGCCTTCGGTCGGGCTGTCCGCGTTGGTCGTCGTCGTGTAGCCGATCTCTTTGGCCGAGATGAATCGCGCACCGCGAAGCACGGTCGGGACCGTGTAGACGATGACGGGGTGCGATGGATCGGTGATGTCCTCGACCACGGTGTTCTTTCCGTCTGAGGACGGCACGAGCACCAGCGCGCTCGAGGTTGGCTGAGTCGGACTCGATGAGGTTGTGGTCGAAGGGCTCGCGGCCACCTGGCTGCCGCCAGGAGTGCCACACGCAAGGCTGGTCAGCGCGAGCAACATCAGTACGACGAGGCCCTTCATTGGTGATGTAACGGGACGCGCCGAGGGCGGTTACTGTGCGGCGAAGCCTGAGGCTACTGCCCCACCGGCGTGACTGAGGGCTCGAACATCGCGACGCCGTGCCGCTCGCGGTGGCCGGCGATCGCGGCCAGGTAGAGCTGCACGTACTTGTAGGCCGATCTCGACCAGGACACGTCCTCCTGCATCCCGTGTTGAATCAGCCACTGCCAGACCGTCGGGTGTCGGAAGGTCTCCGCCGCCCTCACCACGGCGGCGAAGAACTGCCACGGGTCGTAGGGGCCGAAACGGAATCCATTGCCTTTCTGTGCGACGGGGTCGTAATCGCGGATCGTGTCGGCCAGGCCGCCTGTCGCCCGGACCACAGGAATCGTCCCGTAGCGCAGCGCGATCAGCTGGGCGAGGCCGCCGGGCTCGAACCGTGACGGCATCCACAGCATGTCGGCGCCGGCGTAGATGCGCTGCGCGAGCGACGCGTCAAAGCCGATCGCAACCGCCACCTGTCGCGGCAGCTCCGACGCCCACCGCCTGAACATATCCTCGTATCGCCGGTCGCCGGTCCCGATCACCACGATCTGCAGGCCGAGCTGCACCAGCTCCGGCATCGCCTGCTCGATGAGGTCGAATCCCTTGACGTCGTAGAAGCGGGACACGATCGCGCACAGCGGCTTGTTCGAGTCCTCGAGACCCAGCTCCGTCCTGAGCGCAGCACGGCACAAAGCCTTCGCCTGAGGCGCCTCAGCCGAGTAATGGACCGGGATGTTCGGATCGCGCTGAGGGTCGAAGATCTCGTAATCGATCCCGTTGAGGATGCCGTGCAGCTTCTGAGTGTTGCGGCGCAGCAGCTCGTCGAGGCCTTCGCCGTACTCCGGCGTCTGGATCTCAGTTGCATAACGCTCGCTGACCGTGTTGACAACATCGGCGAAGTGAATGCCACGTCCCAGTGCGTTGACGACGTTGTCGAGCCCAGGGATACCCAGCCGGATCAGACCCCACTCCTGCAGACCGGCCAGAACGAGCGCCCCGAATCCGAACACGCCCTGCGCCGACAGATTGTGGATGGTCAGCGTGGTCGCGATGTCGGCGTAGCCCTCACCTTCATAGACCCGGTCGAGCAGGTTCGGAATTAGAGCGCCGTACCAGTCGTGCACGTGCACGACGTCGGGAAAGAAGCCGAGCTTGGGCATCATCTCCAGCGCGGCGCGGCAGAAGTACACGGAGCGCGCGTCGTCGTCGCCAAAGCCGAACATCCCGTCGCGGTCATACAGCGGCGGGCAGTCGACGAAGTACACGACCATCTCGCCCAACCGGCCTTCGAAGATGGTCGCCATCATCCTGTCCGTCCCCAGAGGCACCGCGAGATCCGTCACGACCGGCCTCAAGCCGTGGCGTGCGATGTCGACCTGCCGGTATCGGGGCAGCACGACCCGGACGTCATGACCGAGTCTCAGCAGCTCCTTCGACAATGCGGCCGCGACGTCGGAGACGCCGCCCAGCTTCGCGAAGGGCGCCAGCTCGGCCGTCGCGACGAGAACTTTCAGGTGCTTTGCGTGCTCTACCTCGATGGCGAGCGTCTGGCCGGGGACACGTATGCCTAGCGCGCCGGACGGCGGCACGACCTCGATGTCCCTGCCCTCCCGGCTCACGACCAGGACCAGCTCAAAGGCGTCGCCGCGCCCCTTGCCCAGCTCGCGGAACGGAATCCCAATCGCAAACGGGTCCTCGACCTCCCAGCTCGACTCGGCGATGGCCCTGGTCTGGGACTCGGCGACCCTTGCCACTGCGACGGTCCCGCTCTGAGCGCGAGGCGTGATCCGGACCACGTAGGCAGGGTCGAACCCGAGCTCGCCTATGGCGCTCATCGGCAAAGGGAGCTCGACGTTTCCGCCGCCATCGGCCGCCGGTGGCCCCGAGACGTAGAGCCAGAACTCCATCTTCTGCGTTTCGAGCTCGGCCCCCGACCGGGGAGAGTCGATGCGGAAGTACATGTTGTCGTCGTCGTTGCCGTAAAACACGCGCTCCACTACACCCGCCGGCCGGTGCAGCGCGCCAAACCCTGACCCGACCAGGTAGTACCCTGCCTGGCTCCATGCCGGATCGCCCCTCGAAGTCGGGCTGATCGAAGCCGACGGCACACCGCGCTCAGCGGAGGGAGCGCGCTTGATGATGGGCTGGAACAGCCGCGCGGGTGCGCGCGCGCCCATCAGCTTGTAGACATTGCGCAGGTGGAGGCGGAACTGGTTGTCCCAGATCGGGTCCATGCCCGAGTCATGCTTCCGGCTGAACCACCAGAACCAGTCGCTCCCTTCGGTGATCAGGATCTCGCGCCAAGCCAGCGCCGCTTGCTGCGATTCCTTGGGGCGCTGCTGCGACTGCGCATCGAGCCACTCTCGCGTCTCGGCGAGGAGGTCCCACGCGACGTTGTGCTCGGGGTCGCCGATCCAGGTGTCGAGGCTTGCGCCGATCCAGCTGCCGGTGTGCAGATGGTGCAGCTGCTGCTGGGGAGGGTGCTCGGCGAGAAAGTCGGAGACCGTCGTGGTCACGATGTCCGATGTCGACTCAAGCTCGGTGTAGACCGCGTTGAGGAAATCGTGGCCGTCGCGTGGGTAGAACTCCCAGGCGTTCTCGCCATCGAGCGCGATCACCGCGAGGAAATCACGGTCGCCCTGGGCCTCGCGGATCCGCCGCAGCCTGCCCGTGAGGTCGCGCGCCGCGTCGACCGACGACATGCGCTGGTAGTCGAAGCCGATCACGTTCGACAGCTGGGAGTCGCGAAAGACCATGGAGACGGCACCGCCTTCTCGTGCCACTCGCTTCGGCTGGTAGAGATGCTCGTCGCGGTTGAACTGCCCATCCAGAGAGCGGGCAAGCACTTCCTCGTCGCTGATCATCCAATCGATCTTTGCCTTCTCAGCGAGCCCGATCACGCTCTCCCCCACCGCCATCTCGGACGGCCACATCCCCTTCGGCCGCCGCCCGAGCATGCGCTCGAAGAGGCCCATGCCCAGCTCGATCTGGCGCTCCGCGTCCTCGCGGTGCGAGAAGTGCCGCTCCGGCAGCTGGACCTGGGGGTTGGCGCTGCGCGCCGAGTCGACGTGGCAGATGAGCGGAAGGATCGGGTGGTAGTAAGGAGAAAACGTCAGCTCCGCCTGCCCACGCTCTGCAAGCTCGCGGTACTTGGGGATCACGCTGCGGATGCGCTCGAGCTGCGCGGCAAAAAGGATCGTCTTGTCGTCCTCAGTGAAGTCACGATCCTTGCGCTTCAGCTCCGCCAGTCGGGCGTCGGATTCAACCCAGACGGGATCGCACCACGCGAGGTTGAACCAGACCTGGAGGTCGCGGATGTCCTTGTCGGTGAACTGGGCGTCGGGCAGCCGCGAGGCCAGCTCGAGGTATCGCGGCGACTGCTGCACGCGAAGAGCCCGTGGCGACTCTCGCATCCAGCGCAAGACGAACTCGCGCTCCTCGGCGGAAAGCTCGCCGGCGGCGCGGGTGCTGAGGTTGAGGAACAGGTCGACCGATTCTTCCTTGCCGTAGTCCTCGATCTGAGCGAGCAGCGACGGCACGAGGTTGAAGGTCGCCCGAATCTTGGGATATCCGTCCAGCAGCGCCGGCATCTTGTAGTAGTCCTTGGCCGATCGCAGGCGAACCCACGGCAGAAGGTAGGTGCTCGTGAGGTCGTCCTTGTAGTAGGGCTGATGCATGTGCCAGACGAAGGCGACGTGCAGCGGCTTCATCAAAGGCTCAGATCGTCGCTTTGGCGGCCGAGTTCATCTCGGCCGCGACCCGCGCGTGAGTCCTGCCGCCAGGCGGGCATGTGGAACATCATTTCGTAAATCCAAGCAATCGGAAGGTGAGCAGGGCCGCATACGCGGCCCGATGAGCGGAAACAGGCTGTTTCCGCTCATATCGCTGATGCATGTGCCAAACGAATGCGACGTGAAGCGGCTTGGTCATCCTTTCAGCTCAATGATCGCAGTGTCCGCGTTCGGCCCATACGTTTCTTGGTGGGCGCTTCTGGCATTTTGATCGCCTGGCGCTCGGCGGCGAAGTCCACGCGCAGCATGAGCTGGTCGATCACCTTCTCCCACACGTATTCCCGCGCGGTCACGCGGCCTCGCTTGCGCAGATGCTCGGCGACTCGCGGTCTCTCCTTCAACACTGCAAGCTCGGTCACGATCTCGAGCGGGTCGTCGGTCTCGAGGACGAGGGCGTTGCGGTACGCCTCGGCATAATCCTCGCCCGTGGAACCGGTCACTGCGATCCCACCGGCCGCCATGACCTCCAGCCCGACCAGGCCGAACGGCTCGTGACCGGAGTTGGCCAGCACGGCGTCGGCGGATGCGTAGATGACACGCACGAGTGACTCCTCGATGAAGCTCGTCACGTTGATCACGTCCGCCTCGGCGGATTCGCGGAGCACGGTGGCGAGGTGCGCCGCATCGGGAGGGGCGGCCACGTTGCGCACCGCAAGGCCCGCATTCGCCGCAAGGCCGATGACCTCATTGCCGTGCGGCTCGCGCCCCCCGCGCATCAGCAGCTTCACACTGCGCCCTCGTCGTTTCAGCTCGGCCGCGGCCGCGACCGCCATCAGCCAGCGTTTGTCGGGATCGAAGCGGCCGATCTTGAACCAGAAGTGCTCGGCGCCGGCGGCAGACCTTACTTCCGCCACCGCCTGGGGATCGGGGTTGCCTATCGACTCGCGTGGGATGCCGTTGGGGATCACGATCGGGTTCTGCCCCCAGTCCCACATCCGGTACTTCATGTACCGGCTCACGGTCGTCACGGTGCTGGCGAGGTTTAGAGGTGCCCACTCGATCCGGTTGAAACCGAACGTGTTGTTGGCGTTCCACAACATGACCACCCGATCGCGAATCCCACGGTAGTACAGCGAATCCGAGATGAGCCGCATCGACCATGAGGTGTGCCATTCCTCACCCAACACGATCAAGTACTTGTCCTCCGCAACCGCCGGCACGATGACACCGTCGACGAGGCTCGTCGGCAGGCTGTAGTTCCAGTCCCGGATCTTCCCCTCCTCGCCGTCGTACACGCCGCCCGGATGCTGCGCCGAGATCCACTGGCACCACCGCCTCAGCCGCAGCTTGCCTCCCACGAGTTCCTCTTCACCCGGCAGCTGGGGATCGCCACAGAAGTAGAGGTATGTCGCGTAGCCCATCTTTGCCAGCGCGCGCGACAACCCCGTGACCCTGACCCCGAGCCCTCCCGCCTGGCTGTAGGCGTCGGGTCCTTCGAAGCTGAGGATCACAAAGACGGTGCGGGCCGGATCGAGACTCACCGCGAGGCTCGCAGGATCTTCATCGCCTCCGCGTGGAGCTCGGATGTCGGGGCGCACAGGAGCGTCGACCGGCTGTCGAGGTCGCAGCGCAGTTTCGCAATCGGCTCGCCGTCCATCGTGGTGGCGATACCTCCGGTCTCCGACAGCAAGAGGAGGCTCGCCGCCATGTCGAACACTCGGACGGGCGATGGAGCGCAGAAGACGTCGAACGCCCCGGCGCTCGTGAGAGCGATCGAGATCGCCATCGAGCCCAGTATGCGGATCTTCGCGGCGCGCTCCACCAGCGCCTGCGCAAGCTTGAGATTGCGCGGATTGCTCTCGAGCCCGAGTAGCTCGATGCGACCGGCGAGCGAGCGCCTCATCGCGGTCACAGGCTCGCCATTGCGGCGGGCGCCCTGCTTGCGGATCGCTGTCCAAACCTCGCCAGTCGCGAGATTGATAACGACGCCCGCGCGCGTGTCGGACACGAGCGGCCCATCAAGTACCGCGAGCATCAGCCCGTACAGCGGGACGCCCTGCTTGGCGTTCAAGCTGCCGTCGACAGGATCGACAAGGACAAGCGGGAAGTCAGCACCGAAGTTCCGCCGCCCCGCCTCCTCGGAGAGCACAGAGAACTTCTCTCCTCGATCCGCGAGTCCGGCAAGCTCGCCGAGAACCACCGACTCCGCCGCGCGGTCGAGCTCGATCGTCGTGTCGCCGCCGGCACCCACGGTGAGGGCAGCGCGACCAGCCTCCGTGCCGGCGAGTGGCAGCACCGCGCGACGCACGCCCTCGCCGATACGAGCGAAGACCTCGAGCCAGTGGCCGCTGGTCAGGGGTCCCCGCGAACTCACGGCGAAGCCTCTGAGTTCGTGGGGATTTGTTTCAGTTGGGCGCTTCGGTCGCGCTGGGTTCGCTCGAGACCTTGCGCCGGCGCCGGCGTCTTCGCTCCACCACGATTGTGATGAGGTACGGCTGCTGCATCGCCCACACGCGTTCAATCAGCTGGGGGATCGCGATGGCGTGAGGCTGTTCGATGCCCAGCATCACGAGCGCCTCCGCGACGTGATCCGGCAGCTCGGTCTTATCGTGAAGATTCAATTGCTCGAGACTTTCCAGGATGTCGTCCAGACGGCGCAGACCGCCTCGCCGCTCCTGGTCTCCGCCCTGCATCGGTGACAGCTTACTTGGAGATGGCTTGGACCAGCGAGCGAGCCACCTCGTCCGCGCGCTCGAACTGGAGCCAGTGTCCAGCGCCCTCTAGAACTTCGAGTCGAAAGTCGCCATCCATGTGCTTCGCCGTGGTCTCCGCTTGCAAACGACCAAGCGCCGGATCCTGATCGCCCCACAGGAGAACTGTCGGCGCGGTCACCCGCAGATCGGGACGCAGGCCAGCCCACCAGTTGTCCCGCGAAAGGTTCGCGCGGTAGTAGTTGAGAGCCGCCGTGAGCCGGCCCGGCCGCGACAGCGAGCGGACGAATCCATCGACGACCGGTCGCGGCACAGCGTTGCCGAACATCGCCCGCAAGCGCCGGAAGTCGTCCTCGGCGAGCACGCTCTCGGCCTTGCCTTCCATCAAGAACAGCCTGATGTACTGCGAGCGCTCCTTCTGGTCCTCGTCCGCTGCGGTCGCGGCGCCGAGGGTCGCAGGGTGTCCGACCGAGAGCACCGTCAAGGTCTTCGTCATCTCCGCGTGGATGCCCGCGAAGAACCACGCCACCAGCGCTCCCCAATCGTGGCCGGCGACATGCGCCTCATCGCGGCCGAAGGCTTTGATGGTTGCCGCCACGTCCTCGACCAGGTCGGTGAGACGGTAGCTTTCGACGCCCGCGGGCGCATCGCTCCCGCCGTAACCGCGCATGTCGGGCGCGACGGCGAGCGCGCCGGCGCGGGCGAGGGCACCGACCTGCTTCGACCAGGATTCGGCGCCTTCAGGAAAGCCGTGGAGGAGGATGCACAGCTCGCCGGTCGCCGGGCCCTCGGCCATCGTCCGGAATCGGAGGCCGTTGGCCTCGACCATGTGCTGGCTCGCGCTCATCTTCTCTTCCCCGCTAGCCGGGGAAGGTGACCCGGCCGCGAAGCGGCCCGGTCGGATGGGGGCAACCGTCACTTGATGTTCTCGTATGGAATCTCGCGCGGCCGCGAAGCGGCCTGGTCGGATGGGGGCAACCGTCACTTGATGTTCTCGTATGGAATCTCGCGCGGCCGCGAAGCGGCCCGGTCGGATGGGGGCAAAGCGTCACTTGATGTTCTCTCGTATGAAATCACGCGCGGCATCGAGTGCCTGGTCGAGGACTTTGAGCAGACCATGGCCCTGGCCCTCGAAAACCACCAGTCGAGCGTCCGGAATGAGCTTGATCTTCTCTTTAAGCAGCTCGAGACGCGCGAATGGATCGCGGTCGCCGCTGAGAAACAGTGTCGGGCAGCGAATCTGGCGCCAGTGCTCGG
>WNGI01009285.1_pt1 | contig 13358 bp, 9 predicted proteins | sample 5400621 | NCBI WGS metagenome assembly WNGI01 (sample SAMN13153374, study PRJNA577476) | soil metagenome | isolation source: 20 cm soil or saprolite under Garry oak tree replicate 1 | place: USA:California | collected 2016-06-15
AACGAGCGGACGCTTCTGACTTTCATAGAGAGCCGCGCAGACCTCCGCGTAGAGCGAGCCGCCGCTGCTCACGCTGCCGAGTCCCATGTTAGTCTCTACGACGCCCACCACCTTAAACTTACTGAGGACCTCATTCACGCGGTCCGTCGGATAGGGCCGGATCGTTCGGAGACGTACGAGACCTACCTTTGCGCCCCTTTCGCGCATGTGTTTAATTGCGTAGCGCGCGGTCACGCCATGGGCGCCCTGCAGGAAAAAGACGACGTCGGCGTCATCAGTCATGAACTCTTCGATCCACGGATCGTATCGCCGGCCGAAGATGTTCGCGAACTCTTCATGGGCCTGCTCAATGACCGCCATCGAATCTTCCATGGCGCGCGCACGCTCGAGCTGAAGCGGTGGGCCCTGCTCGGGCATGATCTGGGGGCCGTGCGATACCGGATGGCGCGGATCGAGCGGGTAAGGATGCTTGTAAGGCGGCAGGTATTCCTTCACCTGCCCCGGGTCGGGTAAATCGACGTCGCAAACGATATGAGAGACGAAGAACCCGTCCTGGCAGACCATCTGGGGCAAAAGCACACGCGGGTCCTCACCGATTCGATAGGCGATCAAGTGATTGTCGAAAGCTTCCTGGGCGTCGCACGACCAGCCCATCAGCCACCCCATATCGCGCGTCGAGAGCGCGTCGGTATGCTCGGAACCGAAATCGCCGGGCGGATCAAGCGTGCGGTCGGCGATCATCATCTGTACCGGCATACGACTGCCCGAAATCGGCGAGTAGAGTTCGTACCCGTATTGCACGCCGACGCCGGAACTGCCGGTGAAAACGCGCGCTCCGCTCGACGAAGCCCCGTGCGCGATGCTCAATTGCGAGTGCTCGCTATCGGCCACGATGTACTCGGCATCGAGTTCTCCATTGGCCACCATTTGCGCGAGCGCCATCATGGTCGCCGTGTAAGGCCGGATCGGATAGGCCGTAATCACATCCACGTCGGCATACTTGGCGGCCTGCGCCGACGCGACGCAGCCGTTTATCCGGACCGTCTTCTTTTTTTTACTTTCAATAACCGTCGTTGCCATGGTTTACTCCACACGGTCCGCCTAACGGCGAACGCTGCAATTTATGGGTACTCAGGCACTACGATTGATTCACAGCAGTGTCCGCTTTCAGCCTGACTTAACTTAGCGCCAATCTTAGATGCTCTTCGCCGGCCGATCCGCCAGATTTCTCAGCTCTTCCGCTTGCCGCCCGTGCAGACCAGGCGAGATGGCGAACGCCGTGTCCATGCGAACCACACCGCTATCGAAGTCCAGTTCAGGCACACCTTCGAGGCAGCCCGTCGGACATTCCTCAATGCACACGCGGCAACCTTTGCAGTAGTCGACCAGAATCTTATAGAGGCCGTTCGAACGCGTCGAACGCACGATGCACGGCTCGGGGCAAACCAGGTAGCAGTTGTCGCAGGCGTTGCAGGTACCGCAACTGAAACACCGGCTGGCCTCCTCGACCGCCTGCTCTTCGGAGAACGCCAGAATCACTTCGTCCTGCGTTTTGCGCCGGCTCGTTGGCGGCAGCAGAGCCTGTTGGACGCGCGGGAAGTGCGGGAAATACGTCATGTTCATCCGGTTCAGATCCACGATCACGTCAATGGGAATCGACCGGGGCTGCAACGCCTCCCCACGGAGCACCTTGTCCAAATTGAATGCGACGCGCTTCCCATCGCCGACGGCATTCACCACCATCAGCGGCTGCCCCATACCAAGCTGTACGACGTCGCCTGCCGCGAAAATCTTCGTGTTGCCGAGACGCCCAAACTTGTCGGTCTTGATCGTGCCGCGCTCGGTCTTGAACTCATCCGGCAACCATCCAAGCGACGCCCGCTGTCCGACAGCGATGATTACGTTGTCTGCGGCGAAGCGCTCGGCTTTGGCTTCTCGATCGATGACGATCGGCGAGGCGTTGATCGCGCCGGCGAAGCGTGCCAGATGCAGTTGCAAGGCTTCGACCTTGCCGTTGCCGAGCACGGCAGTCATCGCCCGCCCATGTAATAGTTCCACGCCTTCTTCGACCATGTCGTGCAGATCTTCCGGCACGGCTGGCATCTCTTTGGGGCCGCCCTCGACCGTGATCATGGTCACTTCCACGGCCCCTTGCCGCAGCGCTTCACGGGCGCAGTCGATCGCGGTGTTTCCTCCGCCGATGACAACAACGCGTGCGCCCAGCTTGACCTTTGACGTGCCCATGCCGATATCGCGAAGGAACGGAAGTCCGAAAATCACGCCGTCCTTATTCTCGCCTTCAGCTCGCGCGCTGTTGGACTCGATGAGGCCCACGGCCAGCACGACGGCGTCATAATTCTTTTTCAAGTCGTCCCAGGAAACGTCCTTTCCGATTTCGACGTTCGTCTTGATCGTTATCCCGAGCTCGACGAGCCGCTCGATCTCGCGATCGAGGACGTGCGCCGGGAGAACCCAGTCGGGAATCCCGCCTCGATTGAGCCCGCCTGCTTTCGGCGACTTCTCAAGGATAGTGACCGCGTAACCAAGGCGCGCAAGCTGGTACGCCGCGCTGTGGCCGGCGGGACCCGACCCGACAACGGCAACTTTCTTGCCGTTCGGCGTCCCGGCCTTCACCACATCATGCGCCAGCGCCTGCCCGAGGTCGCCGAGAAACCGCTCGACCGCACGAATCGAGATGGCCTCATCGTACTGTCCGCGATTGCAGGCTTGCTCGCACGGGTGGTAGCACACCCGTCCGGTAACCGACGGGAAGGGCATGTCTTCCTTGATGAGCGCATACGCGTCGAGATACTTGCCGCGTTTCACGAGGTCGAGATAGCCCTGGATCTTTTCATTGGTTCCGCAGGCGTTATTGCAGGGCGGCAGCTTGTCCCGGTACACCGGCCTGATCGCACGCCAGTTTCCGGTGGGGAACAGGTCCTGTCCCTTGTCCTGCGACGGGGCTGGCGTGATGCCCGCAAACGGTACGTTCAGCCAATCGGGAATGCGAGTGCCTTTAGTCGACATAGAGTCCTTTTCTATGCAGCCACTGGATTCAGCGGCAGGATGTGCAACTCGTCTAACGCCAGTTGGAACGCCTTCTTATTCGCAATCATCGGCTCAATTGTTGCCATCTTGACGATGCCCGTCGTCTTCACTACCGCGGCGATTAACGGAGCAGCAATATCCGGGGCGACCAGCTTGCTTCGCTCGGCCGCGCCTTCTGTCGAAAGGCGGTCCAGGCCGAGCTCACCCAGCCGGTAATAGAGCCATTTGTGGTCCGCCAGCTTCGCCGCGTCAACGCAGACGAGCTGCACCAACCGTTCGGCGCCCGGCACGAAACGAATCATGTACTCCGGTGAATAGTGTGTATTGATCACCAACGTTCCGCCCGGAGGCATCCCGCGCATGTAATCCCAGCCCTTGACCATCGTCCCCTCGACGAGGACGACGATGTTGGGATGCTCATTTTCGTACGTGAGCGCGTTTTCGATCACCGTATCGCTCACGCGGCAGTACTTGCGAGTCGGGGCGTTGGTTCGATCGGGATTGTCAACGTAGTTTTCCATCGCCTGCGAAAACTTGCCCTCATTCCGGGCGGATGCGGCGACGGAATTGACGATGTCGCGGCCTTCTTTGTCCATGATGATGCCGCGCGTCCACACTGTGAGTTCCGTGTAACTCATATAAGTCCCTCGTTATCGTTCAGATCTGCCGACATACCAATTCCGGCGTGATTGCTCAACTCGTTGCGCTCTTTAAGGACTTGGGACTGCCTCGCTCGGAGTCCAGGACCGCGAGGAAATCGCTTCGTAAGACGACGAGTGGCGCAACGCGCGCGCCGCTCTGAAATTCCGCGATCGCCAAAAGCGCAGCCTTCTTGCACAGGCTCTCGATATCAGCGCCCGTGAAACCTTCTATCCGGCTGGCAAACTCGTCGAAATTGACGTCGGGCGAGAGCGGAACACGCCTGCAACAAAGTCGCAGGATGGCCGCTCGGTCGGCAGCGTCCGGTTTTGCGAACTGGAGTATATAGTCGAAGCGTCCGCTCCGCAACAGCGCGGGCTCGACCTGCTCAGGGCGGTTGGTGGCAGCCAGAAGTATCACGCCTTTGACGTCCCGCAGGTTGTCGATTTCTCGCAGGAGCTGGCTGAGAATCCTATGATAGACGTCGGTGCCGGACCGATCGGCGCCGAACTTTGGCGCAACCGCATCGATTGTGTCGAAGAACAGGATACACGGCGCGGTGCGTCTTGCCTTCTTGAAAACTTCGCGCAGCGCTCTCTCGGATTCGCCCAGCCACTTCGAGTACAGTTGCGGCCCATCAATCGCGATGAGCGGGACCCCCTTCTCACCCGAGAGCGCTCGCGCCATCGCGGTCTTCCCGGTACCCGACGGCCCGGCCAACAGAATGCCTCGCGGCGGCGCCAGCCCAACCTGCTCGTAGATTTCGTCGCGCATGTGAGAATGCTCGAATACCGCGTCGAGCAATCGTTTCATCTCGTTGAGCCCTCCGAGAGATGCAAACGTCGACGAGCTTTTCTCAATAAAGAATTCGCGAGTCGCGCTGGGCTCGACTTCCTTCAGACCGGCAAGAAAATCGTCGCGCGTAACCTGCAGCGCTCCCAGCTCAGGGGATACGGCGCCGTCGATTTCAAGCGGCACGGCGGCAAGGAAACCGCGCAACGCGATCATGCCGACTTCCTGGCACAACGCTTCCAGATCGGCGCCAACGAAGCCGTGGGAATGTTCGGCGATCTCCTCGATGTTGACGTCAGGGGCTAAGGGCATGGCGCGCGTATGGATCTTGAGAATTTGGAGCCGCGCTTGAGTGTTCGGAACGCCAATTTCGATTTCGCGATCGAAGCGGCCAGGTCGCCGCAGCGCGGGGTCAAGGACTTCGGGAATATTGGTCGCGCCAATGACGACGACCTGGCCGCGCGACACGAAGCCATCCATCAAGCTGAGGAGCTGCGCCACAACGCGCTTTTCGACTTCGCCGACCACTTCGGCGCGCTTGGGAGCCACGGCGTCGATTTCGTCGATAAAGAGAATCGCGGGGGCATGGCGCGCCGCTTCCTCGAAGACCTCGCGCAGCTTGGCCTCGCTCTCGCCGTAAAACTTCCGCATGATTTCGGGACCATTGAGGTGAATGAAGTGAACGCGGCTTTCGGCGGCTACGGCGCGCGCCAGCAGCGTCTTACCCGTGCCTGGTGGGCCGTACAATAGCACGCCCTTTGGAGCGAGGATTCCCAGCCGCTCGAATATGCGCGGGTGCTTCAGCGGCAGCTCGACGATTTCGCGCACGCGCGCCACTTCACGTTGCAGGCCGCCAATATCTTCGTAGGATACGGCGGGAGCGCGGACTGTCGTCTGCTCGCCTTCCACGACCCGAATGTCGGTGCGCTTCCCGATCACGACAGGTCCCGACGGAATCGTGCGCACGACCTGGAAATTCACGGCCTTGGCAAAGGTCGGTACGCGCACAACGCAGCCCGCGATGACCGGAACGCCCTCGAGGTCCTCCAGCATTTGCTGTGGTGCGATGATCGCCGGCGCGGCGCCCACCCACAACGGAGAGAAGCGGACGGCCACGGCTTGGTCGTGCTCGATTGGCGTTACCGTCACCTGCTCCTGCAAACCTGCGCTGCAATTACTGCGGCAGGTGCCATCAATCTGGATCATGCCTTCGTGCCCGTCGTCCGAAAGCTCTACGCGCGCGACAGCGATCGTGCCGCCCGTAATCTTCACGACGTCGCCGGCTCGGGCGCCCAGACGCACCAAGTCGGCTGGCGCCAGCCGCGCCACGGCGTGACCGATGTCCTCCACACGCGCCTCCGCGACGCGCAGGGTGAGGGTTGCCGCAGCAGTCGATGAGGTGAGTTCTGTCATGGCGCGGTTTGCATGCTGCTCTGAATCTGGCGGGCGAACCCATTGAAGAGCGCCGCCAGTTTCTTCTTTTCTGCGTGATTCGGCTCGCGAGCCGCAAAAGTCACACGGGTCAAGTCGTTTCCCAGTCCGGTCAATCGGATGGTTCCCAAGTCAGTGTGCTCGATGGCCCAACCTTCGGCACTAGCGGAAGTGACGGCCATGCTCAACGTGACATCATCGCTTTCCCACGGCACAACAATGGCGTGCAGGCTCCCGTTTCCGGTGGCATACTGCTCGATCGCGCGGGAGACGACGCGCGGGGAGCCGGTGACCGTAAACTCGATAATCTCTTGGCTCATGGGCAAAGTGTGCTACACTGGCCCAGTCATCGAACCAGTTGGAAAGGAAATTTAACACTCGTGCAACGGACTGTCAAGCGCTTTTCTCGACCTCGCGGCAGCGTGGCTCGTCTCATCGAGCCGATTAAAAAAACTCGCGTCGCCGAGGAGGTTGCCAACCGGATCCGCATGTTAATCCTGGACGACACATTTCCGCAGGGGCAGCCGCTGCCCTCGGAACGCGTCCTGACCGAACAGTTCGGAGTGAGCCGCGGATCGATCCGCGATGCGCTACGCATGCTGGAGACAATTGGCCTGATCGAGACGCAGCACGGGCGAGGCACGTTTCCGCGCGAGCTGACGGTGGATCGCCTGGTCGCGCCTCTGGCCTCGATGATGACGTTCCGGCATGATTTGCAGGACGAACTTCTGGACGTTCGCCGGATGTTCGAGCCTGCCGTTGCGCGAGTCGCGGCCTCGCGTGCGACCGATGAAGATTTCGCCGATCTGCAACGCATCCTGGACGCACAGCAGCGGAAGCTAAAAAAAGGTCAATCGGCCATTGTCGAGGACACGGCATTCCATGCCGCCCTGGCGAGGTCCACTCGCAATCGCGTCGTGGTGAGTCTGATGGCCACACTGAACGATCTGCTTGTGGAATCGCGCAAGCTGACGTTAAAGCAGAAGGGGCGTCCCGCGAAATCCATCCAGGGACACGAAGCAGTTGTTGCGGCGATGCGCCGCCGGGATGCTGAGGGTGCGGCGCAAGCCATGTACAAGCACATCGATCAGATCGCCAGTCTGCAACTGCAGGCTAGCGAGCTCCGCGGAGACCCCGGCAAGTAGTGGGAGACGCAACCCATGGATGAAAGCCTGCGAGCGCAGATCGAGACGTACCTGTCCCACCTCGATGGCCTGATCCGCCGCGGGCGTCAGCTTCGGGACACGTTGGCAACGGGTGCGGGCTCTACTTGGAGCCCGCCGGAAAACGGTCCTTCCAGCAAATCGGCGATCGTGGCCACTCGCGTCTGGCAGGAAGACTGCGGCGTGACGATTAATCAATTGTCGGGAGGCAGTAAGGCCCATTGGCTTGCGCGATCGTTTAGCGAGGCCTTCCTGATGCGCTCAGCGGCCGGCAGCGCAGTCGAAGGGGCTGCGCCAGCCGAGATCGTCAACCGGCTTGTCGATGTCCTCGAACAAGCCGTTGCATCGCTCACTCGATCGGACGATGGTCCAATCATTTCTGCATCATCGGAAGCGCCTCCGCCTCACCGATTCGATTTCGTCCACAACCTGGAGCTGCGGCCCGTTGTCGAGCAGGCTTACACCGATAGCCGGCGCGCCCTGGAGCAGCAGCAGTATGACCTGGCACTGCTCACTTCCTGCGGAATTTTGGAGGCCATCGTTACGGATGCGCTGGAACACAAGGGGCTCGGCGCGCTGACTACCTCGGACACGCCCGCGGGGAAGATTTCCGATTGGCCATTCGAGGCGCGACTCGCAGTCGCTGAAAGAACGGGGCTCATACGCAGCGGTTGCGCTCGGCTGCCGTTAGTCGCGCGGACATATCGAAATCTCACCGATGCCAATGGCGAGAGCCACTCGAAGGCGACGGTTTCCGAGAGCGATGCACGACGCACCGGGCAGGTGCTTCATGTGGTGATGAGAGATCTGGATCCTGGCCGGTAGAGAAGAGCTTTTGTAGCGTCGGCCTTCAGGCCGACACTGTAAATTCGAGCACATGCCCGTCTCGCCTGCGGGACGGGCGCTGCAGCAGTCTGCTACTCCAGCGGTTCTATCTTGGCGAGTATCCCGGCGTGAACAAGCGGCACCCAAACTTTCGGCGTAGCTCCCGAGTCGTCAATCTTAATATCCCTCATCTCGCCGCCGAGCGTAGGAAGCATATACTCCCGCCATTCGCCGGTTTTTGGGTTCAGCCGGTGGACGTAATCCGTGCTCATTCCTCCCGACCAAACGTCTCCATTTTTGCCGCGTATCGCGCGATAGTTGCCACTCCACGGGATTGGCGGGCGCCATTCCTTAATCTCTTTCGTCTGGGGATCGAACATGCCCAATTGACTGGCCATCCACTCCCCAAACCAAAAATTGCCGGCCGAATCGATGGAACCGCGGCGCGGGGCTGCGGCCGGAGTGGGTGTGGGATATAGAGTCACTTGCCCGGTCGCGTGATCAAGAACGGCGATCGTGCTTCCCTCGATGTCGCAATAAATCGGGTCTCCATTTGCGGCGATAGCGCTTCCATACATCTTGTGGGTCTTTTCGGCCGTCGCGAAGTTCTCATCGATGCCGAAGTAAAAAACACGGTTGGGCCCTTTGAATTGCGCGCTGCCGGCAGGAAACGCGTTGAAGACTTTAACGTCGCCTGTCTTCGGATCGAGCTCGAACATCTTGCTCGTATTGAAGCTGTTGAACCACACCATCCCGTTCGGTCCGACGTTGCCTTGCGTGCAGCTGGCGTGATCGTCGTTATATTCCGCCGGCGCGCTCCAGGTTTGGAATTTTTCGGTTTTGACGTCGAACATGGTTGCGGCGCATCCTTGATAACCTCTTGGTAACCATGGATTCCCCTGTTTATCAAGTTCTATCGTCAAGTTATTCTCGGGCAGGCCGGGTTTAAGTCGTGGCAGCCTCCACTCCTTAAATTGACCCGTGCGTGGATCCAGTCTGCCGATATTGGGCGCCTGAAAATCGCTGTACCAAACCATCTCGTCCTGATCGACGGCTAGATCGTGGGGCGAACTTCCCGCGCGGGGTATTTCATATTCCGTGATTACAACTTTCGTATCCGCTCCTCGGGGCCGCGGAAACGTTTCCTTAGGGGGAAAGGCAGGAGGCATGGGGTGCGTGAATGTGCTGCCGGCCTGCCATTGATTCTGCATGCGATGCAGCGTAATCAGCCAGCCCTCTGCATCATAGGTGCTCTTGGCAACTAAGTCCAGCGAGTGACACTGGTCGCAGTGAAACAGAGCTTTCTTCTGTTTTTCGTTTCCCGGAATGCTCATCATCCATTCCGCCCCGGTGAGCTGCGATGCAAGGTCCTTTGTCTTCACCAGCTTGATATCCACTTGGGCAGCTTTGTCGGGTTTTATCTCTGCCACTGCCTGTCCTGCCAGCTCGTATCCGGCCGCCCTGATGGCCAGCGTATATTTGCCAGGCTGGAGTTTTCCTGGTGGGAAAGCGTAGTGGCCTTGGTCATCGCTGATAACCGTAACCGTCGTGTTCGCTCCCTCGGGCCTTGCCGTTACGAGGACTCCTCCCAAGTGTCCTTCAGCGTCCGATGTCACCATACCCGTCAATGTGGCCACAGGCTGATCTTTGGAGGGCGCAGGTAACACGCCGGCAAGAGCTACTAGGACTAGCAAACAAATTCGCTTCATCGACATACACCCCCGGGAGTTATTAAGAATTCGTTGTGCACTTGGAAATTCCAACCGAGCTTCCCTTTGCGGCAAAAGCGTACGCCAGCCACCCCACCCGGTCAAGCTCATAGGCGCTCAGTTTTCGATCCCCTCGGCGCAAATTAGTGGGAAATCTCTTCGAGGGCGAGGCCTCCGGTGCGCGGCCCGAAGATGCCGATCGACAACACGACCATCAGCATGCTGGTCGCGATGAATGCGAAAACGCCTTTCGTCCCGAAGTTCTCGAGAAAGAAAGCAATCAGGAAGCTTGTGAAGATTGTCGAAAGGCGACTCCAGGAATAGACAAATCCGATCGCGCGGGCCCGGATCCGCGTTGGAAAAAGCTCAGCCTGATAGGCATGCAGAGAATAGGACAGGAGATTATTAGAAAGCGTGATGAACATTCCAAAAACGATCAGCGATACGGTAGTCGTTTGCCGCGCAAAGAGCAGGCCGAACGTAGCCGTGCCGATCGCGGCGCTGACGATTTGCCACTTGCGCTCGAACCTGTCGGCAATCAACGCGCAGAGCAACGGACCAATCGGATAGATCAACGCAATGATGGCGGAATATTGCAAGCTGTTGGTAACATTTGCGCCCTTGGAGGCCATCAGCGCCGGGACCCAATTGCCGAATCCATAGAAACCGATCGTTTGGAAGATATTGAAAACGACCAGCATTAGTGTCCGCCCGCCGTACGGCGCCATCCAGATCTCGGAAAACTTCCCCATCCCGCCTTCTTCCGAAGCCGCAATACCTGGCTCACTCAATGGACGGCCAAGTTCGGCCTCGACTCGGGTTTCGATTTTGGAAATCGCGGCGCTGGCTTCCTCCAGTCGGCCTTTTTGCGCCAACCAGCGCGGGGATTCAGGGATGCTTCGACGGATCACCCAGACCGCGATTGCGCCGAGGGACCCCAGGAAAACAACCCAGCGCCATCCATCCAGCCCCAAAGGGGCGCGAGGGACCAAAATCCATGAAACCGCAGCGACGAACGGGATGGCCAGAAACTGGACGGACTGATTGATGGCGAACGCACGCCCGCGGAGGCGCTTGGGCGCAAGCTCGGAGATATAGGCATCAATCGTCACCAACTCCACGCCGATTCCGAGACCCGCGATGAACCGCCACAAATCGACGCCCACGTTCGAGTGTTGAATCCCCATGGCGAGGCTTGCGGCGGTGTACCAGAGCAGCGAGAGCGTAAAGATGGTGCGCCTTCCGAAACGGTCCGCCACGGAGCCAAACACCATGGTCCCGAAAAAGAGTCCGGCGAAGGTTGCGGCGGCGAAAGAAGCCTGGTCCGTGAGACCGAACAGTCCTTTCTCCCCGGCGTGAAAAATTCCGCTCGAAATTAGCCCCGGGCTCAGATAGGCGGTTTGAAACAGATCGTACATTTCAAACGCGCCTCCAAGAGAAAGCAGAACGATCAGGCGCCAAAACTCCCGGCAAGAAGGCAGCCGATCAATGCGTGCCGTGATTTCCGCAGCATTACTTGCAGGCATTTCTCGCTCCCATCGGAGTAGCAGCGCATTTCCGGCTCGGGTGCGGGCTCCGCTGGTTTACCGTGAGTTCCGAAGGCGAGCCCGCCGGAAACATGTTCCTTGCCATTGAATGATTAAAAAATTCCCGAGCGGCCTTTTGCAAGCGTCTCTCCCGGCAATTCAATATTTAGCTGGTGCAAATCGGGGGCCTGAAGGTCCGGGAGCCTTTGCGCGGCATCGAGGAATCTTTTGGATTCTAGGGATGAAATAATCCGCTCGGTGAGGATCTGAAATTTCCGGATGTAGTCAGCGCGTCCAAATGGTTTAGCGCCCAGCGGGTGGGCATTCGCGACGGCCAATTGATCCTCGATTCGAGAGCCGTCTTGGAGAAGGATCTCAACCCGCGCGCCGAAGGCTTTTTTGGCGGGGTCGATCGCATGATAGCGGCGCGTCCACTCTTCGTCTTCGTGAGTTTCGATGCTGCGCCAGAGCCGGATCGTGTCCGGGCGGCTGGCGCGTTCCGGAGCGTAGCTTTCAATATGATGCCAACGGCCATCTTGAAGAGCCACGCCAAAGATGTACATGGCGGAATGATCGAGTGTCTCCCGGCTGGCTTTCGGATCGAACTTTTGCGGATCGTTCGCTCCGGTTCCAATCACGCTGTGCGTGTGGTGGCTCGTATGGATGATCACTTTTTCAATCTGCGAGAGATCGGGAATTTTTTCTCTCACGCGAAAGGCGAGATCGATCAACGCCTGCGCTTGATACTCGGCGCTATGCTCCTTCGTGAAACTTTCCAGTATGGCGCGCTTGGGTTCCCCCGGCCCGGGAAGCGGCACTTCGTAGCGCGCGTCCGGCCCATCCAGCATCCATGCGACGACGCTATCTTCTCCCTCATAAATCGGGCTCGGCGATTCTTCGCCACGCATCGCGCGATCCACCGCTTCAATCGCCAACTTTCCGGCATGTGCCGGAGCGAACGCCTTCCAACTGCTGATCTCTCCCTTGCGTGACTGGCGGGTCGTGAAGCTCACATGGACTGCCTGCTGGACCGCCTGATAAATCGTTTTCACTGGCAGACCAAGCAGCGCGCCGATTCCCCCGGCTTGCGCCGGGCACAGATGCGCGATGTGGTCGATTCTGTGCCGATGAAGGCAGATGGCCTTGACGAGATCGATTTGTATTTCGTACCCGGCAGCAATTCCGCGGATGAGGTCTGCTCCAGACCTCTTCATAGCTTGGGCTACCGCGAGGATGGGCGGGATGTTGTCTCCGGGATGGGAATAGTCCGCAGCTAGAAAATTGTCGTGCATGTCGAGTTCGCGGACCGCCGTGCCGTTCGCCCAGGCTGCCCACTCCGGACTAAAACGCAACGGAGACGTTACACCGAATACTGTTGCGCCGTCGTTGCGCGGATGGCCCAGAGCCATCGTTCGAGCTGCAACGACCGGGCCGCGATTGATCGCGGCAATCGCCACACCCGCGTTATCGATGATGCGGTTGATGATGATCTCCGTTACATCAGGTTGAACCGGCACAACATCGGAAGCGACACTGGCAATTCTCCAGGCGAGCTGTTCTTCGCGCGGGAACTGCTCTTTCGAAGGATGGACTTTTACCGGATGGATTTGCATTTTAAATCTTAGAGGCCCTTCGTCCCGCATTGGTATTGCGACACTGGAGCTTTGCTGCGCGTCGGACTCAAGGCGACTTTCATTCCAGCAGGATGGGCTCGCATCCAAAAATTATTTTCCTCCAGCGTACTTGCCCTCTAATTCATCAAACAACGGTTTCTTGACGAGCCGCTGGCGCTCCGCGAAACTCGCGACCACCGTGCTGGACTCATCCATCCGCCCGTTTGCCTTGAGCTGTTTCAAGGCCGCCTGCATTCCTGCGATCGCGCCTTGCAGAGCAACGTTCGCATACAGCACCAGCCCAAAACCCATCTTTGCCAGGTCCGCTTGGGCAAAAATGGGTGTCTTTCCTCCCACAACAACATTGATGACCTGCGGCACGGACAACCGTTGGGGAATTTTGCGAATGTCCTCAGCGCTTTCCGGCGCCTCCACAAAAGTCACATCGGCGCCGGCCTCGATGTACCGTTGAGCACGTTCGATGGCCGGCTCGAATCCCTCCACTGCCACAGCATCGGTCCGTGCGATGATCAGGAAGTCGGCGCTACTGCGGGCATCGACGGCGGCCTTTATTTTTCCGGCCATTTCTTCCACCGGAATAACGGACTTATT
>WNGI01007956.1_pt1 | contig 13357 bp, 9 predicted proteins | sample 5400621 | NCBI WGS metagenome assembly WNGI01 (sample SAMN13153374, study PRJNA577476) | soil metagenome | isolation source: 20 cm soil or saprolite under Garry oak tree replicate 1 | place: USA:California | collected 2016-06-15
ACAACCGTGACTTCCTCGCCGCCGAGGCGGCGCGAGGAGCGGCAGCAATCCATTGCCGTGTTGCCGCCGCCGAGCACGATGACGCGGCGGCCGATCTTGTCGATATGGCCGAACGAGACGGAAGAGAGCCAGTCGATGCCGATATGGATGTTGGCGGCGGCTTCCTTGCGGCCGGGGATGTCGAGCTCGCGGCCGCGCGGCGCGCCCGAGCCGACAAAGACCGCGTCCCAGCCCTCGGTGAGCAGCGCCTTCAAGCTGCCGATGAACTGTCCGTAGCGGGTCTCGATCCCGAGATCGACGATACGGTCGACCTCCTCGTCGGTCACCGATTCGGGCAGGCGGAAGCGCGGGATCTGTGTTCGCATCATGCCGCCGCCCTTGGCGTCGCCGTCGAACATGACGCAGTCATAGCCGAGCGGCGCGAGGTCGCGCGCGACGGTCAGCGAGGCCGGGCCGGCGCCGACCAGGGCGATGCGCTTGCCGTTCTTCTGCTTCGGGACGGCCGGCAGATACGGGCTGATATCACCCTTATTGTCGGCGGCAACGCGCTTCAGGCGGCAGATCGCGACTGGCTCCGCCTCGACGCGGACGCGGCGGCAGGCCGGTTCGCAGGGCCGGTCGCAGGTGCGCCCGAGGATGCCGGGAAAGACGTTCGACTCCCAATTGATCGCCCAGGCCTCGGTATAGCGCTGCTCGGCGATGAGGCGGATGTATTCCGGGACCGGCGTGTGCGCCGGGCACGCCCACTGGCAATCGACGACTTTATGGAAATAGTCAGGATTTCGGATATCGGTGGGCTGCAATACGCTTCTCCTGCCGAACGGCGGACGCGTTCCATCGTCCGGCCCGGCGCTTTCTCCCGCGGCCGCCGCGCCTTATACGCCGCGCCTTATACAAGGAGTTCGGACGACCGTCATCCTCGCCGTTGGTGGTTCGCCGCAGACCAGGATTGCGGCCGCGGCGGGCTGCCGCCCGGCGGGCGCCACATCGAAGCGCGACAACCATTCCAACACCCGCGGCGGGGGTCTAGATATGGGCGCTCGACTACGCCTCGGCTAGCCCACTGGAAGGCCGCGGCAATGCGCGCCTTGATTTCCGCGGGTTGGCGGCGCATCTGAGTGGTAGAGCCGTCGGCTATGCCACGGCTCGCGTTGTGGAGCGGCGCTGCATCGGACCTCCGAGCGAGGCCCAGGAAAATACGCAGCGAATCAGCGGAAGCTGCTCTGTAATCCTTCAATATTCCGCGATAACCGCCGGTGCGCCGGGCCGAGCAATCGGACCGATGCCGCTCGACCGGCCGCGACAAGAAAGAATTCATAGACGTGATCTCATTTGAACACTTGGCCCTCGTCGAACCCATTCGACGCGCGCTCAAGGACGAAGGCTATGCCGTGCCGACGCCGATCCAGGCGCAGGCAATCCCGCAGCTTCTCGCCGGCCGGGATCTGCTGGGAATCGCCCAGACCGGTACCGGCAAGACCGCCGCTTTCGCGCTGCCGATCCTGCAGCGCCTCGCCGCATCGCGAGGCCAGGCCGGACTGCAACGCAAGACCGCCCGCTGCCTTGTGTTGACCCCGACCCGCGAGCTGGCGCTGCAGATCGGCGACAGCTTTCGTGCGTATGGACGGCATCTCGGGCTGCGCTCGCTCGTCATCTTTGGCGGCGTCGGCCAGAACCCGCAGGTGGCGGGGATGGCGCGCGGGGTCGATATCCTGACCGCTACCCCGGGACGGCTGCTCGATCTGATCGGACAGGGTCATCTCCGCCTCGACGCGATCGAGACGGTGGTGCTCGATGAAGCCGACCGCATGCTCGATATGGGCTTTATCCACGACGTCAAGAAGATCGTGGCGCTGCTTCCGAAACAGCGGCAGACCTTGCTGTTCTCGGCGACGATGCCGACAGCCATCGCCCGGCTCGCCGCCGGCATCCTGCGCGACCCCGTTCGGGTCGAGGTGACGCCGCCCTCGACGACGGTCGAACTGATTGAGCAGCGGGTCGCCTTTGTCGAGCGTGCCGGCAAGCGCGAGATGCTTTGCGCCATGCTGAGGGATGCGGCACTCGCCCGAGTGCTGGTCTTTACCCGCACGAGACACACCGCCAACCGGGTCGCCGAACAGCTCACCCGCGCCGGATTTTCTGCCGAGGCGATTCACGGCAATAAGTCGCAGGGTGCCCGGCAGCGCGCGCTCGAAGGATTTCGCGCCGGCCATGTCCGCGTGCTGGTCGCGACTGACATCGCGGCGCGCGGCATCGATGTGGATGGCATCACTCATGTCGTCAATTACGAGCTGCCGAACGTACCCGATACCTATGTCCACCGCATTGGCCGCACCGCGCGAGCCGGGGCGGCGGGCGCGGCGATCTCGCTGTGCGACGGCGAGGAGCGCGCCTACCTTAAGGACATCGAGCGGACGATCGGACGCAAGGTGCCGGTGCTGGACGCACAGGCGTTTCGCGGCGCTCGGCCGCAGCGCCGCGCCGCATAGAGCGGGCGCCGCCGGAGAAGCTCGCGGGGAGAGGTGGGGCCTGCGGCGCTACTCGGTCTTCCCGCGCGCCGGTGAGAGGTGGGCGACTTTGGGGATGACCTCTCGCGCGAGCAGCTCCATCGAGTGCCGCCACGCTTCGGGGTTCTCGCTGTAATCGAAGCAGAACAAGAGCAGGCTGCCGAACCCGCCGACCTCGTCATACATGCGCTCGATCTTCTCGACGACGGTCGCGGGGGAGCCGATCAGCCAATTGTGGGTCGCGCAGTATTCCGGGGTGACATCGCTGTCGGCGACCGCCTCGTCGTGCTTCAGGAACTGGATGACGCCGACATTCTTCAGCAGGGGCAGGAAATATTCCCGCATCATCCGGCCCATCTGCGCGCCCACGGAGAGGCGCCAAGCCTCCTCGTCGGTGTCGGCGACAAAGATCTCGCGTACGAGACGCCAGTCGGCGCGGCTCGGGTTCCGGCCGCTGCGCCGCGCCCCTTCCTCGACCGACTCCCAATGGCTCGCGACGTAGCCGGGGTTGAGATTGAGGCTCATCGGCAGAAAGCCGTGCTCGCCGGCGAGCTTCAGCGTGTCCGAGCCTTTGCTGACACCGGCGACGCCGATCGGCGGGTGCGGTCTCTGAAACGGCTTGATGTGCGGCCGTAAGGTTTCCAGCATCAAATCGGTGTAGGTGACGTGCCAATACTTGCCCTGGTAGTCGAACGGCTCCTCCGCGCTCCACAGTTTGAGGATGATGTCGAGCGCCTCGCGGGTCATCTCGCGGTGCTGGCCGGCCATGCCGTCGACATTGAACATCGCCCAGTCGCTCGGCAGGCCGCTGGCGGCGACCCCGAAATTGAGCCGGCCCTGGGCCATGTGATCGAGCATCGCGACCCGGTTGGCGAGCTCGGCCGGGTGGTGATAGGGCAATAGGAAGCCGCCCGGCGCGAGCCGGATGCGCTTTGTCTCCATCAGCGCCTGCGCGATCAGCAGATCGGGCGCCGGGTGAGGCTCCCAGACCGCGGTGTGGTGCTCCCCTATCCATGCCTCCTCGAAGCCGAGCTCGTCGGCCCAGCGGAGCGTCTGCAGATCCCAGCGGTGCCCCTCGCCGAGGGAGCGCTCCGGCGGGTGCGACGGCATCGTGAACAGGCCGTAGCGCATGGCGTAGCCTCCCCTGGGTCTTTCCGCTTTTTTAACCATACGGCAGAAGCGGCCAGGCAGCCTACGTTCAAATAAGTTGTATGAAAGCAGCCGTTTGTCGCGAATTTGGATGGTTGCCGCGCAATCAAATATTGACTATTTGTAGCCAAGCGTTACAAAGGCGCGACGTAATGTCGCCCCTCACCCCCCGGGAGGAAACATGAACGAACTGCGCTCCCCCCGCCGTCTCTTCAAAATCTGGCATCGGCGCGATAAAGCGCTCATCGATCACCTCGTCGGCTCGATCGGTGGCTCGCATGCCGATACGTCTGGCCGGACCCACTCGCCGATGACCTCCTCTGGGCTCGCCGTCGAGGAGCAGGTGCGCAAGGCGTGGCAGCCCTGCGGAGTCGGCCTCCCGATCTTTTAGCGAGCCGATTTCTAGTCGGCTTTCTGTTACAATTCAGGTTTCCAGCGACGCGCCGCGGATACATCGTGGCGCGTTTGCTGTGCCTGCATTGACCCTCGCCGGTCCAGCGCCTAGCTTCCGGCCCTCCTGAAATCCGCGGCCCGGCAGCGGGCCTTGATGCGAGGAAGGGCGGTATGACAAAGCCGACCCGCCGGCCGGCCAACCCATGCTTTTCATCGGGGCCCTGCGCCAAGCGGCCGGGCTGGTCGCCGGCGGCACTGTCGGGGGCCCTGCTCGGGCGCTCGCATCGCTCGAAGCCGGGGGTGGCGCGGCTCGCTGAGGTCATCGAGCGCTCCCGCGCGATCTTGCAGATTCCGGCCGATTACCGGCTGGGGATCGTCGCCGGCTCGGATACCGGCGCCGTCGAGCTGGCACTGTGGTCCCTCCTGGGGGCGCGCGGCATCGATCTTTTGTCGTGGGAGAATTTTGGTGAGGGCTGGGTCCAGGACGTAACCCGCCAGCTCAAACCGGCCGATCTGCGGGTCTTGCAGGCGCCCTATGGCCAACTCCCCGATCTCTCGGCCGTCGATCCCGACCGCGACACGGTGTTTGTGTGGAACGGCACGACCTCGGGCGTGCGGGTGCCGAATGGCGACTGGATCGCCGCCGATCGTCGCGGGCTGACGATCTGCGACGCGACATCGGCCGCTTTTGCGATGCGCCTGCCCTGGGACAAGCTCGATGTCGTGACCTGGTCATGGCAGAAGGCGCTCGGCGGCGAGGCGGCGCACGGCATGCTGGCATTGTCGCCGCGCGCCGTCGAACGGCTCGAGAGCTATACGCCGCCCTGGCCCTTGCCAAAGCTGTTCCGGCTCACATCCGGCGGCAAATTGATCGAGGGCATCTTTCGCGGCGAGACGATCAACACGCCATCGATGCTGTGTGTCGAGGATGCACTCGACTCATTGCGCTGGGCCGAGTCGGCGGGCGGGCTCGACGGGCTGATCGCGCGCGCCGAGGGCAACCTTGCCGCGGTTGCCGCCTGGGAGGAGCGCAGCCCCTGGCTGCGCTTTCTCGCAAAAGACCCGGCGACCCGCTCCTGCACCTCGCCGCAACTCGAAATCGTCGAGCCCTGGTTCCTCGGCTTGTCGGACGAGGCGCGGTTTACGACCGTGCGGGCGATGACCGCCCGGCTCGAAGCCGAGGGCGCCGGCTACGATCTCGCCAGCCACCGCGCCTCGCCGCCCGGCGTCCGCATCTGGACCGGCGCGACGGTCGAGCGGAGCGATGTCGAGGCGCTTCTGCCTTGGCTCGACTGGGCCTGGGAGCAGCAGCGCGAGGCCGCCAAAGCCGCCTGATAAAGCAACGCCTCAACGCAGAGGGCGCAGAGGCGTCGCGGCGGACGCAGTGGCAAATTTATTGCTCTGCGGCCACGGCGAAACCACCGACGTCCCCTGTGTTAATGCGTTCGTTTCCGGAGTTTCGAATGCCGAAGGTATTGATCGCCGATGAGCTGAGCCCAAGCGCCGTTGAGATCCTGACCGCGCGCGGCATCGAGGCCGATGTTGCGACCGGGCTCGGCGCGGCCGAATTGCAGCGCCGCTTGCCGGGCTATGAGGGGCTCGCGGTGCGCTCGGCGACAAAGGTCACCGCCGAGCTGCTCGACGCGGCGGGCGATCTCAAGGTCATCGGCCGCGCCGGCATCGGGGTCGACAATATCGATGTCGCGGCGGCAACCGAGCGCGGCATCGTCGTCATGAATACGCCCTACGGCAATTCGATCACTGCAGCCGAACACACGATCGCAATGATGTTTGCGTTGGCCCGCCAGATCCCGATGGCAGATCGGTCGACCCAGGCCGGCAAATGGGAGAAATCGCGTTTTCTCGGGGTCGAGCTGTTCGGCAAGACGCTCGGTGTCATTGGCTGCGGCAATATCGGCGCGATCGTCGCCGGGCGCGCACTCGGATTGGAGATGAAGGTCATTGCCTACGATCCGTTTCTATCGCCTGAACGGGCCCGCGGTATCGGCGTCGAGAAGGTCGAGCTGAACGAGCTGTTTGCTCGCGCCGATTTCATCACCCTGCACACGCCGCTCAACGACGCGACCCGCAATCTGATCGACGCCGCCGCGATCGCCCGCATGAAGCGTGGCGTGCGGATCATCAACTGCGCGCGGGGCGGGCTCGTCGCCGAGGCCGACCTCGCCGCGGCGCTCGACAGCGGCCAGGTCGCGGGCGCGGCGTTCGATGTCTTTGTCGAGGAGCCCGCGCGCGACAATGCGCTCTTCGGTCATGCGAACTTTATCGCAACGCCGCATCTCGGCGCGGCGACGGCGGAGGCGCAGGAGAATGTCGCGCTGCAGATCGCCGAGCAAATGGCGGATTTCCTGTTGACCGGTGCCGTCTCCAACGCGGTCAACATGCCCTCCTTGACAGCCGAGGAGGCGGCGCGGCTGCGGCCCTACATCACGCTCGCGGAACAGCTCGGGAGCTTTGCCGGGCAATTGACCGAGACCGGTATCCGCGCCGTCGCGATCGAGTACGAAGGCGATCTCGCACAGGTGAATCAAAAGCCGCTGACCGCGACGGCCTTGGCGGGGCTGTTGTCGCCGCAGCTGGCCGCGGTCAATCCTGTCAATGTTCAGCTGCTTTGCACAAAGCGCGGCATTCGCGTTGCCGAAACGCAGCGCTCCGGCCAGGGCGACTACCAGAACCTGATCCGTGTGACGGTGACGACCGAGCGGCGGCAGCGCAGCATTGCCGGGACTGTCTTTGCCGGGAACCGCTTGCGCCTTGTCGAGATCGAGGGCATCCCGCTCGAAGCCGAGCTTGGGCGCCACATGCTGTTTGTTCGCAACTATGACAAACCGGGGTTTATCGGCGCGTTGGGCCATACGCTCGGCGCAGCACAGATCAACATCGCGACATTCCATCTCGGGCGCACTGCCGCAGGCGAGGACGCGATCGCGCTGGTCGAAGTCGATCAGCCCATGAGCGCTGAGCTGATCGAAGCCGTACGCCGCCTGCCGAACGTGATCCAGGCGAAGGCTATGCGGTTCTGAAGCTAGGGTGCGTCCAGAAATGCGAAACCTCGGCCGGGGGGCGGCCGAGGTTTCGAGCCCCGTCGAGGAGGACGGAAGCGTTCTTTGCACCGTCGAGGGGGGAAGATGACGATGCAGTCGTTACTTTGGTACTTTCCACCGCAAAGTGCAATAGATATCGGTAAAATTAACCCTGAAGTATAGGTCATCCCTTCATTTCGGTTAGACCCGGCGCACGCCGTAAAACTGCGGCCAGCCGTCGCGCACGTCCTGCAAATAGGAATGGAATGCCATCGGCTGGTCATACATGCCGAGCGGGACATAGCTCGGATTTTGCCAGAAATGGATCTGCATGTCGCGGACGATCTTCTGTTGAGCGGCGAGGTCTGGGGCCTCAAACCATTGATCGCGCAGCGCCTCCATTTCCGGATCGGTCGGCCAGCCGAACCAGGCCTTTGTTCCGGTGCCGCGGATTGCGATGTTCGGGCCTGGCGAGATGTTCCCGAACCCGCCGAGATAGGTATAGAAGATGTTCCAGCCGCCATGGTCGGGCGGCTCCTTGACCGCGCGGCGCGACACGACGGCGCCCCATTCAAGGGCTTGCAGGTCGACGTTCATGCCGATCTGCTTCAAGACATCCGTTGCAACCGAGGCTTCCGCCCAGATCGACGGGATCGTCGTCGCGGCGAGCACGACGACCTTCTCGCCGTTGTAGCCGGCCGCCGCCAATTCCTGCTTGATCTTGGCGTAGTCCTTCGGGCCCCGGGTGATCTCGACGCCGGCATTGCTGGCGAGCGGCGTCCCCGGCACAAACAGCCCGACATCGACCTTCATGATGCTCGGCTCGGCGCCGGCGAAGGCGGTGATGACATCCTTCTGGTCGATCGCCGTCAGGACGGCCCGCCTGACCGCCGGCTTGTCGAAGGGTGGGTGCAGGTGATTGAAGCGCAGGCAACCGATTTCGCCGGTGCGGTCCTTGACCGCGACGACGAGATTCTTGTCGCTCTTCAATTGCGGCACGAGGTCGATCGGCGGGTTTTCCCACCAATCGACCTCGCCCTGCTGCAATGCCGCCGAGGCGGTCCCCGGATCGGGCACGAAATTCCAGATGACCCGGTCGAAATAAACGATCTTCGGCCCGGCGTTGAAGCTCGCCTTGCCGTCGCGCGGCACGTAATCCTTGTTTTTCTCAAAGACGACGCGCTGGCCCGGCACCCGCTCGGCGGCGACAAATTTGAAGGGGCCGCTGCCCATCGCCTCCTTGACCTGCTCGGCGGCGTCGGTCTGCGCGAGGCGCTCCGGCATGATCGCGCAATAGACCTGGGCCAGCGCATAGGTCAGCAGCGGGAACGGCTTTTTGAGGCGGAAGCGGATGACCTTGTCGGAGGGCGCGCTGACCTCGTCGGTGCGGGCGGTCAGCGCCGTACCCATCGGGTCGCGCTGCCCGAAGCGCTTGATCGTCGCGACGCAGTCCTTTGCCAGGACCGGGCTGCCGTCGTGGAATTTAAGCCCGTCGCGCAGGGTCAACTCCCACTGCAGCCCGTCGCTCGAGGTGGTCTGGCCGGCGACCATCTGCGGCTGCACGTTGAACTCGGCGTCGAAGGCATAGAGCGTGTCGTAGACGGCGAGCGAGAAATTGCGGGTGATGTCGGCGGTCGTCCACACCGGGTCGAGCGACGCCAAATCGGCATGCGGCACAAAGGTCAGCGTCGATTGCGCCTCGCTGCGCACGACCCCCGGCAGCGACAGCGCGGCGGCGCCGGCGAGGGCGGATTTGAGGACATCGCGTCGCTTCATCTGTCGTCTCCGGTTGCAGGGGACCGCCGACTCAATTTAGCCGCCAATCGGCCAGCCGTGCCGCACTTTTTCGCGGCGGAGAGCGCTTTTCGTCACCTCGTTAACGGGTCGTGCTACACAATGGCCGGAGATTGCAGAACCAATTCCGGCGTATGACCCATCCGCCATGAATGACGCCCCGCATCCGGCCTTGCTGCCCGCCGGGCTCTACGATTTGCTGCCGCCCGATGCGGAGATCGAGGCCGAGGCGACCGCGCGGCTGATGGGCGTCCTCGCTTCGCACGGCTATCAGCGGGTCGAGCCGCCGCTCGTCGAGTTCGAGGAGACGCTGCTGTCGGGCGCCGGGACCGCGACAGCGAGTGACACCTTCCGTTTGATGGACCCGATTTCGCACCGCATGGTCGGAGTCCGCGCCGATATGACGCCGCAGATCGCGCGCATCGCCGCCAGCCGAATGTCGCACATGCCGCGGCCGCTCAGGCTCAGTTATGCCGGTCAGGTTCTCCGGGTTAAAGGTTCGGAGATGCGGCCGGAACGGCAGATCGGCCAAGCCGGAGCGGAGCTGATCGGCGCCGAGGGGCCGCCGGCGGATGTCGAGGCGGTTGCCGTCGCTGCCGAGGCCTTGCAGGCGGTCGGAGTGCCGCATCTCTCGGTCGATTTGACCCTGCCGACGCTTGTGCCGGCGATCGTCGACGCATATGGGCTCGCCGGGCCGCGCGAAGCGGCCTAGCGCGCCGCGCTCGACCACAAGGATACGGCCGCCGTCGCGACTTTGGCGGGCACGGCCGGCGCGCTGCTCGCCGAGCTGATTGCCGCCGCCGGGGTTGCTCCTGCGACGCGCGCGGCGCTCGATCGGCTCGATCTGCCGCCGCGGCGGCCGCTATCAGGCGGGTGATCCGGCGACACCCGAGCCGGCAACCGGCTTCACGCTCTACACCGACACGATCCTGCGCACGCTTCCGGAAGCGCCGCGCCGGCGACGCGTTCTGGTGCCGCTCGACGCCGACCGCGCGCACGCGCAGGCCCTGCGCGAGGCGGGCTGGGTCACGGTCGTGGCGCTCGCGCCCGCCAAGGATTGGCGGGCCGAGGCGCGCCGCCTCGGCTGCGACTACGTTATCGAGGACCGCGAGCCAAGGCCGCTCGCGCCCGCCTCGAAGCGCTAGGCGGGGAGGAGGCGATGGGAAATGTCGCGGTCGTCGGCGCCCAGTGGGGCGACGAGGGCAAGGGCAAGATCGTCGACTGGCTGTCGGAACGCGCCGATGTCGTTGTCCGCTTTCAGGGCGGCGCCAATGCCGGGCATACGCTGGTCATCGGCAACATCGAATACAAACTCAGCCTACTGCCATCCGGTATCGTCCGACCGGGAAAGTTGTCGATCATCGGCAATGGCGTCGTCGTCGATCCCTGGGCCTTGCTCGACGAGATCGAGACGATGCGCGGGAAGGGGCTGGACATCTCGCCGCAGAATCTGAAGCTCGCCGACAATGCCGCCCTGATCCTGCCGTCGCATGGCCGGCTCGACCGCGCCCGCGATGCGCGACGCGGCGAGAAGGCGATCGGCACGACCGGCCGCGGCATCGGTCCGGCCTACGAGGACAAGGTCGGTCGCCGCGCCGTCCGGGTCTGCGATCTCGCCGAGCCCGCCGCCCTCGCAGACCGGGTCGACGACCTGCTGGTGCACCACAACGCGCTATTGCGCGGTCTCGACGAGCCCGAGGTCGACCGGGCCGAATTGCTCGCCGCGCTGCGCGCGGTGGCGCCGAAGATCCTGCCTTACGCCGACCAGTGCTGGAAATTGCTCGGCGAGGCGCGGCGGCAGCGCCGCCGCATCCTGTTCGAGGGCGCACAGGCGGCGATGCTCGATGTGGATCATGGCACGTATCCCTATGTGACCTCGTCGAACACGCTGGCCGGCCAGGCCGCGGCCGGTTCGGGGATGGCGCCCGCGGCGATCGGCTATGTGCTGGGCATCACAAAGGCCTACACGACCCGGGTCGGCGCCGGCCCGTTTCCGACCGAGCTCGACGATGCGACCGGTCAGGCGCTCGGCGAGCGGGGACGCGAATTCGGCACCGTGACCGGACGGCCCCGGCGCTGCGGCTGGTTCGACGCGGTCGCGGTGCGCCAGGCCATTCGTATCGGCGGCATCGACGGCATCGCGCTGACCAAGCTCGACGTCCTCGACGGCTTCGACGAGATCAAGGTCTGCACGGCGTACAAGCGCGGGCGGAAGAAATACGATTACCTCCCGGCCGGCACCGCCGCTCAGGCCGAGCTTGAGCCGGTCTACGAGACGGCCGAAGGCTGGCGCGAGAGCACGCGCGGCGCGCGTTCCTGGGCCGATTTGCCGGCGACCGCGATCAAATATATCCGGCGCCTCGAAGAGCTCATCGGCGCGCCGGTCGCGATGCTGTCGACCAGCCCCGAGCGCGAAGACACCGTGCTGGTGCGCGACCCCTTCGCCGATTGATGGCGACGCATCCCGGTACTTCTTATTGCTCGGTGGGGTTTAACGCCGGACAATGACGCAGCCCAAAGACTGGCGGTTCGGAAAGCACATAATGGCGGAGGATAGGGTCGAACGCCGCCTGGCCGCGATCTTGGCGGCGGATGTCGCCGGCTATTCGCGGCTGATGGGGGCGGACGAGGAGGGTACCCTCGCCGCTCTGAAAGCGCACAGGCGCGCGGTTCTCGATCCCAAGATCACCGAGCATCGCGGACGAATCGTCAAGACCACCGGCGACGGGCTGCTCGTCGAGTTTGCCAGTGTTGTCGATGCGGTGCGCTGCGCGGTCGATATGCAGCGCCAGATGGCCGAGCGCAACGCGGGCGTCGCGGCGGAACAGCGCATCGAATTCCGCATCGGATTAAACGTCGGCGACATCATCATCGACGACAAGGACATTTACGGCGACGGCGTCAATATCGCGGCGCGGCTCGAAGGTTTGGCGGCACCCGGCGGGATCTGTGTCAGCCGTGTCGTGCGCGACCAGGTGCGCGACAAGCTCGATTTCTCTTTCGAGGACATGGGTGAGCAGCAAGTCAAGAACATCGCCCGGCCGGTGCGTACTCACCGGGTTCGGCTCGATTCTCCAGTTGATGAACCCAGCGCCGCGGCGGTTGCCACAACCCGATCGGCACAACCACTGCCGCAGAAACCGTCCATCGCGGTGCTTCCCTTCGCGAATATGAGCGGCGACGCAGAGCAGGAGTATTTCTCGGAGGGTATTACCGAGGACATCATCACCAACCTATCCCACAACCATGCGTTTTTTGTGATCTCGCGCAGCACCTCCTTCGCCTTCAAAGGACCTGCCGTGGACGTGGGCAAAATCGGACGCGAGCTCGGGGTGCGCTATGTGCTCGAAGGCAGCGTGCGGCGGGCCGGCAACCGCGTGCGCATCACCGCGCAGCTGATCGAAGCGGCAAGCGGGCACCATTTGTGGGCCGACCGCTATGACCGCGAGCTGGCCGATGTCTTTGCCGTGCAGGACGAGATTTCCCGGAGCATCACCGGCGCGATCGCGCCCGGCATCATTGCCGCCGAGATTCGACAGGCGCAGCGCAAAGGCCCGGATCAGCTCGATGCGTGGGACCGGACGGTGCGGGCGCATTGGCATATCCGCCGTTTCACGCAGGTAGACCTCGCAGAAGCACGCCGGCTGCTCGAAGAAGCCATAGACTTAGACCCGACGAATTCGATGGCGTATGCCGATCTCGCTTTCGCGCGGCATTTCGAGGCGGTGTTCGGCTGGGGCGACGGGCCGGCCGAGTCGCATGTGCGGCTCGGCGAAGCGGCACGGAACGCGGTCGCCGCCGACGATAGCGATGCGATGGCGCACACCGCGTTGGCGATTTTCGACCTGTTTTCCAACCGTCATGAAGAAGCCCGGCGTCGGCTGCAGCGGGCGCTCGATCTCAATCCGAATTCCGAATTCGCCCGCGGCTACCTCGGCGGAAGTTATGCGTTCGGCGGCGATTATGAGGCCGCGTTGGCAAATCTGGAGGAGGCGATCCGCCTGAGCCCGCGAAGTCAGCTGCTCGTCATCTGGCATATTTGCGAGGGCTGGGCGGCTTTGACGGCCGAGCGTCACGAAGAGGCGGTCGTCTTTGCCGAGCGGGCCCGCGAAGCCAATCCCGAGTTCCCGGACATCTATGCCGTCCTTGCCTCTGCCTATGGGCATCTGGGGAATGCAACAGCCGGTATGGCAGCCTTGGACCAATTGTCGCAGCGGATGCCGGGGCTGACAGCGAGCGATGAGCGCCTCAGCCGCCCCTTTGCGCGGGCGAGCGATCGGGAGCGGTATCTCGAAGGATTGCGCAAAGCCGGCATTCCGGCATGACATCGCCACAGGGCACGGCCATTTGCGGACTGATGGAAAGCCTTCTCGGCCAAACGCGCTCACTATCCTTAAGGTGGGGGTGGATTAATCTCCCAGTGATCAGTGTGAACTAGTCTCGGCGCAGTCTCGAGGCGACCACGCTGACCGC
>WNGI01004814.1_pt1 | contig 13356 bp, 13 predicted proteins | sample 5400621 | NCBI WGS metagenome assembly WNGI01 (sample SAMN13153374, study PRJNA577476) | soil metagenome | isolation source: 20 cm soil or saprolite under Garry oak tree replicate 1 | place: USA:California | collected 2016-06-15
CGCGAGAACGCTGCTCGTGTGGCGCAAGGGTCACAAATCGACCGCCCTCGACGCGATGCAAGCCGCAATTCGGCGATCGGCCGCGTGAAGATTTGCATCGTCTCGGACAGCCACGATCGCGCCGACGCGCTCGAGCGCGCCGTAAACGACGCGGCGGCCGAGGGTGCGCAGGCCGTCATCCATTGCGGCGACCTGATCGGCGCCCATACGCTGCGGCCCGCGTTGCGCGCGGGAATACCCATGCACGTCATTCACGGCAACAACATGGGAGACCCGCTTGCACTGCACAATCTGTCGCGCGCGAGCGGTGGGCTGCTCCACTACCACGGCCCCGACGCGCGCCTGGAGCTGGGTGGACGAAAAATCTTCCTGGTGCACTACCCTGAGTACGGCTATGCGATGGCCTGCACCGGGAACTGGGACCTGGTGTGCTGCGGGCATTCCCACCAGGCGGGCGTCGAGCGCGTCGCGACCGTGAAGGGCGGCAGCGCCTGGCTCGTCAATCCGGGAACCATCGCCGGCCTCTCCGCGCCTGCGACCTGGGTGCTGGGCGACCTCGACGCGATGCGCTACGAGGTATTCAAGCTCTCTATGGCCGCATAGAGCACGTCGCTCACCGGCGCGCGCGCCGCCGTCTAGAATCGAAGCCGCTTCTCAGGAGGAGGCGGCTGATGTTCACCGACAATCCATTTGCGACGTTGACCGATTTTTGGTCCCCGCTCGTCATGCAGGTCTATATCGTCCTGATGATCGTCCTGGTAGCGGCGGGGACGCTGTTCGACATCGTGCACAAGGGGAGCGCCAGGTATTTTTTCGATAATTGGCGCAGATCGAAGAGCAGGGCGCAGCAGGTCGGCGGCGGTGAATTGCTGTCGATCGCCATCCAGACCGCCGTCGTGGACGTGCTCGCGTCGGGGGAATTCTGCAACGCGCGCCGACGGATCGCCCACCTGCTTACCATGTACGGCTTCCTGCTCTACGTCATCTCAACCGCCGTGATGGTATTCAGCTACTCGACGGCTTCCATCTGGCCGCAGCTCTGGTGGCTCGGCGGCCTGATGATTTGCCTCGGTGGATACTGGTTCTGGTTCTTCATCCGGGTTGATGTTGCTGCTGAGGGCAATTCAGCGTTCCGCATCGTGCCCGCGGATCTGTTCATCCTCTCGCTTCTCGCCAGCGTGACGCTGGGCCTGATCTGGGCCTACCTGCAAACAAGGGCCAGTGCCGGGGCGAACGTGTTCTTCGGCTTGTACGTCATCGCCACCACGGTGCTGTTCGCATCGGTACCGTGGTCCAAGTTCGCTCACATGTTTTTCAAGCCCGCGGCGGCGTTCGAAAAAAGGGTTTCCTACGCGAACGGCACGAGGAGCAACCTGCCCGGCCCCGCCGACAAGCCCGAGCAGTTCGGCAGCGCCCGCGAACAGCCCCGGCACTACTGATCAGGGAGACAGCCATGCCGACCTTCGTCTACATGACCCGGTGCGACGGTTGCGGGCACTGTGTCGACATCTGCCCGTCCGACATCATGCACATCGACAAGACCTATCGGCGCGCCTACAACATCGAGCCGAACATGTGCTGGGAGTGCTACTCCTGCGTGAAGGCCTGTCCGCAGGACGCCATCGATGTGCGCGGCTACGCCGACTTCGCTCCTCTGGGGCACAGCGTCCGGGTGCTTCGGGAAGAGGCAAAGGCGACCATCTCGTGGCGGCTCAAGTTCCGCGACGGCCGCGAGAAGAACTTCGTGTCCCCGATCCGCACGACACCCTGGGGATCGATCAAGGGGCCGGCCGAATACGACGCGCCGCGCCCCGAGGATTTCGCCAGGCAAGAGCTCGCGCACGAGCCGGAAGCGCTCAAGACTGACAAGGCCTTGCCCGCGCTGCGTCCGGAGCAGCTCAAGCGGGGAGTCGTGTGATGGGCCTGTTCGGGCGCAGGAAAACCGTATTCGTCGATGCGGACATCCTCGTCATCGGCGGCGGGATGGCCGGTTGCGGGGCGACCTACGAATCCCGGTACTGGGGACGCGACCTGAAGATCGTCTGCGTCGAGAAAGCGAACATCGAGCGCAGCGGCGCCGTCGCCCAGGGTCTCTACGCCATCAACTGCTACATGGGCATGCAATGGGGCGAGAACCAGCCCGAGGACCATGTCCGCTACGCCCGCAACGACCTCATGGGCCTGGTGCGCGAGGACCTGGGCTACGACATCGCCCGGCATGTGGACTCCACGGTGCACAAGCTCGAGGAATGGGGCCTGCCGATCATGCGCGACCCGAAGACCGGACGCTACCAGCGCGAAGGCAAGTGGCAGATCATGATCCACGGCGAAAGCTACAAGCCGATCGTCGCCGAGGCCGCCCGCAAGGCAGCGACCGAGGTCTACAACCGGATCATGGTCACCCACCTGTTGATGGACGCGAAGCAGGCCAACAGGGTCGCCGGCGCCCTCGGGTTCAACGTCCGCACGGGCGACTTCCATGTGTTCCGGGGGAAGGCCGTCATCGTCTGCGCCGGCGGTGCGTCGCACATCTTCCAGCCACGCTCCGTAGGCGAGGGAATGGGGCGGACCTGGTATGCGCCCTGGAGCAGCGCGTCCGCCTACGCTTTGCCGATCCAGGTCGGCGCCAAGATGACGCAGATGGAGAACCGCATCGTCCTCACCCGTTTCAAGGACGGCTACGGCCCGGTGGGCGCGTACTTCCTCCATCTGAAGACGTACACGCAGAACGGCTATGGCGAGGAGTACGAGAAGAGGTGGTACGAGGACACCAAGGCCTTGGTGGGCGACTATATCGACCGTCACCCGGTGCCGACCTGCCTGCGCAACCACGCCATCCTGAGGGAAGTCGCGGCCGGCCGCGGTCCTATCCGCATGGTGACCAAGGAGGCTTTCCAGGACCCCCACAAGGAGACCGTCGGCTGGGAGAACTTCCTGGGCATGACGATCGGGCAAGCGGTCGTCTGGGCGTCGCAGAACATCGACCCCAAGCACATCAACCCCGAGCTGACCACGTCCGAGCCTTACGTCATGGGCTCTCACGCCACCTGCTCCGGTGCGTGGGCGAGCGGGCCGGAAGACTATGCTCCGGCAGAGTATCAGTGGGGCTACAACCGGATGATGACGGTCGACGGGCTGTTCGGCGCCGGCGACACCATCGGGGGTACTGCCCACAAGTTCTCGTCAGGGTCGTTCACGGAAGGCCGCATCGCCGGCAAGGCGGCGGTCAAGTACGTGAAGGACATGAAGAACGGACAGCCTCAGGTAAGCGAACAGGAATACCGCGACCTCGAGAAGCTGATCTACCAGCCGCTGGAGAACTACCGGATCGGCCGCAACGAGATCGTCGCCGGGACCGTATCGCCGAGCTACCTCCTCCCGATCCACGGTCTTCAGCGCCTCGAGAAGATCATGGACGAATACGTCGGCGGCATCAGCACCAACTACATGACGAACGGCGTGCTGCTCGAGCGCGGCCTCGAGCTGCTCGCCATGCTGAAGGAAGACATGAGCCACATGGGCGCCGAAGACCTTCACTCGCTCCAGCGCACGTGGGAGCTGCACCACCGGCTTCTGGCCTCGGAGTCCGTGACCCATCACACGCTGTTCCGCGAGGAAACGCGGTGGCCGGGGTATTACTACCGGGGCGATCACATGAAGCTGGATGATGAGAATTGGCATTGCTTCACCCTGTCCCGCTACGACCGGAATACCGGCAAATGGGAAATGGAGAAGGCGCCGGTCTACCACATCGTCGACTGAATTCGGGGACGGAGCCCTAACTCCACGGCTAGCGCAGCTTTCGGAGTTAGGGCTCCGTCCCCGAATTCAGTGGTTTTATGCTTGAATAGCCTTTCCATATAACGGGAAGGTTTCATGGCCGACCGGCGTCTGCAGGTGTTCCACGCGGTCGCGAAGCACCTCTCCTTCACCAAGGCGGCGGATGCGCTGTTCATGACGCAGCCGGCGGTGACCTTCCAGATCAAGCAGCTCGAGGAATACTTCAGCACGCGCCTTTTCGACCGCGCGCAGGGCCGCATCACGCTCACTCCCGCCGGCGTCATAGCGCTCGAGTACGCCGAGCGCATCATTGCCCTTTCCGCCGAGCTCGAAGCGCGACTGAAGGACATCAGCGGCCAGCTCGGGGGCTCGCTGCTCATCGGCGGCAGCATGACGATCGGCGAGTACCTGCTGCCGCAGCTGATCGGCGAGTTCAAGGGGCGCTTTCCCGCCGTGGTGCCCACGTTATTCATCGGCAATTCGGAGGCGGTGCAGGATCGCGTCGCCGAGCGCACCCTGGACCTTGGCTTTATCGAGGGTGATTCGCACCTTTCCTCCCTGCTGAGCGAAGTCTGCTGCGAGGACGAGCTGCAGGTGGTGTGCGCGCCCTCCCACGCGATGGCCAGAGAAGCCTTCGCGTTGCCGGGTTCGCTCACCCGACATCCCTATATCAGCCGGGAGGCGGGCTCGGGGACCCGCGCCGTTATCGACCGCTACCTGCAAAAGGCAGGCGTACCGCCGGACTCCCTCGACGTGGTGGTCGAGCTCGGCAGCCCGGAGGCGCTGAAGGGGCTCGTCGCCACGGGCCTGGGCTTCGCCATCATGTCGCGCGTGATCGCCGCCAAGGAGCTCGAGCTCGGGCAGCTCGTGCAGATTCCCCTCAGGCCGCCGCTTCTGCGCAATTTTTCGGTGGTTTACCCGAAGGAAAGATTTCATTCCAAGCTGGTGGCGAGCTTCCTGCAGTTCGCCCGGGCGCGGCTGGCCGGCATGCACCCGCCCGGCCTGGCGGCTTCGGCGCTCCAGCAGGCTGAATAGCTTGCCCGATCTCGTACCGCCGCACGGGGGAGGCTTTCTCAAGCCGCGAATGCTTTCAGGCGAAGCGCTCGCCGCCGAGTGCGCGCGTGCGCGGTCCCTGCGCACTGTGCGCGTGAGCTCGCGGGAAAAAGGCGATCTCATCATGCTCGGGATCGGCGGTTTCACGCCGCTCGAGGGCTTCATGAGCCGCGCGGACTGCGAAGGCGTGTGCAAAGATTACCGTACCGCCGCGGGGCTCTTCTGGCCGATCCCGATCACGCTGTCGGTCGATGCGCCTACTGCAGAATCAATCCGCATCTCGAACAGTATCGCGCTCACCGATCCGGAAACCGATGAGCCACTCGCCACCATGCGAGTCAGCGAGAAATACAGCATCGACAAGCTGCACGAGTGCAAGTCGGTGTTCCGCACTGCCGATGCCGAGCATCCCGGCGTCCGCATGGTGATGGAGCAGCCCGAGGTCAACCTCGCCGGGCCGGTGAAAGTGCTCTCCGACGGCGGCTTCAAGGCAAAATACGGCGCGCTTTTCATGACGCCCGCGGAGACGCGCGCCGAGTTCACGCGCCTGGGCTGGTCGCGCGTCGCCGCTTTCCAGACGCGCAATCCGATGCATCGCTCGCATGAATATCTCGCCAAGGTCGCGATCGAGGTATGCGACGGCGTGCTGATTCATTCGCTGCTCGGCAATCTCAAGCCCGGCGACATTCCGGCCGAAGTGCGCACGCGGGCGATCGCCGTGCTCGTCGAGAAGTATTTCCGCCCCGGTACGGTGATCCAGGCTGGCTATCCGCTCGACATGCGCTACGCCGGCCCGCGCGAGGCGCTGCTGCACGCGCTGTTCCGGCAGAACTACGGCTGCTCGCATCTGCTGGTGGGCCGCGACCACGCCGGCGTAGGCAGCTACTACGGCCCGTTCGATGCGCATCACATATTCGACGAGATTCCGGCGGGCTCGCTGGTGACCCGTCCGCTTAAGATCGATTGGACCTTCTGGTGCTACAAGTGCGGCGGCATGGCCTCGGGGCGGACCTGCCCGCACGCCGACGCCGACCGCCTGCTCGTATCCGGCACCAAGCTGCGCAAATGGCTCTCGGAGGGCAGTCCGGTCCCGCCGGAGTTCAGCCGGCCCGAGGTTCTGGAAATCCTGCGCGCATACTATTCGTCGCTCGATGCCAGTGAAAATGTGGAAGTGAAACTCCTGCCTTGAACCGTTCCAGCTGGCGCACGCCGACCGTGGTGCTGGTTTGCGGCGGCATCATCCTCGGGCTCGCCCTAGGCACGCGGCAGAGCTTCGGCTTGTTCCTGCGGCCGATGTCGCTCGACCTCGGCTGGGGACGCGAGACCTTCTCCTTCGCGATCGCGCTGCAGAACCTGGTGTGGGGACTCGCCATGCCGATCGCCGGCGCGATCGCAGACCGCTTCGGCGGGGCGCGCGTGCTGATCGCCGGAGGGCTCGCCTACGGGCTCGGGCTCTGGGCGATGGCGTACTCCACGCACCCGCTCGCGTTCGATCTCGCCGCCGGGCTGCTGGTGGGCCTGGGCCTGGCGTGCACCGGGTTCGGCGTAGTCCTGGCAGTGGTCGCGCGGGCGTTTCCCCCCGAGAAGAGAAGCGTCGCGGTGGGCATCGCCGGCGCCTGCGGCTCCTTCGGCCAGTTCGTCATGCTGCCGTGGGGCCAGGCGCTGATTTCCCGCTTCGGCTGGCTGAACGCGCTGCTGGTGCTGGGGGCCTGCGCCTTCGTGATGATTCCGCTCGGCACCGCGCTCGCCGGCCGCAATCGCGCAGGCGATGAGAGCGACCAGTCGATCGGCGCCGCGCTTGCCGAGGCGATGGCGCATCGCGGCTTCTGGCTGTTGAGCGCCAGCTTCTTCGTCTGCGGCTTCCAGACCATCTTCGTCATGACGCACCTTCCCGCCTACCTGGTGGATCGCGGGCTCAGCCCGGCCGAGGGGATGGCCGCGCTCGCGACCATCGGGCTGTTCAACATCGCCGGCTCCTATCTCGCGGGAACGCTCGGCGCGCGCTACAGCAGGAAGCGGCTGCTCGCCTGGATCTACGCGGCGCGCGCGCTCGTGATCGCGCTGTTCATTTCGACTCCGGTCTCGGCGGCGGGCGCGTATCTTTTTGCCGCGGTGCTCGGCGTCACCTGGCTCGCCACGGTTCCGCTCACCAATTCTCTCGTCGGCCAGATTTTCGGCGTGAAGTACCTTTCGACGCTGTTCTCGATCGCGTTTCTCGGCCACCAGCTCGGCGCGTTCATCGGCGCCTGGGCCGGCGGCGCCGCGTTCGATCTCGCCGGCTCGTATCTCCCGGTGTGGCTCGCCGCGATCGCGCTGTCGGTCATCGCCGCGGCGTTGTGCATGCCGATCGACGAGCGCGCGATCGAGCGCAAGGCCTTCACGGGCGCCGCGTGAGCGAAGAAAAAGAAACTGTCAATGCGCAGATGCAGCGCCTCGCCTCGCTCGGTTTCATGGTCGCTGGCGTGTGCCACGAAGTGTCCAACCCCCTGGCGGCGATCCACTCGATGCTGCAGATCCTGCAATCGAAGCGCGGCGTCACCCCCGAGACCCTCGAGAAAGGACTCGCCTCCATCGGCTCGAACATCGCGCGCGTGCTGGCCATCACGAAGAGGCTCGGCGACTTCTCCCGCGTAGGCAGCGACCCGCCCGGCCCGGTGGCGATGGACGCGGCGGTGGAGGAAGCAATCTCGCTGCTGCGCCACAGCTCCTATGGAGCAGGGCTGCGCGTCGAGTATCGCGGCACCCCCGGTGCCGCCGTGCTCGCTCGGCCCGGCAGCCTGCAGCAGGTGCTGTTCAACATCCTTCTCAACGCCGCCCAGGCGATGCAGGGCGCGGGCCTGATCGAGGCGCAGGCGCGAATCGTCGACGCGAAGACGCTGGTTCTGTCCGTCCGCGACTGCGGCCCTGGCATCCCGCTAGAGAATCTGCAGCGCGTGTTCGAGCCGTTCTTCACTACCAAGCAGGCAGGCGAAGGCACCGGCCTCGGCCTCGCCATCAGCTACGAGATCGCGCACGAGCTCGGCGGCACGATCCGCGCGTACAACCACCCCGAAGGCGGCGCCTGCTTCGAGCTGCTCCTGCCTCTCCATGAAGGTCCGGCCTGATGCCCGCGCGCGTGCTCCTGATCGACGATGACCCGGGCCTGTCGGAGGTGATCGAGCTGCTGCTCAGCCGGGAAGGCTATGGCGTGGAGCGCGCCGGCACGCTCAAGGCAGGGATCGCGCGCAGCGGCGCGGCCGGGATCGACCTCGTCATCACCGACCTCAAGCTGCCCGACGGCACGGGCCTCGATGCGATCCGCGAAATCCGCGGCGTGCATCCCGCGCTGCCGATCATCATGATCACCAGCTACTCGTCCATGGAGAGCGCCATCGGCGCGCTGCGCGCCGGGGCCGTCGACTACCTCATCAAGCCGTTCGACAACGACGAGTTCCTGCACGCCGTCGCGCGGGCGCTGAACGAGCGCCGCATCACGCGCGAGAACGCGATCCTGAAGCGCAACCTGAAGAGCGCCTACGGCGCCTGGCCGATCGTCGGCGAGAGCCCGGGCATCCGGCGCGTGCTCGAGCTGATCCGCAAGGCCGCGCCCACGGATGCCAATGTCCTCATCTCGGGCGAATCTGGGACCGGCAAGGAGCTCGCCGCGGCTGCGCTCCACTATGCGAGCCCGCGCGCCGAAGGCCCCTTCGTCCCCGTGCAGTGCGGCGCGCTGGCGCGCGATGCGCAGGAAACGGAGCTCTTCGGGCACGCGCCCAGGGCGGGCGAGCGCAGGGAAGGACTCATTCGGGAGGCCGGCGGCGGCACGCTGTTCCTCGACGAAATCGCCGAGCTCGCGCCGGCGGTCCAGGTGAAGCTCCTGCACGTGCTCGAGGATAAGTCGGCGCAGCCGCCTTCCGGGGCGGACGTGCGCTTCATCGCCGCCACGCACCGCGACCTCGCGGCGGCGGTCGACCGCGGCCAGTTTCGCAAGGACCTGTACTATCGGCTCAATGTGATCTCGATCCAGGTTCCGCCTTTGCGCGAGCGCGGACCGGACCGGCTGCTGCTCGCGCGGCACTTCGCCGAGCGCCACGCGCGCAAGCTCGGCAAGCGCGTCGCCGGCTTCGACGCCGAGTTCTCGGCGTTTCTCGAGAACTACCCCTGGCCGGGCAACGTGCGCGAGCTCGAGAACATGATCGAGCGCGCGGTGATCCTCGCCGAAGCGGACCTGCTCACCGGCCGCGACCTGGCGGAGGTGGCGCCGGCGCTGCCGATGGTGCGCGCCGCGGTGCCGCTTCCCGGCGGCGCGCGCCCCCTGGCGATCGAGGAATACATCCGCGAAGTCATCGAGCGCTTTCAGGATTCGCACAGCGAAACCGAGCTCGCGAGGATGCTCGGCATCGGCCGCAAGGCGCTGTGGATGCGGCGCCGGCAGTGGGGCCTCAAGCGTACGCGCAAGGACGTTTCCCGCTGACATAGTTTCTTTGTGAAACACTTGCATTCTGACGGCAGTCTTGCTATCCAAGCATTCCCCAGAGGAGGAGAAACATGGCCGAGCCCAAGCCCGTCGCGCAGCAGCCCGCGCGCAAGAAGGTCACGATCCCGGCGCTGATGGAGAAGATGAAAAAGGGCGAGCCGATCGTGCAGCTCGCGGTCTACGACTACGAGACTGCCATCGTCGCGGACCGCGTCGGCATCGACATCCTGTGCGTCTCCGACACCGGGGGCATGGTGCTGTTCGGCCACGAGGATACGACCTCGGTGTCGTTCGAGGAGGTGATGTTCATGGCGCAGGCGGTCAAGCGCGGCTCGAAGTACGGCCTGCGCATGGTCGACATGCCCTACATGAGCTTCCACCTCTCGCCGATGCAGGCGGTCGAGAACGCCGCCAAGTACGTCTCGCAGGGCGGCGCCGAGGTGATGAAATGCGAGGGCAACCGGCACCACGCGAAGAATATCGAGGCGATCATCAAGGCCGGCATCCCGGTGCAGGGCCATATCGGCATCACGCCGATGCGCATGCCTCAGCTGGGCGGGTTTTTCGCGCAGGGCAAGACCGCAGAGCGCGCCAAGGAGCTGGTCGACGACGCCTGGGCGATGGTCGACGCCGGCTGCTTCTCGATCATGTGCGAGGTGACCACCTCGGAGGTCTGCGAGCACCTGGCCGCGACGCTGCCGGTCCCCGTGATTTCGCTGGGCGCGGGCAACCGGGCGCACGGCGTGCACATCATCGGCTCGGACCTGTTCCACCTGTACGAGAAGCACACGCCGCGGCACTCGAAGATCTACGCCGACCTGGTGCCGATCATCGAGAAGGGGCTGAGCGATTACCGCGACGACGTGCGCGAGCGCCGCTACCCCGCTGCCGAGCACACCGTGTTCATGAAGGAAGACGAGCTCGCGAAGTTCAGACAAATTGTTGGAAAACAGAGAAAAACCGGTTGACGCGGCGCGCGTCCTGGGCCAGGCGCGCTTTTTTTCCGGCCTGACCCGGGCGCAGCTCGATCGCGTGGCGGCGCTCGGGCGCGTGCGCGCGTTCCCGCAGGACACGCGCATCTACGTCGTGGGCGACGCGGTCGACGATTTCTACGTGCTCGCCGACGGCATGGTGCGATTCACTCTCGGCCTGGGCAAGCGCGAGACTTCGGCAGGCGACATCATCCGCCGCGGCGAGGTGTTCGGCTGGGCGCCCCTTGTCGAGGGTCACCCGCGACGCATCGCGACCGCCTACTGCCTGACTCCCTGCCAGGTCATCGCGATCGACGGCGGCGCCTTGACGGCGCTGATGGAAAGCGATAGCAGCCTCGGCTACGCCCTCATGAAGAAGCTCGCGGTGCTGCTCACCAGCGAGCTGGTCGCTTTCGCCGCAGGCTGAGCTCCGACATCCTTCTTGCGGCGGTCGCAACGTCCGTCGGCCTGCTGATCGGCACCGTCGGCGTCGGCGGCGTGCTGATGGTCGCGTTCCTCGCGCTCTTCGGCGGGCTGTCGATCCACCAGGCGGCCGCCACGTCGCTGTTCACGTTTCTCTTCACCGGCCTCCTCGGCACCTGGCTCTACCAGCGCCGCGGCAGCATCGACTGGCGCATCGCCGTGCCGGTGTGCGCCGGCGCCCTGATCTTCGGCTATCTCGGCGCCGCCGTCGCAGCGCGCATCGACGCCCGGCCGCTCAGCGTCGTCATCGCCTTGATCATCGCCGCCGCCGGTGTCTACATCTTCGTGCCGCAGCACTCGAGCGCTGATCATCGCGACGGTCGCGGCTGGCGCGAGCAAGTACTGCTCAGCTCCGTGGGCGCAGCCGCGGGCTTCGGCTCGGGCTTCTCCGGAGCTGGCGGCCCTCTCTTCTCAGTGCCCATGATGGTGATCCTGCGCTACGTCCCGCTCGCCGCCGTGGCCACCAGCCAGGTGCTGCAGATCATCGCGGCGAGCTCGGGCTCGCTCGGCAACCTGCGCCATGGGTTCATCGACTTTCGCGTCGCCGCGCTCGTCACCGTCTTCGAGCTTGCCGGCTTGATCGTCGGCGTGCGCCTAGCGCATGTCGCCAGCGCCCTGGCGCTGCGGCGCCTCGCCGGCGGCCTCTGCGTCGCAAGCGGCGGCTTCCTGCTCTTGCGCTCGCTGTGAACGCGCGCGAAGAGCATCTCGCCACCCGCCGTGCAGCGGGCCTGTTCGACTTCTCTTTCATGGGCCTTCACGAGTTCCGAGGGAAGTCCGAAGTTCAACCTCTTCAGACGCGCGACCTCGATGCACTCACACCCGGGCAGATCGCCTACACGCTTCTCCTGAAAGACGACGGCAGCGTTCTCACCGACGCGACGGTGTGGCGCCTGGACGCTGAGCGCTTCTGGCTCTTCACCGGGCGCCGCAGCGCCTTCGGCGGCCGCGACCGCTCGGGCGAATACGCGATCCTCGCCCTCCAGGGGCCAGCCAGCGGGCGCATCCTTGCGCGCCTTATCGGCAGCGAGCCGCTCCAGGCATTGAAGTACTTTCACTTTCTTCAGGTAGACAACCTGATAGCGGCGCGGCTCGGTTTCAGCGGTGAGCTCGGCTACGAGCTGCTGGTCCCCGCTGCCGAAGCCCTGGCGCTGCGCGAGAAGCTGCTGAATATTGGCGGGTTGCGCGAGTGCAGCTGGGCTGCGGCCGACAGCCTGCGCATCGAATCGGGCTACGTGCTCTTCGATCGCGAGATCGACGGCCGCGCCAACCCGCGCGAGCTCGGCCTCGAGCGGCTGGTAAGCTCGCCTTCGAAGTTCGGCTTGACTAGAAAATTGCTCGGACTCGAGATCGCCGAGCGCCAACCTGATGCAGACCTTCCAGTCGCCCATGTCACGAGCGAGTGCGATTCGCCGACGCTCGGAAAGCGTATCGCGCTAGGTTTCGCGGCTCCAGATACGCGCCCGGGAGATCTCGTCAAGCTGAATGACGGCCGCCTTGCCGGCGTTGCCCGGCTACCGTTCTACGACCCGGACAAGCACCTGCCGCGCGCCGCGCCACTGTAAAGAACATCGCCCTTTCACGGCGATACCGGGGTTCGAATCCCCGTGGGGACGCCCACACTTGTGAAGCGACATCATCCGTGCAACGGGTTGCAAAGCCCAAGCGGACAAAACCCTGTTTGGTGGAGGCGGCGTCAATCGATTTCCGGACCCTAGGGGACGGCCTGGGTCGCTAACGGACCTGCAGGAAAGGACGGATACCCCCAAGCCTACCCCCAACCTCGGCGCCGGTTGCAATCCGGCCATAGCTTGACAGATGTCTGGCTTCAGAATATGATGATCATAATATGGCGACCACCAAAGCTGGCTCCAAGAAAGAGGAAACCCGCGAGCGGATTTTGAGAGCGGCGGCGCGCGCCATCCGCAAGCACGGCTACGAAGGTGTCGGGGTCGCCGACGTGATGAAGGAGGTCGGTCTCACGCACGGCGGGTTCTATGCGCATTTCAAGTCGCGCGACGCACTGCTGGCGGCGGCCGCCGAGCAGGAAGGTGTGGAATCGAGCGCGCACCTCAGTCGAGCGATCGCGGCGGCGAAGCCGGGCCAGGAGCTCATGGCGCTCGTCGACGCCTATCTTTCCGACGGGCACGTGGCGGCTCCGGAGCAGGGCTGCGCCATCGCTGCGGCAGGGACCGAAGTGCCGCGCCAGCAAAAGGATGTGCGCCGGGCGGCGAGCCGGCGCATCAAGGACATTATCGGGCTGATCGAGCGCCAATTCCCCGACTGGGGGAAGGGCACAGCTCATGACAAGGCGATGGGTATCGCTGCGACCCTGGTCGGGTCCGTAGTCCTAGCGCGCGCGGCGGACGATGCGCAGCTTTCCCGCAGCATTCGCAAGGCGGCACGCGAGCTTGTTCGCGCGGCGGCTGGCTAGTTTTTTTTGACCTTGAATATGACGCTCATCATATGATGGATTCTCGTACCCGTGTGCTGCTCGATGTGCCCTCGCCGTGGTCCGCGGCGTTCTCGGTCTTCTTGCTGAGCGTCAGCGTTCTGGCCGGTTGCGCAGTCGGCCCGGAATACCAGTCACCCGATATTTCGGTGACGTCCCGTTTT
>WNGI01003826.1_pt1 | contig 13355 bp, 8 predicted proteins | sample 5400621 | NCBI WGS metagenome assembly WNGI01 (sample SAMN13153374, study PRJNA577476) | soil metagenome | isolation source: 20 cm soil or saprolite under Garry oak tree replicate 1 | place: USA:California | collected 2016-06-15
CGCCCGTCTTTCATGACGAAGTCGACGTGCTCGAGCACCTGGATGTTCTGGAGCGGATCGCCGGTGACGGCGACGATGTCGGCGCGCTTCCCCACCGCGATCGAGCCGATGTCGCGTTCGAGGCCGAGCAGCGTCGCGCCGCTCGAGGTTCCGGCCACGATCGCCTGCAGAGGCGTCATGCCGCCGTAGCGCACCATGAGGCCAAACTCGCGCGCGTTGGTGCCGTGCCGCATGACCCCGGCGTCGGTGCCGAGCGCGATCTTTACGCCTGCGTCGACCGCCATCTTGAACGAATTGCGCACGCGCGGCGCGAGCGCGAGCGCCTTGGCGGCGATGGGCGGCGGCAGGCGGCCCGCGGTCGCAAGTGACTCCACGGTGAAGCCGGCCAATAGCGTCGGCACGAGCCACGTACCCTTTTGCTTCATGAGCGCCACGGCTTCCGCATCGAGAATTGAGCCGTGCTCAATCGACGTCACGCCCGCGCGGACCGCCGCCTTGATACCGGCGGTCCCGTGCGCGTGCGCGGCCACGCGCCGGTCGAGCTGCGTCGCCGTCTCGACGATCGCGCGCATCTCGTCTTCGGTGTACTGCTGCACGCCGGCCGAGTCGGTCAGCGACAGCACGCCGCCGGTCGCGCAGATCTTGATGACATCGGCGCCGTATTTGACCACGTAGCGAACCGCATTGCGGACTTCGTCGACTCCATCGGCGACGCCCGTTTCGATCCCGCCTTCGTGCTCGAAGACCTCGGGCTGGAGGCCATTGGTCTCGTCGCAGTGCCCGCCGCGAATGCCGAACGAGATGCCGGCGGCGACGATCCGTGGTCCGGGAATCCAGCCGGCGTTGATGGCGTTGCGCAGCGCGACGTCGCCGAAATGCGCAGTGCCCACGACGCGTACGGTCGTGAATCCGGCCTCGAGCGTCTGCTGCGCGTGGGCCGCCCCCAGCAGCGCGAGCTGGCTCGGCATCTCGGTGAGCCCCGCGTGCTGCCAGTCGCCGTCGCCGAGCGTCCGGGACGCCAGGTGCACGTGGGCGTCGATGAACCCGGGCAACACCGTGGCACTGGACAGATCGATCACCGTGGCACCGGCGGGAACCTGCACGTTCGTTCCCACGGCGCTAATGCGATCGCCCTGCACCAGGATCACCGCGTTCTTCACGGGCGCTGCGCCGCTGCCGTCGATGAGCGTGCCGGCGCGGATAGCGACAGCGGCGGCGGAGGGCGGCGAGGGGGGGGGAGCGGCGGAGGACGGCGACTGAAACGAAGTGAGGGCTGCGAGAAGCGTGAGATACACCATCACGAGAGCTTTCCTCTCAGTTTGCTCAGGAACCCCCCGGACGACGCGGCGGAGTTTCCACTCCCCCCCCCGGTCAACGCGTCGCCGAATTCGATTGCGGTCATGAACCGGTCGTCGGGATTGGTCTGAAGGGCTTTGCTGAGCGCTCTTTCCACCGGCTCAGGAACGTCTGGGCGATACTGCCGAATCGGAACCGGCTGGCTGCGCAGCCGCGCGATCATCATCTCCTGAGCATTGCGTCCCTGGAACGGCAGCTTGCCCGTGAGCATCTCGAACGCGACGATGCCGAGGGCATAGAGATCACTGCGGGCGTCGAGCGTCTTGCCGCGAATCTGCTCCGGGCTCATGAACTCGGGCGTGCCGAGAATGATGCCGGTGGCGGTCAGCTTGGCGATCGCCGGATCCGCGCGCCGCTCCTTGGCCAGGCCGAAATCCATGACGACGGCCCGCTCGATCCCGCCGCCGTCATCTGGCACCAGCATCACATTCTCCGGCTTCAAATCGCGGTGAATGATCTGCAGCTCGTGGGCATGGTGCAGGCCGGCGCACATCTGCTTGAGCAGCGCCACGCTCAGGGGGATGTCCATCGGCCCCCCGCGCACTTCGCGATCGGACAGCAGCTCGCCCTTCAGGAACGGCATTACCAGATAGATCAGCCCGTCCTCCGACTCGCCGAGGCGCAGGATGCGACAGACGTTCGGATGATCGAGCCGCATCGCGAGGCCGGCCTCGCGGCGCAGCCGCTCGACCGAGCTTTTGTCCGACGCGAGCCGCGGCGACAGCACCTTGATCGCGACCGTTTCGCCCGACGAGATCTCCTTGGCCAGATACACATAGGACATCCCGCCCTCGCCCAGCTTCTTCATCACCTGATAGCGCGCATCGAGAATCTGATTGGAGAGGCTGGAGGCCCGGTCGAGGCCGGACTTCGGCAGGGGCGTGCGCGCGCCGGTGCCGCTGTCCGAGGAAGGCGGCGCCGACGATTTCTTCGACTGGATTTCCACGAGCATGCTTCCGTCTTTGGGACAGAAGCGCGCCGCGCTGTCGGTGTACATCGACCCGCATTTCGGGCAGCGACGCTCGCTCATTGCCGGACCAAGTTGCGGCCTTCGTTCTTGGCGCGATAGAGGGCTTGATCCGCGAGCGACACGAAGCTGTCCGCGCTGTGCACGCGGTCGTCGGGAAACGATGCGAGTCCGATGCTGATCGTCACGCGCACCGGATCGTCGCCGGGATCGGCGAAGTCGCGATTCTGTACGCGGAAGCGGATGCGTTCGGCAAAGATCGCCGCGCCCGGCGTCGTCGTCTCCGGCATCACGACGACGAACTCTTCGCCCCCGTAGCGAGCCACCAGATCGACCGACCGTGCTTCGCGCCGTAGCAGCTCGCCGACCTGGCGCAGCACGGAGTCGCCCGCGATATGGCCGCGGGTGTCATTGACCGATTTGAAACGATCGATATCCGCGAGCATGATCGTCAGCGCCAGGTTGTACCGCCGGGCGCGATCCAGCTCCCCCGCCAGCGCCTCGGCCAGCGCCCGCCGGTTCATGCAGCCCGTGAGCGCATCGGTCGACGCGAGCTTCTCGAGCCGCTGCTTGTCCGACACGGCGCTCTCGAAGTCGTAGGCCTTTTCGATCGCCGACACGGCGGTCTTGATGACGGTCTCCGCGAATTGCGCATCGGCCCGCGTGAGCGGCGGATCGTCGCCGGTCGTCCGCAGGAAGAACACGCCGATCTGCTGGTCCTTCATCCAGAAGGGCAGCGCGACCGCGGAGCGCGTGGGGACCTTGATCTCATCGCGTTCCCAGCGGCGCCGTTCGTCTTCGTACAGCGGATCCGTGGCGACATCTTCGACGAGCACGAGCCGCCCGGTCGAGACCGCTTTGCGGATCTCGGGATACTTGCTGAGCTCGATCTGCAGATTGCGCAGCATCGGGTTTTCGTAGGCCGCCACGACGACGCCCTGCTGATCGCCGGGTTTTGCGAGCACCATCGAGCACTTCGAGATGTTGAGCGCGCGGGCGACGCGCCGGGCGAGGATGTGATACATCTCGTCCGGCTTGAGGGAATCGGTGACCTCGTGGAGAATGTCCACCATCGCGGCGCGGCTGCGCGCTTCTTCCCGTGCCTGCGCGAGCGCGCGGCCGACGCGAATGTGGGCCTCGACACGGGCGAGGAGCTCCCGCACGCGGAATGGCTTGGAGATGAAGTCGGCCGCGCCGAGCCCCAGCGCGCGCACCGTGGCTTCTTCGGGCGGCATCGACGAGACCATCAGGACCGGCAGATCGCGATAGCGCTCGTCCTGCTTGAGCCGCTCGAGCAGCTGCAGCCCGTCCACCTTGGGCATCATGATGTCGAGCAGCAGGATCGCCGGCTTGATTTCCTCGAGCTTGGCGAACAGCCCGTCGCCTCCCGGGCAGACCGCCACCTCGTAGCCGTTCTCCTTCAGGATCCAGGTGAGGGTCTGGACCAGCGACGCGTCGTCATCGGCGACCAGCACTCGCGTCGCGGGAGCTGCCATCAGTCGTGAGCCTCGAGCAGCGAGGGATCCACGTTGCCGCCGCTGACCACGAGCACCGTTGCGCGTCGGCGTGGGACGGCGCCGGCCAGCAGCGCCGCGGTCGTGGCCGCGCCCGACGGCTCGACGGCGAGCCGGCACGTGCGCCATAGAAACTGCACGGCCGCGCGGATGCTGTCATCGTCGACCAGCACGACCCCGCGAATCCGATCGCGCTCCCGCGTGAGCTCGGCGAAGGGGATGTTGCCGACATTGAGCGTGATCAGCCCGTCGGCGATGCTGCCCGTGCGGTCGAGACGGACCACCTTTCCCGCCGCCAGCGAGCGGTGCAGCTTGGGCGCGCCTGCCGGTTCCACCCCCCATACGACCGCGTGGCTCTTCGCGGCCGCCAATCCGGCGACGATGCCTGAGATCAGACCGCCGCCGCCGACCGGCACCACCACGGTCTCGACCTCGGGCAGCTGTTCGACGATTTCGAGTGCGACGGTCGCCTGCCCCGCGACGATATCGGCATGATCGAACGGCGGGACGATCGCGAGCCCCTCGCGCTTGGCGATCTCTTCCGCCTTGACGCGTCGATCCTCGGAAGTTCGACCGGCGAAGACGACTTCACCCCCCCACTTTTTCACGCCGGCGATTTTGACCGCCGGGGTGGTCTCCGGCATGACGATCACCGCCCGCACCGCGAATTGCTTCGCGGCATAGGCGACGGCCTGACCATGATTGCCGGAGGAATACGTGATGACCCCGCGCTGGCGGGCCGCCTCGGGGAGTTTGCGGATGGCGTTGTAGGCGCCGCGGATCTTGAACGCGCCAATCGGCTGCTCGTTCTCGAGCTTGAGGTGGACGCCGAGCTCCTGCACGTAGATGAGCGGCGTGCGGCGCGCGATGCCCCGCAGGCCGGCTGCGGCTTCCTGAATGTCCTGGGCCGTGACCACGCTATTTCTTGGGCTTGGGGCCTGGGGCCTTGGCCTTGGGCTTGGCCTTGGCCTTGGCCTTGGCCTTGGCCTTCGGCGTGGGAGTCGGGCTCTCGTCGTCGTCACCCTCCTCGACGTCGTCGTCCTCGTCTTCCTTCACGACGCGCGCCACGTCCACCACCAGGTCGCCCGGCGTCAGGTTCATGACCTTCACACCCTGCGTGTTGCGGCCGGAAATCCGAATCCCCTCCACCGGCACGCGGATCATGATTCCCTTCTTGGTAATCATCATCAGCTCATCGTCGGGCAGGACCTCCTTCAGCGCCACGATGTCGCCCGTCTTGTCGCTGCGCTTCAGGGTGATGATGCCGCGGCCGCCGCGGTGCTGGACGCGGTATTCGTCGAGCTCGGACCGCTTCCCCATGCCCTTCTCGGTCACCGTGAGCAGCGTCGACTTGCGGCGCACCACCACCATGTCGATGACGTGGTCCTTCTTGTCGAGCTCGATGCCCTTCACGCCCGTGGCCGTGCGTCCCATGTCGCGCACGTCCTTCTCATGGAAGCGGACGCTCATGCCGTGCGCGGTCGCGAGGACGATGTCGTTCTTGCCGTCGGTCACCTGGACGTCGATCAGCTCGTCGCCCTTCTCGATGTTGATGGCGCGAATGCCGACCGAGCGCGGGTTGCCGAACTCCGACAGCACCGTCTTCTTGACCAGGCCGTCCTTGGTGGCGAAGAGCAGGAACTGATCCTCGGAGAACTCGCGCACGGGTACGAGCGCCGCGACCTTCTCGTCCGGCTTCATGGCGACGCAGCTCAAGATCGGCTTGCCGCGGGCGGACCGCGCCGCCTGCCCAATCTCGTGCACCTTCAGCCAGTAGCACTGCCCCTGCTCGGTGAAGAACATCACGTAGTCGTGGGTCGACGCAATAAACAGGTGCTCGACCCAGTCGTCTTCCTTCTGATGCGCGGCGATGACGCCCTTGCCGCCACGCCGCTGCCGCCGGTACGCGGAGACGGGAAGTCGCTTGATATAGCCCGCGTGCGAGACCGTGATCACCATGTCCTCTTCGGCAATCAGGTCCTCGATCGAGAATTCTCCCTGGTCGGCGACAATCTCGGTACGCCGGTCGTCGCCAAAACCGTGGGCCAGCTCGGTCAGCTCTTCCTTCAGGATCTTCATGCGCCGCGGCTTGGACGCGAGGATTTCCTTGCACTCCTTGATGAACTTGCGGACGTCCTTCAGCTCCTCCTCGAGCTTCGTAATCTCGAGCGCGGTGAGCCGCGCCAGCCGCATGTTGAGGATCTCGGCTGATTGCTTCTCGGACAGCTTGAAGCGTTTGCGCAACGCCGCATCCGCGGACGGCGTGTCCTTCGATTTCTTGATGATCTTGATCACTTCGTCGATGTTGTCGACGGCGATCTTCAAGCCTTCGAGGATATGCTCGCGGTCCTGCGCACGCTGCAGCTCGAACTGGGTGCGCAGGGTGATGACGTTGTGGCGGTGCTCGATGAAGTACTGCAGCAGCTCGAGCAGTGTCAGCTCGCGCGGCGTGCCGTCCACCAACGCCAGCATGATGGCGCCGAACGTCTGCTGCATCTGCGTGTGCTTGTAGAGCTGATTGAGCACGACCATGGGGATGACGTCGCGCTTCAGCTCGATGACGAGCCGGATGCCTTCCTTGTCGGACTCGTTCCGCACGTCCGAGATGCCCTCGAGCTTCTTCGCGAGCACGAGATCGCGGATCTGCTCGTGCACCCGCTCGGGGCTGACCTGGTACGGAAACTCCGTCACGACGATCTGCTGCTTGCCGGTCGATTCCTTCTCTTCGGCGATCGCGCGGGCCCGGATGATGATTCGGCCGCGGCCCTTCTCGTAGCACTCCTTGATCCCCTCGCGGCCGTAGATGATGGCGCCGGTCGGGAAATCGGGTCCTTTGACGAACTTGCGGATGTCCCTGATCGTCGCGGTGGGGTGATCGACGAGGTGGACGATCGCCTGGACCACTTCGCCGAGGTTGTGCGGCGGGATGTTCGTCGTCATCCCGACCGCGATGCCCGCCGACCCGTTCACGATCAGATTCGGCAGCCGTCCCGGCAGGACGGTGGGCTCCTGCAACCGGTCGTCGAAGTTGGGGACGAACGCGACGGTGTTCTTGTCGATGTCCTCCAGCATCGTCATCGCGACGCGGGTGAGCCGGGCTTCGGTGTACCGGTAGGCGGCCGCGGAGTCGCCATCGACCGAACCGAAATTCCCCTGGCCATCGATGAGCGGGTAGCGCAACGAGAAGTCCTGCACCATCCGGACGAGCGAATCGTAGACCGCGATGTCGCCGTGGGGATGGTATTTGCCGAGGACGTCGCCGACGACGGTCGCCGCTTTCTTATAGGGCCGGCCCGGCACCAGGCCGAGCTCGTGCATGGCGTAGAGGATGCGGCGGTGGACGGGCTTCAACCCGTCGCGGACATCGGGCAGCGCGCGCTGCACGATGACGCTCATTGAATAGTCGAGGAACGATTCCTTCAGCTCGTCTTCGATGAGGCGCGGGAGAATACGTTCGCGGACGTTAGGACCGGTCATTGAGTTCTGGTTCAGGTGACGTGGAAGATTCGCGACATTGGTAAGTCACGACAACATAACCACTTAGGTAGTCAATTTCAAGTGGCGTCCGGCAGCGAACTGCTTGGGTCGACAGAGGTTACAGAACGCGTTTGCCCCGCCCTCTGCCAAGGTCTAGGTTCGTTCGAATGTGTGTTCGTGCAGGGGCACTCGGCCACATCACACACTGGCTGAGGGCGTCAGCGGTCGTCCTCGCGGGCACGCTGGTCGCATGCGGGGACACGCCGACGGAGTCGCCCCCCGGCCCTTCTCGCCTCATCATGGTGTCCGGAAACGAACAAACCGGGGCGGCCGGGCAGCCCTTGGCTCAACCGATTGTCGTTCGCGTCCTCGACTCGCGCGGGCGCGGCCGCTCGGGGGTCGAGATCTACTGGGTGGTGTCGTTGGGCAGGGGCTACGTGACAACAGCTACGTCCAGCACGGATAGCGAGGGACAGGCTTCCGCCATCTGGACTCTTGGCTTCCTGGCCACGACTCAGACTGTCAGCGCTGTCGCGGGTGACACCACAGTCAGTCCTGCGGAGCGACGAGTCACGTTCAGTGCGACCGCCATCGGCGTGGCGAACCGACTGGAACTCGTCTCCGGTGATAACCAGACGGCGTTGACCGATGACAGTCTGTCCTCGCCACTTGTCGTCAGGCTTGTCAATGAGAATGGTGTCGGAATCGGAGGCGTTGGCGTCTATTGGCTCAGCAACGGCGGGCACGTCTTCCCGCGGGGCTCACCTCTGACCGACGCCGACGGTTACGCGAGGGCGACCTGGATCGCCGGGTTGAGCGCCGGTGCCCAGACAGCGTCGGCGAATGTGTACGACTTTGTGACGCCGGGGCCCCTGTTTTCCGTTCAGTTCACAGCGACGGTGCAGTTACCACCTCAGGCCTTGACCTGGACGCGCGAAGCTCAGGGCGTGACGACAGCCAACCTCTTTGGTGTTTGGGGCAGTTCGGCCACTGACGTCTTCGTCGTGGGGGAGTCGGGGACGATCCTGCACTACGACGGCGTCGGCTGGATTAAGCAAGCTAGCGGCACGACCGCACGTCTCCGGGACGTCTGGGGCACCGGTCCGACAAACGTCTATGTCGCCGGAGACTCCGGGATCCTCCACTACGATGGAAATGGCTGGTCCCCGGAGCGGATTGACCCCACGCTCGACACCACGTTGGCAGCGATGCCGCGCTTCTCGAGCATTTGGGGAACTTCACCCAGCGACATCTTCACGGTCAACCGCTCTGCCTTCTTCCACTTCGATGGCGCGACCTGGAGCGCTACGCCGATGGGGCCCACGAATGATCCGGAGACTTCATGGCATGTATGGGGCCTGTCGCCAATCGACGCCTACGCGGCCGGTGTCGATCTGTGGCACTTCGACGGCGTCACCTGGCGACGCAGTGTCGACGGCACGTATTGTGGCGTAGGCTCGAATTTGGCGTATTTCGACATCTGGGGCGCCACGGGCGACGACCTCTTCGCCGTCGGTTGGGATTGCCATTTCGGTTCAGGCCTGGGAACCATAATCTACGGTTGGATCAGGCATTACGACGGATCCCAGTGGAACACAGTGCTTACCACAGGGCCCCTTAGGGCGATCTCGGGCTGGTCCGCAACGGACATCGTCGCGGTAGGCAATGAGATAAGACACTACGACGGTCAGCGGTGGCGGCGCGAGGGCCCTGAGGGGACGCTGTCTCTAGGTGCGGTGTGGGGGAGTTCGGCGCTGAACGTTTATACGGTGGGCTCTTACGGCTTCATCTTGCACGGGGTTCGCTAGATCTCCACGGCGACCTTCCCGAGTTGCTCACCTTTCGCCAGCCGCTCATACGCTTCGCGCGCCTGACTCAGCGGATACACGCGATCCACAATCGACCGCAGCTCTCCTTTCCCCAGCCGGCTGACGATCTCGGCGTACTCCGCGGCGTTCCCCATCGTCGACCCGAGCAGGCTCCAGTGATGCCAGAACAATCGCCGCAGATCGAGACTGACCTGCGGGCCCGACGTCGCACCACAGGTCACCAGGCGTCCCCCGCGTCTGAGACAGCGCAACGAATCATCCCACGTTGCCGTGCCGACGTTGTCGACCACGACATCGACGCCGCGCCTGTTGGTGAGCGCGCGGATCTCCGGTCCGACCTTTTGCGTGCGGTGGTTGAACGTGACGTCGGCGCCGAACCTTTGTGCCGCCGCCAGTTTGGCGTCGTCCGACGAGGTGACGATGGCCCGCGCGCCCAGCAGCTTGGCGATCTGGAGTGCCGCGAGCGACACGCCCCCCCCAATTCCCCAGATAAGGACGGTTTCGCCCGCTTTGAGATGTGCCCGGGTGACGACCATCCGCCACGCCGTCAGCGTCACAAGTGAGAACGCGGCCGCCTCGGCCCAGCTAAGCTCCTGCGAGAGTTTGGGGATGTGTGCGACGTTCTGGGCAGGTAGCGTCACGAGTTCGGCAAACGTGCCGGGCACGTGCTCGCCCAGCATGTGATAATTGACGCACAACGAATGCTCGCCCGCACGACAGAATTCGCACGTGTAATCCGAGATGCCCGGGTTCAGCATCACACGGTCGCCCGGCCGGACGTTCGTCACAGCATCACCTCGCGACTCGACGACACCGGCCCCATCCGCACCCACAACATGAGGAAACCGCTCGGGACCTCCGGGCAGACCTCCGGCAACGAACAAATCGAGATGATTGAGCGCCGCAGCCTTGATCGCGATGCGCACCTGGCCCCCCTGCGGCTTAGGGGCGTCCGGAACGTCTATGATCTGGAGTTTGTCGATTCCACCCGTGGCGGTGAGAACGCAGGCGCGCATGGCGCCCGTAATCTAGGGCCGGAACGCCGGCGTGATCATCTGCTCCAGGCCGATCGTCGGCAGCGGGACGGGGGTCGCCGAGCCGACCGGCTGAACGTATACGCGGTACACGGGATTGCGGCGATTCTGCGGCTCCGCATTCACGACCAGGGCCAGGAGATCGCCGGACGGCGAGACGGCGAACGACGCGATCGCGAGGTCGGTGCCGGTGAGCGCGGTGGTCGCGCCGGTCGCGAGATCGGCGCGGATGACCTGCTGGACCGTGCGATTGCCCTCACGCCGCTCTACCAGGTAGGCGAGCGAGCCGTCACGCAGAAACCGGGGCTCCGACTCACGTTGTTGCGGCGACCGCGTGAATTGGCGCTGGTTGGTGCCGTCGCGGTTCATCAGCCAGATATCGCCGTCCTTGTTCCGCGTGGAGACGTAGGCGATCGTCTGGCCGTCCGGCGACATCGCCGGCGAGGAGTTGACCGAGTCACGCGTGAGCTGCGTCAGGCCGGTGCCGTCCACGTTGACGGCCCAGATCTGCTGCTTCCCGGCGGTGCGGGATGAGTGGAACACGAGCGACTGACCGTCCGGCATAAGCGACGGCCGGCCGTCGGGCTGCGGATCATTCGTGACGCGCGTGGTCCCCGTCCCGTCCGCATTCATCACGTAGATCTCGGCGTTCCCGTCGCGCGAGGAGACAAAGGCGATACGCGATCCATCCGACGAGAACGCGGGATCGCTGGCCGAGGCGGTATCGGTGGCGGGGGTTAACTTCGTGAGCTGCGCGAGGTTCGAGCGCTCGACAGCGTAGAGCTGGAACTTGCCGGGAGTGCTCGGCGCGGCGCGCGAGCTGGCGACGACGATCTCACCCACGACATACACATCCGCCGTCGCGGTCCTTCCACCGGGCGCCGTGGCCGTCACCTTCGCATGGCCATACGCGGCGCCGGTTACCGTGCCGTCCTCACCGACGCTGGCGATCTGCGGACTATCGCTGCTCCACGTGAGATTCGTCGCGGGCGCCAGGACGTTTCCCTGCTCGTCAGCGTAATTCGCCCGAAGCGTGCGGCGCTGATTAATGCCGATGCCGACCCGCGGCTGCACAAAGCGCGGAAAGCCCGCGATCACACTGATGTTCCAGGCGACCGACAGCCCCGAGCCTGGACCCCGAACCATCAGTTGCGTCTTCCCGACCGCCCGGCCGGTCAGCAGACCCGTTTGGGGGTCGAAGCTGGCGATACCCGGATCCGTCACGGTCCAGCGCAGCCGAGCCTCTGGAACAAGTGCGTTCTCGGACGTGAGCGCCTGGGCTTCGAATTTCGTGGAACCGGTCAGTGGCACCTGGACTTCGTCCGAGAGCTTCGGCCGCACCGAGAGCTTAGTAACTACTTGGTGCACGGAGACATCGATACTCTTGCTCTGGAGCAGACCGGATACCGTTAGAATCGCCTTGCCCGGCCCAACCGCGGTGACTACGCCCGCCAGGCTCGCGCGGACGACACTCTGATCACTCGACGCCCATTGGAGCACGAGGGGGTTGACCGTCCGGTTGTTCTGCGTTGCAACAATGACGTGCAGCGTGTCGACTTCGCCGGGTGCGAGCAGCAGCGGGGAACCCTCCCGTACGGTGAACTCCGCCTGCTGCACCACCACCGGGGCGGTCGCCGTCAGGCCGCCGGTGTGGGTCGCCTGGATCGTACCCTGGCCCGGCGCGAGGGCGACGACGTTGCCGCTTTGGTCGACGCTCGCGACGTCCGGTCGGAGCGATGTCCACGTCACCGCGACGGGCGCGGCGGGTGAGCCGTCGTCGCGCAGCGCCCGCGGCGAGACGCGCGTGTTCTCCGATGGCAGCAGGTAGACGACGCCGGGCTCGAGGCGGAGGGCGGCGGCGGGCCCGCTGCCGGACGGCTGGCCGGAGAGGTCTTGACCCGGCGGCGGAGGGGGCGCTGGAGGACCGGGAGGGGGCGCCGGGGGCGGGGCTGGTGACGCGCCACCAGTGACCTGGATGGCGGCCTGCCCCCGGCGCGCGCCCACGCGGGCCTCGATGATGGCCACACCGTTGGCCACGCCGGTGACGGTGCCGTTGTTGTCGACCTTCGCGATGTTGACGTTGTTGGACGACCAGATGATGCGCACCGTGGGGATGACATTCCCGATGCGATCGAACGCGGTCGCGAGCAAACCGGCGCGTTCACCGGCGCGGATGGTCACCGAGGGGGGCGCGACCTGCACCTCGGCGACACTCTGCGCGACCAGTGCAGTGGGCAGGAGCAGCCCCAATGCGCCGAGAAGTACGCGTCTCATCATGGCTGGCGAATGTGTGTCCGGCTAAATGGCGTTGTCAAGCCAACTTGTCACCAAGAGCGGTATTTGGTGAGACCGAAAGGGCGGTCGTCGGTATCACTTGCGAGGTCAGAATCCCGCGGTAAGCTATAGGCCACCCACGACGCCCCCGCACCATCAGCATAGGAGATGATCCGATGCTTGAGCAGACGGACGTAGACGTACCGGATAGCAGTTGGCCTGGACCGGGGTTCATGGAGCCGATGTTCCCGTCGGCGCCGACGCCCGCGCCGACGCCATCGTCGATGCCGATGCAAGAGTCGTCGCGCCCGTCTTCCAAGCCCAAGGCGAAGAAGAAAAAGAAAGCCGCCAAGAAGGCCCGGCCTAAGGCAAAGAAGAAGAAACCGGCGAAAAAGAAGAAAGCCGCCAAGAAGAAACGCCGCCGCTAGACAACTCGCTTCGCCATCCCGCGGGAGCGTCTCCACGAGACGCTCCCGCGGACACGTTAAGGAGGACAACTCGTGCGTCGTGCGTCGTGCGTCGTACTCGTCTCGGTTGCACTTTCCTGTTCCGCTCCGCGCATTCCGCTTGGGGATCCGCCGAAAGAGATCGCGGCGCTGTTGCAGCACTCTGCCTCGGACTGGAATCGGGGCGATCTCGCGGGGTTCATGAGCGACTACGCGCAGGACTCGCTCACCAGCTATATGGCGAACGGGCACGTGCAGTACGGCTGGCAGGCGCTGTACGATCGCTATCAGAAGAACTACTTCGCCCCCGGGAAGTCACGCGACTCGCTCTCGTTCGACGAGCTGCACGTGCGCGTGCTCACGCCCGACTTCGCGTATGCGACGGCACGATTCAAACTGACGCGCGGGGATTCGGTCGTGGCGAGCGGACCATTCACGCTGGTGCTCCAGAAACAGGG
>WNGI01009171.1_pt1 | contig 13355 bp, 12 predicted proteins | sample 5400621 | NCBI WGS metagenome assembly WNGI01 (sample SAMN13153374, study PRJNA577476) | soil metagenome | isolation source: 20 cm soil or saprolite under Garry oak tree replicate 1 | place: USA:California | collected 2016-06-15
CGGCCAGACGAATTACTCGGCCTCGAAGGCGGGCATCATCGGGTTCACGAAGGCGCTGGCCCGCGAGCTGGGCAACCGCGGCGTGCGTGCGAACGTCGTCGCGCCCGGCTACGTCGACACTCGCCTGACCCAGGTGATCGCCGACGAGATGAAGGAGCTGATGCTGGCGAACACGCCGCTCGGCCGTTTCGGCACACCGGAGGACATCGCCGGGGCGGTACGTTTTCTGTCTTCCGACGAGGCCGCCTTCATCACGGGTGAAGTGCTGCTCGTCGACGGCGGATTGGGGATTTAGTGTCAATCAACGGCAGGCGTAGAGTTGTGATCACCGGGATCGGAGCCGTAACGCCCCTCGGCAACGACGCCGAGACGTCGTGGCAGCAGCTGCTCGCCGGTGAGTCGGGGGCGGCCGAGATCACGCAATTCGACTCGACTGACTACTTCGTCCACTTCGCCTGCGAGGTGAAGGACTTCGACCCGTCCAACTGGATCGACCGCAAGCAGGCGCGCCGCATGGACCGCTTTGCGCAGCTGATCCTCGCAGCGGCACGTCAGGCTGAGGCTGACTCGGGTATCTCGATCGGGCCGGACGCGGATCGCGTCGGCGCGTCGATCGCGACCGGCATCGGCGGAATCAAGTCGTTCCAGGACTGCTACGACACCTTGATCAAGCGCGGGCCCGATCGCGTCAACCCCTTCGCGATCCCCTGCATCATCCCGAACATGGGTGCCGGCTGGGTCTCGATGGAGCTCGGCACGCGCGGCCCGCTCTGGTCGGAGTGCACCGCCTGTGCCGCGTCGAACATGGCCATCGGCCAGGGACTCGACGACATCCGGCTCGGCCGCGCCGACGCGATGCTCTGCGGCGGAACGGAGTCGGCGATCAACCAGGTCGGCATCGCCGGCTTCGGTGCGATGCGCGCGCTCTCGCGCCGCAACGACGACCCGAAGCGTGCGAGCCGGCCCTTCGACGCCGGGCGTGACGGTTTCGTCATGGGCGAGGCGGGCGCGGTGCTCGTGCTCGAGGAGCTCGAACGTGCGCGTGCGCGTGGCGCCAAGATCTACGCCGAGGTCGCAGGCTACGGGCTGTCGTCGGATGCGAAGCACGTGACCGAGCCGGATCCAACGGGAGTGAACCCCGCGCGCGCGATGAAGATGGCATTCGCGGATGCGGGCGTCGATCCCTCCGAGATCGACTACATCAATGCGCACGGGACATCGACGCCGCTCGGCGACGCAGCCGAAACGCGCGTGCTCAAGCTCGCCCTCGGCGAGGAGAAGGCGTACCAGACGCCGGTCTCCTCCACGAAGGGCGCGACCGGCCACTGTCTCGGCGCCGGCGGCGCGGTCGAGGCGATCTTCAGCACGCTCGCGATTCGAGACGGCAAGCTGCCGCCGACGATCAACTACGACGTCGCGGATCCCGAGTGCGACCTGGACTACATTCCAAACGAGTCGCGTGATGCAGACGTTCGCGTTGCCGTGTCCAACTCGTTCGGCTTCGGCGGCCACAACGCATCGATCGTCCTGAAGCGCGTCGAGGACTGAGCTGCCGGACCGCTGGGCCACGTTCGACTGCTACGGCACGCTGATCGACTGGAACGGCGGGATTCGACGCGAGCTCGAGCGCGTCTTCGGCGAGGAGCGGGCCGACGAGCAGCTCGAGCGCTACCACGAGGTCGAGCCCACGCTGCAGACGGGCGGTGACCGAAGCTATCGCGAGGTGATGGCGCTCGCGCTGCGTGAGCTCGGTGCGCCGAAGGATGAGCAGGATGCGCTGGCGCGTGCGCTGCCGGCGTGGCAACCTTTCCCTGAAGTGCGCGGAGCGCTCGAAGAGACGCGCGAGCGTGGCTGGAAGCTCGCGATCTTGTCGAACACCGACCGTGATTTCATCGAGGCCTCGATGGAGCGGATCGGCGTCCCGTTCGAGCTGGCGATCGTCGCGTCGGAGATCGGCTCGTACAAACCCGCGCACGGCCATTGGGAGCGGTTCTTCGAGCAGGTGGACGTCCCGCGTGAGCGTCACGTGCACGTGGCTCAGAGCCACCTCCACGACGTCGTCCCCGCACACGGGCTCGGGTTGCAGTCGGTCTGGATCAACCGTTACGACGAGCGGAGGGAGCCGCCGGCGACGCGCGAGCTTGCGGATCTCTCGCGGCTCCCCGCCACCCTGGATGAGCTCGTCCCCGCCTGAAGGCCTGAGCGTCCGGCCGGCGACGGTCGCCGACGCGCCGGCGATCAACGAGCTGGTCACCGCCGCCGACGAAGCCGTGCAGGGCTGGTCGGAGTCGTCGGAGCCCGAGCTGCTCGACTGGTGGCGGATGATGGATCTGGAGCGGGACTCGTGGATCCTGAGCGACAACGACGCCATCGCGGCATACGGCGTCGTCCTTCCGCACGGCGAGACGTTGGAGCTCGACGGCTTCGTCCACCCTTCGCGGCAGGGTAGGGGCCTCGGTGGCTGGCTCGTCGCCCGCGCCGAGGAGCGCGCACGCGAGCTCGGCCTGCCGCAGCTGAACGCCTGGTCGCTCGCCGCCGACGAGCGTGCTCACCGCCTCTTCGAGCAGGCGGGCATGCGCGAGCTGCGCCGCTTCTATCGCATGTTGATCGAGCTCGACGCCCCGCCCCCTGCGCCCGAGTGGCCCGACGGGCTGCGAGTCGACACGTTCCAGCCCGAAGATGCGAGGGCGTTCCACGCGGTGCTCGGCGAGGCGTTCGCCGACGAGTGGAACTTCGTGCAGATGGAGTACGAACGCTGGTACGAGTTGCGTGTGCAGGGACCGGACTTCGATCCGACCTTGTGGTTCATCGTGCGTGCGGGCGACGAGATCGCGGCGGTGGCTCGAAACGATCCGGACCGGTCGGGAGCGGGGTTCGTCGGTGCGCTCGGCGTGCTCAAGCCGTGGCGAAGGCGTGGTCTCGGTCTCGCGCTCCTGCAGCACACATTCGGCGAGTTCTACCGCCGCGGCCAACCGCGGATCGCGCTCGGCGTCGACGCGGAGAACCCGACCGGTGCGACCCGCCTGTACGAGCGCGCAGGCATGCACGTTGCGTACGAGGCGGTCACCTATGGGAAGGAGCTCGCGTGAGCAGGCTGCGTGCGAAATGCCCCGACTGCAAGACGTACACCGCGGTCGCCATCGGCCCGGAGTACGAGTGCCACTCGTGCGGCCGCGTCTTCCACTCCGGAATGGTTCGCGTTCCGCAGGCCTGGGGGAACGGCGGCGAAGCGATGGCCGAATCGGCGTGGCTCGAGGTGCCTTTCCCTGAGGCAGCCATCGTCGAGGCGGAGACGCTCGAGGAGCAGAACCTCGCGCTCGCGGCCGACCTCCCGGAGCGCCCGCTCATCCTCGGCGGCGACTGCTGCTCCCATGTCGGCGCCGTCGAGGGCCTCGCTGCTCGCCAGGGCCGTTTGTCGGTCGTGTGGCTCGACGCCCACGGCGACCTGAACACACCGCAGAGCTCGCCGTCGGGAAACCAGTGGGGGATGCCGCTGCGCATGCTGCTCGACTCGGGCGCAGTCGAGCCGGGCGACGTCGCGCTGGTCGGTGCGCGCAACCTCGACCCTCCCGAGGAAGAGTTCATCCGGGAGAGCGGGCTCAACGTCGGGGCAGCCGGGATCCAGCGGGCGCTCGAGGGCGCCGGTTGTACGTACGTCGCGCTCGACGTCGACGTGCTGGAGCCGACCGAGATGTTCGTCTTCATGCCCGAGCCGGATGGGCTGTCCCGGCAGGACGTGGAGCGGATCCTCGCGGACGTGGCCGGCCGGACGAAGGTGCTGGGCGCCGGTTTCACGGGCCTCACCTTCGAGCAGTCGAACATCGAGCCGCTCGGACGGTTCGCGGCGGCCCTGGGCCTGTAACCGGTCTGATACCGGCACAAGTCTAAACTCGACGGTTCATGTCCTCCCGGATCGACGTCTCCATCGAGCACCGGAACGTCCCAGAGCCGCCGGGAAAGAAGCATCCGAACACCTGCCCGGAGTGTCAGTCGCACTACCGGGACGACGAGCTCGAGGCGGCGCTCTGGGTCTGTCCGCAGTGCGGGCACCACTTTCCGATGCGCGCGCGCTCGCGGATCGCGTCGCTCGCGGACGCCGGTTCGTTCGTGGAGGAGGCGGCAGACCTCCGCTCGGAGGATCCGCTGCACTTCTTCGATCTGCGGCCGTACACGGAACGGCTCGCCGAAGCGGAGATGAAGACCGGGCTGGGTGAGGCGATGGTGATCGGGCAAGGCGCGATCGACGGCAGGGCCTGCGAGCTCGCCGTCATGGACTTCTCGTTCATGGGCGGCTCGATGGGAAGCGTCGTGGGGGAGAAGTTCTCGCGAGCCTGCGACAGTGCAGCGGAGCGCGGCGTGCCCTTGGTGTCGGTGACCGCATCGGGTGGTGCACGCATGCAGGAGGGGATCCTCTCGCTGATGCAGCTGCCGAAGACCGTGTGCGCCGTCGAGGACTTGCACGATTCGGGGCAGGCGATGATCAGTGTCATGACCCATCCGACGACGGCCGGCGTGCTCGCGAGCTTCGCCAGCCTCGGCGACGTGATCGTGGCGGAGCCCGGGGCGCTGCTCGCGTTCACCGGCCCGCGAGTCGTGCAGCAGACGACCCGCGAGAAGCTCCCGGAAGACTTCGGGCTCGCCGAGCAGAACCTGCGCTTCGGCCACATCGACGCGATCGTGCCGCGGCCCGAGTTGAAGCCGCATCTTGCGCGTCTCCTGCGTCTCTTCTCGCGCAATGGCGACTGACCACGAGCTCCGCTTACGGGAGCGCCTGACGCGCCTGCGCAGCCTCAACCTGCTCGGCGGCTCGCGCCTCTCCGGAGAGCTCGAGAAGCTGCAGCGCCAGCTCGACCGTATCCAGTCGGCGCCGACCGACGAGGAGATCTGGCATTCGGTCGAGCTCGCGCGGCACCAGGATCGTCCGTACACGCTCGACTATGTCGAGCGCCTCTTCGAGGACTGGGTCGAGCTGCACGGTGACCGCGGCCGCGCCGACGACGCCGCGCTGGTGATCGGTCTAGGCCGTTTCAACGGCCGGACGGTTGCGCTCGTCGGTAACCAGAAGGGACGGGACATCAAGGAGCGGACGCACCGCAATTTCGGCATGGCCTATCCGGAGGGGTACCGAAAGGCCATGCGCCTGATGGAGCTCGCCGACCGGCAGGGCTTTCCACTCGTCAGCCTCGTCGACATTCCGGGCGCATATCCGGGCGTCGCTGCCGAACAGCACGGGCAGGGCGGTGCGATCGCGCGCGCGCAGGCGCTCATGTCGCGACTCAGCGTCCCGACCGTCGCGTGTGTGATCGGCGAGGGCGGCTCCGGCGGGGCAATTGCGACTGCACTTGCCGACCGCGTGCTCATGCAGGAGAACGCGATCTACACGGTGATCTCACCGGAGGGCTGTGCGGCGATCCTCTGGCGGGACGCCGGCGAGGCGAAGAAGGCGGCCGCCGCGTTCAAGCCCGATGCCGTGCACTGCCTCGAGCTCGGGGTGATCGACGCGATCGTCCCCGAGCCGGAGGAGGGCGCCCACACCAACCCCGACGAGGCCGCGCGCCTGCTCGCCGAATCGCTCCAGGAGGCGCTCGAGGAGCTGGAATCGTTCTCGCCCGACGACCTCAAGCGCAGGCGTCGAGCCAAATTCCGCTCCCTCGGCGTTTACGCCTGAGTCAACGGCCCTGCCTGTGGAAAGTTGCGAGCTTCACGGAGCTTTCGGCAGGTTTTAGGCATGGACGGGTGTCACCTCTCCACAACATCCACAGTCTTATCCCCCGACCCGAGAACGACTTCGGGCCGGAAATCCGGCCCGAATAGTCGACCCCCCCGCTGGGTGGAGAAGCTTTTCGGAGGATATGAATCCTCCTTTGAAATCATGCTAGCCGTTCTGCCCGGAGCTGAAACGCATAGCCCGGCGGATATCGGCGAAAGTCCCTAAGTGGCCCAGAAACTCACCGAGTACAAGCGGAAGCGGGACCCCAAAGCGACGCCGGAGCCGGGGCTGAAGGCCCCCGTCCGCGCGAAGCGCGGACCTGGGGAGGGGGGTCGGGGGAACCGGGAGGTTCCCCCGACTGGAGCCGAGCGCCCGATTTTCGTCGTGCAGCGCCACGACGCGCGGCGGCTGCACTACGACTTCCGCCTCGAGCGCAACGGCGCACTTGCGAGCTGGGCCGTGCCGAAGGGAGTCCCGCTCGAGCCGGGACAGCAGGCGCTCGCCGTGCACGTCGAGGACCATCCACTCGACTACGCGACGTTCGAGGGCGAGATCCCGAAAGGGCAGTACGGCGCCGGCACGGTCGAGATCTGGGACCACGGGACCTACGAGCTCGTCGAGGAGAAGAAGAACGGCGGCCTCACCGTCCGGCTGAAAGGCTCGCGGCTCGACGGGACCTGGGCGCTCGTGCCCGCCCATCTCGGCGGCGACGAGAAGAACTGGCTGATCCTCCGCAAGCGCGACGAAGCGACGCAGGCGCCGCGTGCGAGCAGCAGCTACGCCCCGATGCTCGCGACGCTTGCAGAGGACGTCCCGCGCGGGGCGGGCTGGGTGTTCGAAGTGAAGTGGGACGGTTACCGCGCGATCGCGACCGTCTCGCAGAGCGACGTCGTGCTGACGAGCCGGAACGGCAACGACCTGACGGCGCGCTTCGAGCACGTTGCGAAGGAGATCGCCAAGGCGGTCAAGACACCCGACTGCGTGCTCGACGGCGAGGTCTGCGCACTCGACGAATCCGGTCGTTCGAGCTTCTCTGCGATGCAGCAGGGCAAGTCGGGCACACCGTTCGTCTACTACGTCTTCGACGTGCTCGAGATCGAAGGGGAGCCGCTCGTCGACCTGCCGCTCGTCGAGCGCCGCAAGCGGCTCGAGGCGCTGCTCGACAAACGGAATCGGACGGTGCGTCTTTCGGAGACCTTCGACGACGGGCAGGCGCTGCTCCAGGCCGCCAAGGAGCAGCACCTCGAAGGCGTCGTCGCGAAGCGCCTCGACTCGCGGTATGCGCAGGGCAAGCGCACGCGCGACTGGCTGAAGATCAAGACGCACGGCGAGCAGGAGTTCGTCATCGCCGGCTTCACGAAGGGCACGGGGCGGCGAGCCTCCAGCTTCGGGTCGCTGGTGCTCGGCTACTACCGCGGCAACGAGCTGGTCTACGCGGGCAACGTCGGCACCGGCTTCAACAGCAAGGAGATCGACAAGCTGCTCGACAAGCTGCGGCCGTTGAAGCGCGCGACCTCGCCGTTCCGCGAAGTGCCGAAGATGCCGAAGGTCCGCAAGGGGGACGTGATCTGGGTCGAGCCGAAACTCGTCTGCGAGGTCGAGTTCGCCGAGTGGACGCACGACGGCCGGCTCCGCGCGCCCTCGTACATGGGCCTGCGCGAGGACAAGGCTGCCGAGGACGTGCGCCGCGAGGAGCCGATCGCGGATCGGGTCGTGAAGGGCTCGCGGGAGCTGAAGCTCTCGAACCTCGACAAGGTCTTCTTCCCCGTCGAGGGCATCACCAAGGGCGATCTGCTCGAGTACTACCGAGCCGTCGCGCCGACCCTCGTTCCGCACCTTCGAGACCGTCCGTTCACGATGGTGCGCTGGCCCGACGGGATCGAGGCCGGCCGCTTCTTCCAGAAAGACGCCCCGTCGCACATGCCGGAGTGGATCCCCACCTTCCGCACCCAGGTCTCGACCCGCGAGGCCCCGAGGCGAAGGAAATGGGTCAACTTCCCCGTCGTCAACGACGAGCTCGCGCTCCTGTGGATGGTGAACATGGGCTGCATCGACATGAACGCTTGGTACTCGCGCATCGACAGGCCCGACCGGCCGGACTTCGTTCTCTTCGACCTCGACCCGTCCCCCGACGTCGGCTTCAAGGAAACGGTGCAGGTCGCCTTGCTCGTCAAGCAGGCGCTCGACGCCTTCGGCCTGATCGGGTTCCCGAAGACGTCGAGTGCGGAGGGCATGCACGTGCTCGTCCCGGTCGAGCGCCGCTACACCTATGAGGACACGCGGCAGTTTGCGGAGATCGTCGCCGGCGCGATCGCCCGAACGAACCGCGGCCTGGCGACGACGGAGTGGACGAAGTCCAAGCGTCGCGGCGTTCTCATCGACTCGAACCAGAACGGCGAGGGGAAGACGATCGCGTCGGCGTACTCCGTGCGTCCGCGCGCCGGCGCGCCGGTGTCGACCCCGCTGCGCTGGAGCGAGGTGAACGAGGACCTCGATCCACTCGCGTTCACGATGCCCGTCGTGCGGGAGCGGATCCGCAAGCATGGCGACCTCTTCGAGGGCGTGCTCACGACCAAGCAGCGCCTGACCGATGCGCTGAAGTCGCTGAGCTAGGCGCCGGCTGCGGCGACGCGTAGCAACGGCATGGCCGTAGGCTCGGGCTGCGCCTCGCGCGAGAGGACGCGCTCGAGCGCCGCTACGCAGCGCTGGTCGAACGCGGTACCCGTCTCGTCATGGAGGAGCGCCATCGCCGCGTCGTGCGTCCACGCATCCCGGTAGACGCGCGGTGACACGAGTGCGTCGTAGACGTCGCAGACGGTGAGGATGCGTGTGTCGAGGCTGAGCTCGCTCTCGCTCAAGCCGCGCGGATAGCCCTTGCCGTCGAGGCGCTCGTGGTGGCTGTGGACGAGGTCGCGGATTGCGGGAGCGAACCCGCCGAGCTCGTGCAGCAGCTTCACGCCGCGGCCGGGGTGCAGCTTGATCGCGGCGAACTCCTCGTCGTCCAGGGCAGCCGGTTTCTTCAGGATGCGCTCCGGTACCGACAGCTTGCCGATGTCGTGGAGCAGGCCGCCGATCGCGAGTGCGCGTAGGCGTCCCGGCGCGAGGCCGAGCTCCTCACCCACCTGCACGGCGCGCAATGCGACGCGACGGGTGTGCTCCTCCGTCGACTCGTCCTTGTCGGCGAGCAGCTGTGTCAGCGCACGGACGCGCACGCCGAGGAACGCTTCCTCTTCCGCCACGAGCTCGGCGCCGCGCAGGTCGCCGACGAGGGAGCGCGACTGCGCTGATCGGTGCAGGTCGACCGCGACCGTCGTGCCGACGAGCACGATCCCCAGCAGCTCGAAGAGGTGGCCGAACCACCAGCCGAGATCCATGTAGTTCACAGCAGCAGGACGGAGAAGAGCGCAACGCCGAGGACGAGGGCGGCGATCGCCCCGGAGCTGCCGGGCGCGGGGACAGGCGGAACGATGCTGGGAATCGCCATCCCGACGACGCCGAGGCCGATCACCGCGACGAGCGAGAACGCCTGCAGGGCGAGCAACGCGTGCATGCTGCGCGGGCGTCGCAGGGTCGGCACCGCCGACAGCGCGAGCACGGCCGCGCCGGCGGGCAGCGTCGCGGCACCGGTCAGGGAGATGACGCCGTTCATCCCGATGATCGCGCCTGGTGTCGCCAGGCCGTGAATTGCGAGCAGCGCCGACATGACGGTGAAACCCGTTCCGATCAGCACGACACGGCCGTCGTTGCGCCGAACGCCGACGATCGTGAGCGCGAGCGACACGACTGCCGCCGCCAGCGCGCTGACGCCGACGCCGACGAAGTGCACCGGCGTCCCGAACATGACCATTCGGTGCCCGAACCCGACCTGCAGCACGACGGGAAGGACGCCGCCGATGCCCACGAGGACGGCGAGCGGCACAAGGCGCTCCCGGAGGATCAGCCGCATAGGGGTTCGCATCGGCTGTGCGCATCGGTACGCAGAGGGCCATGCGGCCTAACTCGAACGAGTGAGGCTCAGGTCTCGAGCCGCTCGGGATGCCCGAGTGTGCCGAGCTCGGCGATGTCGCGGCGGAAGAAGAGGGCGGTCGTCCAGTCCACGACCACCCGCAGCTTTCGCGTCACAAGGGGAAGTTGGTACAGGTGGTAGGTGCGGGTCACGAACCAGCCCGGGAAGCCGCGGAGCAGCGCACCGGGGATCTCCGCGATGCCCTTGTAACGGCCGAGTGTCGCCACCTGGCCCAGCATCCGGTAGCGGTAGGGCTTCTGCTCCCCGGTCAGGTTCTTCGCCAGCCGCCGTGCCTGGCGCAACGCGTGCTGGCACGTCGGCGGATCGAACTCGCCCGGCGTCGCAAGGTTGGGGACGCGCGCGCCGTCCCCGAGCGCCCAGACGTGCGGCATCCCCTCGACCTGCAGCATCGGCTCCACCTTCACGCGGCCGCGTTCGTCGAGCGGCAGCCCGAAGCGTGCGTTCATCGGGTTCGCTCGAACGCCGGCGGTCCAGACGACCGTGCTCGTCGAGATGCGGTCGCCGTCGGAGAGCACGGCGGCGTGCTGCTCCACCGACTGGAGCGTCGTTCCGACTCGGATGTCCACGCCGCGCCCCTTGAGCTGGCGCGCCGCGTACTCGCCGAGGCTGGGTGGGATCTCCGCCAGGATCTTCGGCGCTGCGTCGACGAGCAGCCAGTGTTGCGGCTCGTCACGCAACGTGGGGTAGTGGCGAACGGCGTCGCGGACGAGGTCGGCGAGCTCCGCCAGTGCCTCCACGCCCGCATAGCCGGCGCCGACGAAGAGGAACGTCAGCTCCCGGCGCCGGTGTCCCTCGCTCTGCGCGGCCACCGCCGCCTCCAGCCGCCGTAGGACGTGGTTGCGGAGGAAGATCGCGTCGGCGAGCGTCTTGAAGCCGATCGCGTGGTCCGCGAGCCCCGGGATCGGCAGCGTGCGCGAGATGGCGCCGAGCGCGACGACCACGTGTTGGTAGTCCAACGAGACGACGCCGTCGTCGGTCTCGACCTGCGCGCGCCGACGCTCGGCGTCGAGCTCCGTCGCGCGACCGAGCAGCAGCTCTGCGTGGGGGCACATCATGCGCAGTGGCACGACCACGTGACGCGGCTCGAGCGTTCCCGACGCCGCCTCCGGCAGCATCGGCGTGTAGAGCATGAAGTTCTCGGGCGACACGATCGTCGCGCCGCGCTTGCCGAGCAGACGCGCGACATAGCCGCCGGCGAAACCGCCGCCGAGCACGAGCGTTCCGCCTAGGGCCTCGGCCATCCCGCGTGTTCTACGAGATTTCGGCCAGCCGGCGGGAGAGGAAGCGGCGCTCGGGCTCCGTCCTGGCAAGCTCGAGTGCGCGCCGATACGCGTCCGCGGCTTCGTCGATGCGCGCGAGGCGGCGCAGGAGATCGGCTCGCGCGGCGTGATACAGGTGGTACTCGTCCAGGTGTAGATCGCGCATCAGCGCGAGCCCGTGCTCGGGGCCGTCGGCCATCGCGACGGCGACCGCGCGATTCAGCTCGACGACCGGCGACCCCGTCTGCCGGGCGAGCTGCCCGTAGAGCGCCGCGATCTGCGCCCAGTCGGTCTCCGGCTCCGTGTGCAGCGCGGCGATCGCGGCCTGCAGCTGGTAAGCGCCGGGCGAGCCCAGCGCGAGCGCCCGGTCGAGCACGCGTAGCCCTTCGTCGATGCGCTCGCGGTCCCAGAGCTCTCGGTCCTGGTCCTCGAGCAGGACGAGCTCACCGTCGCTACCGGTGCGTGCGTCGCGCCGGGAGTCCTGCAGCAGCATCAGCGCGAGCAAGCCCAGCGCCTCGGCCTCGTCGGGCATCAACACCGCGAGCAGCTTCGCCAGGCGAATTGCCTCCTCGCAGAGGTCGTGCCGCGTGAGCGCTTCGCCGCTCGTCGCCGAATAGCCCTCGTTGAAGACGAGATAGAGGACGGCCAGCACAGCGCGCAGGCGCCCCGGCAGCAGGTGATCGGGCGGCACGCGGAAGGGGACGCCGGCGTCGCGGATCTTCCGCTTCGCTCGAACCAGTCGCTGCGCGAGGGTCGCCTCCGGCACGAGGAAGGCGCGCGCCACCTCCTGCGTCTGTAGTCCGGCGACCTCGCGCAGCGTCAAGGCGATCTGCGCGTCCGTCGCGAGTGCGGGATGGCAGCAGGTGAAGACGAGGCTGAGGCGGTCGTCGGGGATCGAGCTCATGTCGTCCTCCTCGTCGGTGCGGAGCGTCTCGAGCCGGACGAGCAGCTCCGTCTTGCGTGCGAGCGTGCGCTCGCGCCGGATCCGGTCGATCGCACGGTTGCGTGCCGTAGCAACGATCCAGGCACCCGGATTGCGCGGAGTGCCGTCGTGCGGCCAGCGTTCGAGCGCGGTCGTGAACGCATCCTGCACCGCGTCCTCGGCGAGCTCGAAGTCACCGAGGACCCGGATGAGGATCGCGACGGCACGGCCCCACTCCTCTCGGAAGACGGCGTCGACCGTCAGTGCGTCACGACCGGCCGTATCTCCACCGACCCGCGGCCGACCAGCGGTACGCGCTGCGCCAGCTCGATCGCGGCGTCAAGATCCTTGCAATCGGCGAGCAGGTAGCCGCCGAGGACTTCCTTCGTCTCGAGGAAGGGCCCGTCGGTCACGAGGGTCTCGCCGTTGCGAACGCGGACGACGCGAGCCTCCGCGGGGTCGTCGAGCTCGAGGCCGCTCGCCTCGATGCCCTGTTCGCCCATCCACTCCATGAGGGCAGCCCAACGCGGCAGCAGCTGCTCGCGGCGCTCGCTCGCTTCCTCGGCGCTCTTCCCTTGCAATTCGATCCAGTGCTCCGCGGCGTTGTTCAGGAGGAGGAGGTATTTCATGCCGCCTCCTCCCGGCCCGCACGCAGCTCGATCGCGCCGGTGCGTGCCTCGATCAACTGTGACGAGAGCTCGGCCGCTTCCTCGAGGTCGTTGCAGTCGAGCAGGTAGAAGCCGCCGAGGACTTCCTTCGTTTCCGCGAACGGGCCGTGTCACGAGCTTCGCCGCCGCGACCGCCGCGAAGGCGCGGTGGCGGGTGTGCACCTCCTCGGCCTCCTCGGGCGTGAGCGCCTCCCACTTCTCTTCGTCGCCGTAGATGAGGACCAAGACTTTCACTCATTGCCTCCTTCGTCGCTGTCGAGAGTACGACGAACGGCGGCGGCCTGAATCGACATGCGCCTAGGAGTGAACGGAGACGTGCCGGACGGCCGTCGACTTGGCGCCGCTCGCGTCGCCCTGCGAGACGGTGACCGTGAAGGTGCCTGTCGCCTGATAGACGTGTGTCACGTGCGTGCCGGTGGCGCTCTTGCCGTCGCCGAAGCGCCAGAGCGGTGCGCCCGCGAGCGGGGACGCCCACGCGCGGCGGGCGAGCGCGAAGGCCGCCGGCGTGCCCGCCCGGGCCGTCGCCGGCACCGTCACCGCCGTCAGCACCGGGCCGCTCGCGCTGAGGTCGGCAGCCTCCGCGAGCACGACCGGTGCGGCCGCCGCCCGGTTCCACACGGCGATCGCTCTGCTCGCAGCGTCGAGCGCGACGCGTGCGTCGGAGCTGCCCGGCGACGAGACGCGTACGGGCGCCTGCCATGCGTCGCCCGCGGGCCGGATCGCGGCCCGGATCGCACCGGTCGCCTTGTTGGCCCAGACTGCGCCGGCG
>WNGI01004450.1_pt1 | contig 13353 bp, 9 predicted proteins | sample 5400621 | NCBI WGS metagenome assembly WNGI01 (sample SAMN13153374, study PRJNA577476) | soil metagenome | isolation source: 20 cm soil or saprolite under Garry oak tree replicate 1 | place: USA:California | collected 2016-06-15
TTCTCTCCTGGTCCGCCTGAGTCGTTCTTGTCTCGCGCAGGCGAATACGACACCATTCGCGACATGGCTGACGACGCGGCAACAATAACTGAGCAGGCGAAGCACACCGATGAGCAACTCGTCCGCGGGATCGGCATTCCATCGCTGACCGCGAATATCGTGAGCTCGACAATCGGTGCGGGAATTTTTGTGATCCCCGCCACAGTTGCGCAGGGGCTGGGATCCGCGGCGCCGCTCGCATTTGTATGCTGCGCGATCGCGATGGTTCTGTTCGTCACTTGTTTCGCGATCGCGGGAAGTCGTGTGTCCTTGACCGGCGGATTATATGCATACGTCGAAGTCGCGTTTGGTAAATACATTGGGTTTCTCGCCGGCGTCCTTTATTTTCTGACTGCATTGGGCGCAGTCGCGGGCGTTGTCAATGTGCTGGCAAACTCGGTTGCTCTCGTTGTCCCGTTTCTTGGCGGGCCAGTGATGCGCATCGTCGTGATGTTTGCCGTTTATGGTGTGCTGGTGTTCATCAATATCCGCGGCGTGCGCGAAGGTGCGGGCGCGGTCACGGCAATCACGGTCGCGAAACTTCTTCCGCTGCTGTTGTTCATTGGCGTTGGAATCTTTTTCATTCATCCGCCGAACCTCACCTTCACCGGCTGGCCAGGGAGCAAACCCTTGGGCGACGCCGTTATTTTGTTAATCTTCGCTTTTGTCGGGATCGAAGTGGCGTTGATCCCGAGCGGGGAGGTGAGAAATCCGGCGCGCACGGTTCCGCGCTCGGCTTATCTCGCGCTAGTCACCACCACGATCATTTACATTCTCATCCAGCTCGTGGCCCAAGGAACGCTCGGGGCCGATCTTGCGAATCACAAGGACGCGCCGCTCGCCGAAGCGGCTGCGACCTTTCTCGGCCACATCGGCCGCACCGTCGCCATCATCACTTACGCCGCGCTCGCGTTTGCGCTGTCCGTGACCGGAACGTTCGAAAAACTGGCCGTCCTTTCCAACGTTGCTGTCCTCCTGATGTATCTTCTCTGCTGCGCCGCCTGCTGGTTTTTGGTCCAACGCGACGTCCGCGCCGACGGTCTGCCTTTTAACTTTCCCGGCATGAAAATTGTGCCCGCGCTCGCCATCGTCACTATCATCTGGATCCTGGCGCACGCTACTGCACGCGAATTTATAATCACGGGAATCGTTCTGGTGGTGGCGACTGTTTTTTACTTGATCGCTTCAACATTTCGGCTGACCGAAGCCCCCGACCGCTAAATGTTGTGGTCGGGCCGCCCGACTACGCGCCGAATTGTGTAGATTCGGCTTGTTTCTCCCCCAGCTACGCTATATTCTCCACAACCGGCAACGGCCATCAATGCATCTTCAATCGCTCGAGCTCTTCGGCTTTAAGTCGTTCGCCGATAAAACGATCTTTAATTTCCACGAAGGCGTCACCGCCATTGTCGGTCCCAACGGCTGCGGCAAATCCAACGTCTGCGACGCTGTCCGCTGGGTCTTGGGCGAGCAATCCGCTAAGTCGATGCGCGGTGGCGAGATGGCTGACGTCATCTTTAACGGCGCCGAATCACGCAAGCCGCTCGGCTTCGCCGAAGTCTCGCTCAACTTCACCGAGTGTTCTCAGGAACTCGGGGTCGATTGGCACGACGTGCGTGTAACCAGACGCATTTATCGCGACGGCAACTCCGAATATTTCCTGAACAAGACCTTGTGTCGCCTAAAGGACATCCACAGTTTGTTCGCCGATACCGGAGTTGGCCGCACCGCCTATTCCATCATGGAGCAGGGCAAGATCGACCTGATCCTGAGTTCGCGACCCGAAGATCGCCGCAGTGTTTTCGAGGAAGCGGCCGGGATCACGAAATACAAGACGCAAAAAAAGGAAGCGTTGCGCAAACTCGAAGCGACCGAAGCGAATCTGTTGCGCATCGGCGACATCATCAAAGAAGTGAAGCGTCAGATCGGTTCGCTGCAACGGCAGGCCGGCAAGGCGCGGCGCTATCAAGCATTGCACGCGGACTTACAGGTGCTCGACACCCATTTCTCACATCGAAAATTGCAGAGCCTCGAGGCTGAACTGGGCGACTGCTCGGCCGAGATTGCGCGCATCTCAGAAACCGAACAGTCGACCCGCAACGAGATCAATGAGCGCGAAGCGAAACTTGCCGAGGCGCGCCGCGAACTCGACGCAGCCGATGAAAACATCGCGGATGGGCGCAGTAAGTTACAGCAATTGGAAAGCGAGATCGCGTCGCATCGGCACCGGATCGAGTTCAATGAAAAACATGGCGTGGAGTTGCGCCAATGGATCGAACGAAGCCGGCGTGAGATTGAATCGGCAGAATCAAAATTGCGGGACCAGAATGCAGAAATCGAATCTGCCAATGCCCTGGTAGAGGAAACTGCGCGACTACTCGAACAAAGGAACCAAGAACTGAAGCAACTGACCGAAAGCGCCGCCAGACAGCGCGAAGCTTTCCGCGTGTGCGATCAAAAGCTCCGCGACACACAAATGAGTTTGTCAAAAGACGAGCTCCGACTGTCCGCGATTACAGAAGATTTGCGTGATTTGCGCGAGCGGCGCGATACAACCAACCGCGACTCCGAAACGGCTCGGACCAGGATCGCGGCAGCGGAGGCCCATCACAAACAATTAAACGCGCAGATTGCGAACGCGCGCGCGACCACCGAAGCCGAACGACAAACAGCGGAGCAACTTTTCGCGCGCGTGCGCTCGCAGGAAGACGCCTTGCGTGAAAGCCGAAGCGCGCTGGCCGATCTCGAGAAAAAACTAGCGGCGATTGATCGCACCATTGCCGAAAACGAATCGCGTCACGAAGTCTTGCGCCAACTCAACGAAGAAGGCGAAGGCCTGACACAGGGCTCGCAGGCTCTATTAAAGAACAAGGAATTTGAATTTGGCGGCGCCCTCGCAGCACAGCTCAATGTCCCGCATGAGCTGGTTCCTGCGATCGAAGCTGCGTTGGGACGAAACTTGCATGCCCTTATTTTGCGAGACGCCGGGCGGGCGGCCGAAATCATTTCGCATCTGAACCAACATCAGTTGGGTCAGGCGGCTCTTGTTCTTGGAGGGATGGAACACCGTGATCGCCCGACGAAAGATTTGCCGCCGACGGCAGTGGACTGGGCTGCGAACAAGGTGCAGGCGCCGGAGGCCCTGGCCCCCCTTGTGCGACGTTTGCTTGACCACGTCGCGCTATTCAAAAATCTCGATGACGCGTTAATCGCGATCAGGAAAGATCCAGAAATCGCAGCTGCAACTTTGAGCGGCGAGTTCATCTCGCGTGAGGGAGTTCTCTTTGGAGGCAGCGGGAAAGTTCGGACAGACTCCTTGTTGGAGCGCAAGGCGCGGATCGAAGCAATTGCAACAGAGCTAACGAAACTAAGACGCGAGCAGACGAGCGTTGAGCAAAAACGCGGCTCGCTCGAGTCCCAAATTACCGCGGCTACTGTCATCCTCGAAAAGGCAGTTGTCTCGCATCAGGAGGCTCAATTTGCCCAAACCGCCTCAGCCTCCAAAATTTCGGAGTTGGAGCGCGAAGAGTATTCGGCCGAGCGAGAACTGGAGTCACTTAAATCCGATTGCTCGACTCTCGAACGCCAAGTCGTCGCGGCCGACGAGCAGATTCGGAGTCTCGAGGCACAGACCGCACAACTTGAAAAAAGAATCACCGAGGCTCTAAGCGACATCTCGCTCGTGGAAACGCAGCGAAACAAAGCATTGCAGGAAGAGGAAGATGCCACGGCCCGGTTGGCCGAGCTGCGAATCACCGCCGCAACTCATGAGCAAAAACATCAAAATTTGCTGGCGCAGCGCGCGCCTATGCTGGCCCGTCAAACTGAACTGACGGAACTGATCTCGACGCGAGGCGCGGACATTGAGAATTATGAAGCTCGTCTGGTCACCCAGGCCGCGGAAGATGGGTCTGCCCGGAACGCGATCGAACAACAAACCCGCGAATGCAGGCGGCGTGAAGCTGAGATTGGGAAACTGGTAACAGAGCGCACCAACCGGTTGGAAAACATTAACTCCGATGAAGCCGAGCTGCGCAGCACCCGCGACCGCCTCAGCGAACTGCAGGAGAAACGCGGGACACATTCGGTCCGGCAAACGCAGTTGCAGCTTCAGATCGAGCATTTGGCCGAACACGTGATGGAGCGTTATCGGCTTGATCTCCGCGCCTTCCAGCCGGACGAACCGGCCCATGAAAAAGTTCTGCACGCGCAAATCAAACGCTTCGCAAAGGACCCTGTAGCCGCGGTCGTCAGCCGCGGCCCAGACGAAGAAACACCGCCGGCGGAACCGGCTACAACGCCTGATATCGAGAATCTCATCGCTGATCTCACGCGTCAGCTCGAAAACATGGGGCCAGTTAATCTCGAGGCCGTCCAGGAATACGACGAATTGGAAGAGCGTTATCGTTTTCTCGAAGCGCAGAACAACGACCTGACCAATTCGCGGCGCGAGCTGCTCGATGTGATTGCGCGGATCAATGCAACCACAAAGGAACTTTTCGCGGAGACGTTCTCGCAAGTCCGAGTGAATTTCCGGGAGATGTTTGCCGAGCTTTTCGGCGGGGGCCGTGCCGATCTGCAGTTAATGGACGAGAACGATGCGCTCAATTGTGGCATCGAAATCATCGCCAAACCGCCGGGCAAACAATTGCAAAGCATCTCGCTATTGAGCGGCGGCGAGCGGACCATGACCGCGGTCGCGCTTTTGTTCGCGATCTACATGGTGCGACCGAGTCCGTTTTGTGTCCTCGACGAGATGGATGCGCCGCTCGATGAATCCAACATCAATCGGTTTATCAAGGTGCTCGAACGCTTCGTCTCGCAAAGCCAGTTCATCATCATCACTCACAACAAACGCACCATTGCCAAAGCTGATATTCTTTACGGCGTAACAATGGAGGAGCGCGGAGTGAGCAAACTGGTCGGAATGAAGCTGACCCCGCCGAGAAAGGCCGAGGCAAACGGCGCAAGCGCCACCGTCGAGGAAACGACCCAGCGGCATTTTCCGATGGCCGAGGAAGATTCGAGGGTCAGGTCACTCGCCGCACGATAGGACGCGCTCCCAATTCCCGTCATCCCGAGCGCCAGTCGAGGGATCCCGGTGCATTGCCTCTAAGCTTCGCCGCAGGACCCCTCGACTTCGCTCGGGATGACGCATATGGAGGCCCACCCGCATTGCGAAAATTTTTTGCGCACCGGCGGTGATGTTGGCTACAATCGTTCGATGCTGCAGACGGCGCGACCCAAGAAGAAAAAAGCTCCAACCGAAGCGCCAGTCCACGAGAAATACCTCGAGGCGTTTCGCTGGATGCTTTTGGCCCGCACGTTTGAGGAAAAACTCGCCAGCATGTATCGCGGGGGCCGCATTACTGGTGGCGTTTACGTCGGCAAAGGCCAGGAAGCCGTCAGCGTTGCCTGCGGTATCTTTTTGCAAAAGGGCGACGTCTTTGCCCCGCTCATTCGCGACCAGGCTGGACGCTCCGCCTTCGGCGAACCGCTGGTCGATGTCGCGCGCACGTATCTTGGGACCCGCACCGGACCGATGCGGGGCCGCGACGGCAACATTCACCGTGGTAAACCGCGGGAGGGACAGCTGGCCATGATCAGCCATCTCGGCGCCATGGTTTCCGTGCTCGTTGGATCGCTCATGGCGAAGCGAGGCCGGGGCGAGAAAAACTTCGTTGGCCTTACGACAATTGGGGAAGGCGGAATGCAAACCGGCGCCAGCCATGAAGGCCTCAACCTCGCCGCGGTCGAACATGTCCCGCTGGTCGTGGTCGCGACCAATAATCATTACGCCTATTCTACGCCAAACGACCGCGAGTTTGCCTGCGCGAACCTGGTCGATCGCGCCCGCGGTTACGGTTTCGAAGGCTACGAATTGGACGGCACCGATCTCACACAATGCCTCGACGTTATCGGCATGGCGGTGAAACGTGCCCGTGCCGGCCGACCACCGCAGCTCGTCGTCGCATCCGTCCTGCGCCTGGCCGGCCACGGAGAACACGACGATTTCAGTTATGTTCCGAAGGAAATGTACGGCGAGCCATTCGCCTTCGATTGCGTGCAACGCGTGCAGGAATTCATCAAGGAACGGCAGCTTGTTGACTCCGCAACATTACAAGCCTGGCGGGAAGACGCCGTCCGCCAGGTGGACGAAGCTTTCGCCATGGCTCAAAAAGAACCGGTGCCGAAGGGTGAAGAAGAAGACTGGTGCGCCTTGTCGCAACGCGAACTGGTTGATCATCCCGAGGGTGATGAATGACGAAGCTCGAATGACGAAATTCAAAACACATCCGAATGCTCAAATGACGAACAGCATCGGGCGGCGGACTCATGGTTCGTCATTCGACATTGTTTCGAGCTTCGTCATCCAGGCTTCGTCATTCTCATTATGAGCATCACTTATCTCGAGGCTATCCGTGAAGCGCAGGCGAGACTCCTGCGCGATGACAAACGCGTCTTCATCTACGGACAGGACGTGGGTGGAACCTTCGGCGGCGCATTCAAGGCGACCAAAGGATTGGCCAAAGAATTTCCCGGACGCGTCCTGAATACGCCGATCAGCGAGGACGCCATGGTGGGCACGGCCATCGGCGCTGCGCTCGAGGGCATGCGGCCGATTGTGGAAATGCAGTTTGCCGATTTCTCCAGCATCGCGCTCAACCAGATCCTCAACAATGCCGGAACGCATTACTGGCGCACCAATATATCGGTCCCGATCACGATTAGGTTGCCGAGTGGCGGCACCAAAGGGAGCGGTCCTTTCCATTCGCAATCAATGGAATCACTTTATGCGCATTATCCCGGCCTGGTTGTGATGACGCCGGCAACCGTGGAAGACGCATACACGATGCTGATCGATGCGGTGGCAATTGATGACCCGGTGGTTTACTGCGAACACAAGTATCTTTATTACCATCTCAAAGCCGATGATCTCCCCAGTGAAGGAATGCCGATCGGCCAAGCCCGGATCGCACGGGCCGGACGCGATCTAACGATCGTTAGCTACAGCGCAATGTTGCAGGAATCTTTGATTGCGGCGGAGGAAATTGCGAAGGAAGGATTCGAGATCGAAGTGATCGATCTGCGAACCGTCAAACCACTCGATACCGGCACTGTCCTTGCGTCGGTCGCCAGAACCGGCCGGCTTCTGGCGGTCGGCGAATCTTTTCCTTGGGGCGGCGCGACTGCGGAAGTGATCGCGCGCGTGACCACCGAAGCCTTTCATCTGCTCGATGCCGCGCCGGCGCGGATCAACGCCAAAGACACTCCTATTCCGTATCATCCAAATCTCTGGTCAGCGCATCGCCCGGACAGCAAAGTCATTGCCGCAAGAGCGCGTCAGCTACTTCGAGAATAATTTATGCCACAGGTTCCAATCATCATGCCACAGCTCGGCGAATCGATCGCCGAAGCCACGATTGTCTCGATCAACGTGAAACCGGGCGAAAAGGTCGTTGCCGACCAGGAGATCATGGAGGTCGAAACCAACAAAGCGGTCATGGGAGTGACCACGCCGTGCGCCGGGGAGGTTGCAAAGATCGACGCGCAGGTGAAGGAAACGTATCCGATCGGCGCGGTGCTCGGTTACATTGAGGCGAGCGAAGAGGACGCGGCGCGATTCGCAAAGCAGGCGCCGCCCGAGCCGCAGGGCCAGGTGGCCGCGGAAATTCCCGGGCGAGATGACGAAAAAGCAAAAAGCGGAAACGGCGCACATTTCCAGATCGATGAAAGCGCGGTTCGCACTTCGCGGATCAGCACACAAGGCGCAGCGCCCAGTGGTGGTCTGCCCGTTCCTGCTGCCGCCAAGGGCGCAGGATTTTTGTCGCCACGCGTTCGTGCGCGAATGGCGGAGTTACAATTAACGAATGCCGATCTCGCTGGAATCGCGGGAACCGGCACCGGCAATCGTGTCACCATCAAAGATCTCGAAAATTATTTGCGCCAAATTGAATCGCAGACAGCGAGCGACGCCTCGGCAATCCGGGCTGGCGTCGCAGATGCGATGCGACGAAGTTGGTCGCGGCCGTTGGCGACGATCGGCTCGTCGGTAAATCTCGACCCTGTCCTAACGGATCGTAAACAACGCGACCCGAAGCCCGGTCCCGCGCTGTATGCGTTGCGCGCACTCGCGCTAGCGCTTGCGGAAAATCCGGCAGCGGCCGCAAAACTCATCGGCTCACGTGTTCTGCAATCGAACAGCATCGACATTGGCCTGGCAATTGAAGCGCAGGATGGAATCATCGTTCCGATCCTGCCCGGCGCCGACAAGACGTCACTCGCAGAATTGACGACGAAGTATGACGAACTCGTCGCACTTGGCCGTCAGCGACGGATCTCGCCGGAAATGCAGGCTGGCGGCATCGCCGCGGTCTCGAATTTCGGAACATTTGGAGTGGAATGGGGCACGCCTATTCCTCTCCCCGATCAAACCATGATTCTTGGTCTCGGCGTCGGCAAAAAAACACCACGCTGGGACGACTCAAAATCCGAATTCGTTCCCGTCACCGAAGCACAAATTACCTTGAGCTTTGATCATCGCAGCCTCGACGGTGGCGGCGCCGGCCGATTGCTCAAGCGCGTGATCGAGCTGCTGGAAGCGCCCCGGGCGCTTTGATTCCGGGTAGCGCACGCGTCTCGCCATCGTGGACTTCCTTGCCAAGATCGTTTCGGCGAGACGCCGAAACCAACACGCGAGACGCGTGCGCTACCCGGATTTCATCCGCGCCGCATCAGACACAATTTGCGCCAGCTGACAAACCCGAGCACAATTATGGAAGACGCTTATGTACGAGAACACTGAATTCAGCACCAGTCGCGACGTTGAGGCGATTCAAATACCGGCGGGGACGAAGATCACAATCCCGGCGGGAACGCCTGGCGTGATTACGCAATCACTTGGCGGCAGTTACACCGTCGCGACGAATTTTGGGTTGTCCCGAGTGGCGGAGAAAGATGGCGATGCACTTGGTTTGGAAAAGAGCGAAGCGCAACCGGTGCTATCGACCAATGGCGCGAAAGACGGCGAAGTTTCGGAGGAAGATGTCTGGAACCAGTTGCGCCAATGTTATGACCCGGAAATTCCGGTGAACATTGTTGATCTCGGATTAGTTTACGATTGCAAGCTGACGAAGAAAGAAGATGGCGGTACACGCGTCGACGTGAAGATGACATTGACCGCGCCGGGCTGTGGCATGGGACCCGCGATCGCGCATGATGCACAGAGCAAAATCCTTACGATCGACGGCGTCGATGAAGCCGATGTTCAGCTCGTCTGGGATCCGCCGTGGAATCAAAACATGATCAGTGAAGCGGGTCGGATGAAGCTTGGGATGATGTAGATCGCTGCAATGGCGTGGCTGCGGCTTCAAGGAGCGGCTGTTCATTGCGTGGATTTAGTGAGGACACGGATAGCGTCACTTCCTTTCCAAGATACGCATCGGGATTAGCGACGTAATAATCAGCAGTGAACACTGCTGGGCCGTGAACGACCGCACGCAGAGGGTAAACGTGCAGGAGTTGAACTTGATAAGACCATCGTCGTACCTTCGCGCACCACCCTGAAACGATTGAATCAATTGACACCGCGTCTGCCGACCCTATAATCCACCTCCCGCACTCTCAAAAACCGCACAATTTTTATCATGCCGACGACTGAAATTATTTTGACTGACAATGTGCCCGGCTTAGGGGCCGAGGCGGACATCGTCAAAGTGCGTCGCGGTTACGCGCGAAATTATCTGCTGCCGCGGGGCAAAGCGCACGAAGTGACGCCGGCAAGTCTGCGGCAGCTGGAGAATTTGAAAAAGAAGCGAGCCGAACGCGAAGCGCGCGAGCTGAATGAAGCCGAAGAACTGGCACGGCGGATCAACAAACTGCGCGTGACCTTCAAGCTTGAAACCGGCGAGACCGGCAAGGCTTTTGGCTCGATCACGGCGCAGGACATCGTGACGCGATTGAAGAACGAGATCGGAGAGGAGATCGATCGGCATAAAATTCATCTCGAACATCCGATCAAGACCACGGGCGAGCACGAGGTGACGATCAAGTTGCATCACGACGTGACGGTGAATTTCAAATTTGAAGTGAAATCTGCGCTTGAGGAGCCCAAACCGGCGGAAACAACCGAATCGGGGGAACCGGCTCCGAAACGAGGATTATTCCGAAAACGTAAATAAATGGCGAGCTCTCAGGGAACGAATCCTGAGAAGCCTCGTAAGACAGCGGGAAATGGCGCTGGTCGAGGCTCGGCGGAGCAGAGTGGCGCAAGAGTTTTTCAGAACTCGCCAACAGGTTCCACACAGGATATTCACCGCACCCCGCCTCAGAGCGTCGAAGCCGAGCAGGGTGTGCTCGGTTCGATGTTGATCGCCCCACAAGAGGCGATCCCCGAGTGCGTCGAGAAAATCAAAGAGGAATACTTTTACGTCCCGGCACACCAGACGGTGTTCGAGGTTCTGGTCGAACAGTGGAACAACGGTCAGGCCATCGACCTCATCACCTTTACTCAAACATTGCGCGACAAGAACGTGCTCGAGACAATCGGCGGCGCATCATTTGTCACCAGCCTGTTTACCTTCGTCCCAACGGCCGCGAATCTTGACTACTACCTCGAGATCGTTCGAGACAAATATGTTTTGCGCCAGATTATCACCACCTGCACCGAAGGAGTGCGTCGTGCTTATGAGGAACAAGGCGAAGTTGGGCCGTTGCTCGACGAAGTAGAGCACAACATTTTCAAAGTCGGCGACGACCGGTTCAAAGGTCAACTCCTCACCATGAAGGAACAGGTGATGGACGCGCTCGCATCGATCGAGAAGCTGTGGGAGCGTCGCGGCGGCATCACCGGGTTATCGACGGGATTCGTCGAAGTGGATCGCCTGACCAGTGGATTGCATCCAGCCGAGATGATCGTCATTGCCGGCCGACCGAGCATGGGCAAAACCGCCTTCGCGATGAACGTGGCGGAACATGTCGCAGTGAATCAAAAGAAGCCGGTCGCGGTGTTCAGTCTGGAAATGAGCAGCCAGCAACTTGTGCAACGGATGCTTTGCTCGCGCGCACGCGTCAATTTGCAGCGAGTGCGCGATGGCTTTCTCGGCGAGCGCGATTTCCCTAGCTTGACCTCCGCCGCGTCAAAACTGGCGGAAGCGAAAATTTTTATCGACGACAGTCCGTCCCTTGAAATTCTGGAGCTGCGGGCCAAGGCGCGCCGCTTGAAATCACAGCAGGATATACAACTCGTGCTGATCGACTACTTGCAGCTGGTGCGATCGCCGAGCAAACGAGCAAAGGAAAATCGGCAGCTTGAAATTTCGGAAATTTCCGCCGGGCTGAAAGCGCTCGCTAAGGAACTGAACATTCCGGTAATTGTCGTTGCACAGTTGAATCGACAACCGGAACAACGAACAGGCGGAAAGCCGCGGCTGAGCGATTTGCGTGAATCAGGATCGATCGAGCAGGATGCAGACTTGGTCGGTTTGCTGGTGCGTCCAGAAGTTTACGAAGAAGACGAGGAAGCGCGCGCGGAGAAAGAGGGCGAGGCGGAATTGATCATCGCGAAACAACGGAACGGACCGGTCGGCGAAATTCCCCTGACTTTTTTGAAGGAGTTCACCCGTTTCGAAGATCGCGCGCGCAACGTGCGGGAACCGGGGGAAGCGTTTTAACGTCATCCCGAGCGAAGTCGAGGGATCCTGACATGTTATCTTAAAGGTTCCGCAGGGGGATTCCTCGACTGACGCTCGAAATGACGCTAAAACGATCGCTCAGCCTGGCCAGCCTGCTACTCATTGCCGCGCCGCCTCTGTTAATCGGCCTGCTCATATTTAGGGATGGCGTCGACGTCCCATTTTGGGATCAATGGGACGGAACTGCCCCGCTTTTTGAGAAAATGGCGGCCGGCACTCTGCGATTTGCCGACTTTTTCGCGCAGCACAATGAACATCGACTTCTTTTCCCGCGGCTGATTTTTTTCGGACTTGGAAGGCTGACGCATTGGAATGTCCGCGCTGAGCTTTTTCTGATTTGGTTTCTCGGTCTCGTCTGCCTCTTAAATATCTGGCAGCTGATGTGGCGCAGTGGCTGGAAGGACTCCGGCTTCTGGATCTTGTTTTCCTCCAGCGTGCTTCTCTTTAGCCCCCTTAGTCAGGAGAACTTTCTCTGGGGATTCCAAATTGGATTTCTTCTCCCTCTTGCCTGTGTCACGACATGCATCTGGGTTGCAACTTATGTGAGGCATCCCCTGAATTTCGTTTTCGCAATCATGCTCTGCACCGTCTGCACGTTTTCGATCGCGAGCGGCTTGGCGAGTTGGTTGCTCGCCACGCCTCTTCTAATGCTGGCGCAAACGCGATCAACTTCGTCCAGGAAATGGTGGGCCATCTGGATCTGCGCGTTTTTATTCGAAGTATGTGCGTATTTTTACGGTTACGTAAAGCCGGGACATCATTCGCCCCTGTGGCAAGCTCCTAGCCATCCAGGTGCCGCCGCCGTATATGTCCTAGTCTTTCTGGGAAGTCCTTTCACCTTCGGAACGAAATTGCCCCCGCTGTCTCTTGGATTGGGAATGGGCGGATTGCTCGTCCTGCTACTCCTGATTTGCGCAGTTTACGTTTGGAGCAAACGCTATCATCGCAGCTTGCTTGGCGAGGCTTTGCCCTGGTTGATGTTGTCAATGGTAGCTGTAAGCGCCGCAGTCTTGACCATGATCGGACGATTGGGATTTGGACCTAACCAGGCAAGATCTTCTCGCTACGTAACGTTCGCAGTGATGCTGCCAATTGCTCTGCTTGCTCTAGTGCCAACGGTTCGTTCACACTGGTCTCGTTCATTCTCCGCGCGCGGCCAACTGGTGACCAAAGCCGTGTCCTTTCTCCTGCCTATCCCGTTTACGCTCATGGCTTGCGCTGGCTTTCTCGCGGACCTGCCGCTCTGGCCCGTGATTCGGCAAGCGCGCCTTTATGGCAAGGCGCTTGTTTCCTTTATCAATTTCGTGCCTGAAAAAGAAGAACTGGCCAGGCATGTATATCCCTATGATGGCACAGTGGGAACGGCCGCTAACGCCCTGAATCGTATCGGTTATCTGCATCCTGCATTATTCCAATCAAATCTTGTCCGCGCCGTGGCAGATCCGGCGTCGAGTGGCTCCGCGCGCTTCGGGCAATTCCAAATTCAGGAGGAGAAATCGGGACGGATTCGACTCGGCGGACAAGCTTTTCTGCCGGACAAACGAGGTCCCGCTGACGCCGTCCTCATTACTTACGATGACGCTGAGGGAGAACCGGTGATTTGCGCTATCGTTTCGCTTGA
>WNGI01008220.1_pt1 | contig 13351 bp, 12 predicted proteins | sample 5400621 | NCBI WGS metagenome assembly WNGI01 (sample SAMN13153374, study PRJNA577476) | soil metagenome | isolation source: 20 cm soil or saprolite under Garry oak tree replicate 1 | place: USA:California | collected 2016-06-15
GCCCTGACGGGCGCGGGTTACTACGTCATCGGGCGGCGCGTGCGCCGCACGGTGGGCGTCTGGAACTACGCTTCCGTGGTGTACGCGGTCGCCGCGGTGTCCCTCGGGTTCGTCGCGGCGCTGCGTGACGCGCCGCTCACCGGGTTCGGCCGCCGCGATTGGGCCGTGTTCGCCGCGCTGGCCGCGGGGCCGATGCTCGTCGGCCACACCGGGATGAACTACGCGCTCAAACACTACCGCGCGACGACCGTGAACGTCGCCGCGTTGGGCGAGCCGGTGGGCGCGAGCGTGATCGCGTGGCTGGCGCCGGCGATCCACGAGGTGCCGCCGGTCACGGCCCTAGTGGGCGCAGTCCTCGTCCTGGTTGGCATTGGGCTAGCGTTGGGAACGGGGACAGCCGCCGATCAACCCCGGGAGGATGACTGACCCCGGGCGCAAGCCCGGGGTTGTCGGGAGGTGCGCGGTTGTGAGAGTCGAGCAACTTCGCGGCGGGGCGGTCGAAGCCTGGCACGACGTCCACGTCGCCGTGGTCGACGCGGCCGGCAAGCTCGTCGCCAAGGTGGGGGACCCGGATCTCGTCACCTACTGGCGCTCGGCGGCGAAGCCGTTCCAGGCGCTCCCGCTCGCGGCCGACGGAGTCCTCGAGCGGTTCGCCATCACGACCGAACAGCTCGCGCTGTGCTGCGCATCCCACTCGAGCGAGCCGCAGCACGTGGCGATCGTCCGCGACCTACTCCGCAAGATCGAGTGCAGCGAGCGGGACCTGTTGTGCGGCCCCCACCCCCCGCTCTCCGAGAGCGTGGCGCGGGACTACGCGAGCCGGGGTGTGCGGCTCACGGCCGTCTACTCGAACTGCTCCGGCAAGCATGCAGGCATGCTGGCACTGGCGCGCCATCACGGCTGGCCGACGGAGTTCTACACCCGCGTGGAGCACCCCGTGCAGCAGCGCTGTCTCGAGGAAGTGAGCCGCTGGACGGACCTCCCGAAGCACGAGATCCAGACCGCGGTGGACGGCTGCGGGGTGGTGTGTTACGGGCTGCCGCTGCGCAATATGGCGGGGGCGTATGCAAGACTGGGAAATGCGGAATTCGGAATGCGGAATGCGAAATTTCAGGAGCCACTTCGTGACGCGATCGACCCTTCACAGCAATTCCGCATTCCACATTCCGCATTCCGCATTGTCGAGGCCATGCTCAGGCATCCGGAGCTCATCGCCGGCTCCGGCCGCCCCTGCACCGACCTGATGCGCGCTCATCCCGGTCGCGTGCTCGCGAAGGTCGGGGCCGAGGGGGTGTACTGCGCTTTGCTGGTGCGCGAAGGGCTGGGGGTGGCGCTCAAGGTAGCCGACGGCCACGGCCTGGCCGCGGCGCTGGCGCTGGCGGCGGTGCTGGAGCAGCTGGGCGTGCGCCCCCGCCCGGCGTCACTCGGCCCACGGCCGAATGTGAACACGCGCGGCGAGACGGTGGGCGAATTGCGGGTAAATGGGGAGCTGGAGAAATGAAAAGATGAGGGAACGGGGAAGTGGGACTGGTAATATGGGCGAGGGCGGCCTACCCCGGGGCGACGCCCCGGGGTCAGACGAGCGGGACGCCCTCGACCCGGCGACCACCGCCCTCGTGCGGGTGGCGGCAGCCCTCGCTGAAGGGAAGGTCGCGGTGCTGCGGGACCGGTTCGTCGCGGCCCGCACCGCCCGAGTGCCCGACCGCTGGATCGAGGAGCTGTTGCTCCAGAGTCTCCTCGTTGTGGGCTACCCGCTCGCGCTCGTCGCGTTCGGCGTGTGGCGTGAGATCCAGGGTCCCCTGTCCGGGCCCAGCGACGGGGGCGGGGCCGGGGGCGGGGGCGGGGAGGAGCTGGCGCACGAGGATTGGCAGTCGTGGGCGACGCGCGGCAGCGCGGTGTGCGCGGCGGTGTACGGGCGCGCCTACCACAAGCTGCTCCTCAACCTGCGGGCGCTGCACCCGGCGCTCGAGGATCTTGTGCTGGTGGACGCGTACGGGAAGGTGATCGGCCGCCCGGGGCTCGACCTGAAGCGGCGCGAGCTGTGTACCGTCGCGGCGATCGCCGTCCTGGGGGCGGCGCAGCAGCTGCACTCCCATCTGCGCGGGTCGCTGAACACCGGGGCGACGCGGGCGGAGGTGGAGGAGGTGCTCGCGGTGATCGACGGGGATCTGGATGCGGAGCGGCGGCGCTCGGCGCATGAACAATGGGACGATGTGAAGGGGCGGACGCGCGCTGGTCCACGTGGTCGGCGGTGCGGGTGGCGCCGGAGCATCCAGCTTCCGCCGCGAAAAGTTCGTCCCCAAAGGCGGCCCGGACGGCGGCGACGGCGGCCCCGGAGGGTCGGTGTACGTGCGCGCCGATCCGAACCTCGCCACCCTGCTCGACTACCGCTACCGCACGCACTGGAAGGCCCAGCGCGGCCAGCACGGCAAGGGCAAGAACATGACCGGCAAGACCGGGCAGGATCTGTACCTCCCGGTGCCCCCCGGGACCGAGATCCATGAGGCCGACGCCGGCGCCCTGCTGGGCGAAGTGCTGCGCCGCGGGGACACGCTGCTGGTCGCACAGGGGGGCCGCGGCGGGCGGGGCAATGCGCGGTTCGCCACGCCGACCCATCAGAGCCCGCGCGAATGGGAGCCGGGCGAGTATGGAGAAGAGCGCCATCTCGAGCTCGTGCTCAAGCTGATCGCCGACGTAGGCTTGCTGGGCGAACCCAACGCGGGGAAGAGCACGCTGCTGTCGGTGATCTCCGCCGCGCGGCCCAAGATCGCCGATTACCCCTTCACCACGCTCGAGCCCCACCTGGGCGTCGTGGGGCTCTCCGACGGCCGTTCGCTCGTGATCGCGGACATTCCGGGAATCATCGAGGGAGCGCACGCAGGCAAGGGACTCGGCCTCCGATTTCTGCAGCACGTCGAGCGGACCCGGATGATGGCCGTGCTCGTCCCCGTCGACAGTCCGGACCCGCAGGCCACGTACGAGCTGCTGCGGCGGGAGGCGGCGCTGTATTCGGCCGATCTGGCCGCGAAGCCGCACGTGGTGGTGCTGAGCAAGTTGGACCTGCTCCCCGCTCCCCGCTCCCCGCTCCCGGAGATCCGTACGCAGGGCGGCGCGCCGGTGGTCGCCGTCTCCGCCGTCACGCGCGAAGGGATCCCGCAGCTCCTGGAGACCCTGTGGCAACTGCTTCCGGTGCGAGTCGCGACGAGTTAGCGGCCTACCTCGCGCTCGCGCAGCTGCCCGGCATCGGCGCCGTGCGACTCGGCACGCTGACGGCCGCCTTCCAGAGCGCGGCGGCGGCGTTGCATGCGCCGCACGGCGCCATCGCCGCGCTTCCCGGCTTCGGCCGGGCCGCGGCCACGGCGGTGCGCGCCGTGTCGCTCGACGCCGGACGCGAGCAGCTGACGCAGCTCGATCGCCTGGGAGCGACCGTGCTCCTCCCCGACGATCCCCGGTTTCCGCAGGCGCTGCGCGACATTCCGGAGCCGCCGGCGCTGTTGTACGCGTGGGGGAACGTGGCCCTGTTCCAGCGGCCCGCGGCCGGCGTGGTGGGCAGCCGCAACCACTCCTCCTATGGGGCGACGGCGGCGCGGCTCCTGGCGGCAGGCGTGGCGCAGGCCGGCGTGGTGATTGTGAGCGGCATGGCGCGAGGTATCGACGCCATCGCGCACACGGCGGCCCTCGATGCGGGCGGCGCGTCGCTGGGTGTCCTGGGTAACGGTTTTGGCGTCGTCTACCCGGCGGCCAACCGGCCGTTGTACGAGCGCATGATCACGCACGGCTGCCTCGTCACGGAGCTGCCGCCCGGCGAGCGGCCGCGCGCCCACACGTTTCCCCGCCGCAACCGGCTCATCAGCGGTCTGGCAGGCGTCACCGTCGTCGTCGAGGCGGCCGCCGGCTCGGGCGCGCTCATCACCGTCGACTGCGCGCTCGATCAGGGACGCGGCGTGCTCGCCGTCCCCGGCCCGATCACCAGCCCGACCTCGCTCGGGTGCAACCGGCTGATTCAGCAGGGCGCGAAGCCGGCGCTGTGCGCCGCGGACATTCTCGAGGAGCTGGGAGTACCGGCAGTCACCCCCGCGGGAGCGTCAACCGGAACCCGAGCGACCCCCCCCGACCTGGGCCCGCTGCAGCGCAAGCTGTGGGACGCGCTGGGCGCCGAGCCGCAGCACGTGGACGCGCTGGTCGCGCTGGCCGGAGCCGAGACGAGTGCGGTGCTGACGGCGCTCACGGAGCTGGAAATGCGCGGCCTGGTGAAGCAGCAGCCGGGGATGAGGTTTGGACTGAGCTGAATGCGGAATGCGGAATGGGGAATGCGGAATTTCCGTGGAGGGTCGTGCCGCAGCACGACGCTCACACTTACACCCATTCCGCATTCCGCATTCCACATTCCGCATTAGGTTTTCACCGTGCCCCACCTCTACCTCCACGTCCCCTTCTGCGTGCGCCGCTGCTCCTATTGCGATTTCTCGATCGCGGTCCGGAAGCGCATCCCGGCCCGGGAGTATGTGGAAGCGGTGCTGGGGGAGGTCGCGCTCCTGGGACTTACTGACCCCGGGCGCGAGCCCGGGGACACCGAGGGGCATGGTCTGGACCCCGGGCGCGAGCCCGGGGACACCGAGGGGCATGGTCCGGACCCCGGGCCCGAGCCCGGGGACACCAAGGAGCACGGTCTCGAAACCCTCTACTTGGGTGGCGGCACGCCGTCGCTGCTTCCGCCAGAAGCGCTGGCAACGCTAGTAACGTCTTTGCTTGACGCCTTTGGCGCGACGCCTTCGCGTGACGCCGTTGAAGTAACGGCGGAGGCAAATCCCGAGGACGTAACGCCCGCCCATGCAACCGCCTGGCGCCGCGCCGGCGTCAACCGGGTGAGCCTCGGCGCCCAGTCATTCGATGACAATGTCTTGACGTGGATGCATCGCTCCCACGACGCGGCGCGCATCGGGGCGGCGGTGCACGCGCTGCGCGGAGCGGGGATCGAGAACGTCTCCCTCGACCTCATCTTCGCCCTGCCCGCGGAGCTCCAGCGTAACTGGGAGCGCGACTTGGAGCTGGCGCTGTCGCTCGACCCCGACCACCTGTCGCTGTACGGGCTCACCGTCGAAGAGCGGACCCCCCTCGCCCGTTGGATCTCGCGCGGGGCCGTCGTTCCTCCGGACGATGACCGATACGCAGAAGAGTACTTGCTTGCGCACGTACGGCTTGCGGCTTCCGGCTATCGTTTCTACGAGGTCTCCAACGCCTGTCGCGATGAGCGGCGATCGCGTCACAACTCAGCCTATTGGTCCGGTCGCCCCTACCTCGGGCTCGGCCCCGCGGCCCACAGCTACGACGGCCGCGCGCGTCGCTGGAACGTCGCCGCCTGGCCGGCGTACGCCCGCGCGGTCGCGGCGGGGCGCTCCCCGGTCGAGTCCCGAGAGGTCCTGACGCCCCAGCAACGGGAACTGGAGCGCGTTTACTTAGCGCTGCGCACCGATGCCGGATTGCCCGTCACGGCCCTCCACCGCCCGCTGCCGCGACCGCCAGGGAGTCCTTTAGGGCCCTCGACCGCCCGCTGGTTGGAACGTGGCTGGGCAGAACTGAGGGGCGAGCGCTTGGTGTGCACTCCCCAAGGCTGGCTTCGGCTCGATTCCCTGGTGCGCGACTTGACCGAGGCGGCAGTAGTGGCCTAAATTGTTAGCAGCTAAGAGGTTGGGTGATATGTCGCAGTCTCTGACAGAGCGCGAACGGCAGGTGCTCGAGGCCGTCATCTCGACCTACGTCGAGACCGCTGAGCCGGCGGGGAGTCGGACTATCTCCCGGCGGTCCGGCATGATGCTGTCGGCGGCGACGATCCGCAACACGATGAGCGACCTCGAGGAGAAGGGGTACCTGTACCACCCGCACACCTCCGCGGGCCGCATCCCGACCGACCTGGCCTACCGCGTCTACGTCGACTCGCTGATGCGGCTGCCGCCGGTCTCGCCCTCCGACTCGGATCAAATTCGCGAAGAGTTGACGGGAGAGCGCACCGCGGTGGACCGGATCCTCGAGCGCGCCGCCCAGGTGCTCGGCGTCCTCACCAAAGAGCTGGGCGTCGCCGTCGGCCCGTCGCTGGACGACGCGCTGCTCGAGCGACTCGAGCTGTTGCAGGTCTCCTCGGAGCGGCTGCTGCTGGTGCTGTCGCTCAAGAGCGGGGTGGTGCGCACCATCTTCGTCGAAGTGCCGTCGCACATGGCGTCCGAAGCGGTGCGACACGTCGCGGTCGTGCTGAACGAGCGGCTCGGCGGGCTCACGCTGCGCGAGATCCGCGGCACGCTGTCCGATCGGCTGCGCGACGCGGCGGGCGATTCCGGCGCGCACGAGCTCCTCAACATCTTCATTCAGGAGGCGGACGAGCTGTTCGACGTGCCGGCGGGCGCCGCCGCGACCGCCGGCGTGGTGCTCGGCAGCGCGCAGCTGCTCGCCGGGCAGCCGGAGTTCGCCACGCAGGAGCGGCTCCAGGGGCTGCTCGAAGTCACGGAGCGGCGCGATCTGCTGCGCCAGGCGCTCGCGAAACGGCTGGGCCACGGACTCACCATCACGATCGGCAGCGAGCACCGCGACTCCCGCCTCTCGCCCTTCACGCTGGTGACGGCCTCGTATCGTCTGGGCGCACTGTCGGGCGTGATCGGCGTGCTGGGCCCGACGCGCATGGCGTACGACAAGATCGTCGCGCTGGTCGACCACACCAGCCGGCTCGTCGGCGAGCTGCTCGAATGAGCCAGCCGGGCGACTACTACGCCCTGCTGGGCGTGGCGCGCGACGCGGGCGAGGCGGAGATCAAGAAGGCGTATCGCGGCCTGGCCATGAAGCACCATCCCGACCGCGTCGCTGCCGCGGAGAAGACGGCGGCCGAAGAGAAGTTCAAGGAGATCACGGAAGCGTACGAGGTGCTGCGTGATCCCGAGAAGCGCGCCGCGTACGATCGGTACGGCGTCGCCGGCGTGCGCGGGGCGGGAGCGGCGGGCGGAGGGTTCGGCTTCGCCCACTTCGACCTCTCCGAGGCGCTCAACATCTTCATGCGCGACTTCGGCGGCCTGGGCGGATTGGACGCCTTCTTCGGCGGCGGCGAGCGGGCCCGGCGCGACCGCCAGCGGGGGCAGGATCTCAAAGTCACGCTCGAGCTGACGCTCGACGAGGTCGCGAAAGGCGCTGCGAAGTCCCTGCGCCTGCGCACCTTGGACCGCTGCACCGCATGCGGTGGGACGGGCGCCCAGGATGGGGCCCGCCCGGCGACGTGCGCCACCTGCGAGGGCACAGGCGAGGTGCGCCGCGCCGCCCGTTCGGTGTTCGGCCAGTTCGTGTCCGTGTCGCCGTGCCCGAGCTGCGCGGGAGAGGGCACCGTGATCCGCCAGCCGTGCCCCAAGTGTCAGGGCGACGGGCGCGTGCGCGCCGAGAAGACCATCCAGATCGACGTCCCGGCCGGCGTCCAAGAGCATCACTATCTGACGATGCGCGGCCAGGGCGTACCGGGCGCCCGCAACGGGCCGCCGGGGGACTTGATCGCCGTGCTGGAGATCGCCGACGACCCGCGCTTCGAGCGGCACGGTGATGATCTGGTCTACGACCTTCCGCTCTCATTCACCCATGCGGCGCTCGGCGCCGACGTCGAGGTCCCGACGCCCCACGGCACCGCCACCCTCAAGGTGCAGCCGGGGACGCAAACGGGAGCCGTGTACCGCGTGAAGGGCAAGGGGCTGCCGCGGCTGGGTGAAGGCGGGCGCGGCGACCTGCACGTGCGCGTGCACGTGTGGACGCCCACGAAGCTCACGGCGGAGCAGCGGGCCTTGCTCGAGCAGCTGGCGAAGGTCGAGACGGCGCCCCCCGCAGAAGACCGGCTCGGAAAAAAATTCTGGGAGCAGCTGCGCCAGGCGTTCGGGAATCGCTGAAGGCGCGAGGGAGCGGCACATGGGCGGGTGCATCTTCTGCAAGATCGCGGCGGGCGAGGTCCCGGCGACGATCGTGAAGCGGGCGGACGGCATGATGGCGTTCAAGGACTTGAATCCCCAGGCGCCGACCCACCTGCTGGTGATTCCCACGGATCACCTCGCGTCGCTCAACGATGCGAGGGACCCCCAGCTGCTCGGTCGCCTGCTGACGTTCGCGCGCGACTTGGCGCGAGACGCCGGGCTGGCCGAGCGGGGCTACCGTGTCGTCGTGAACACCAACCCCGACGGCGGCCAAACGGTGTTTCACCTCCATCTGCACCTGCTGGGCGGGCGGCCGATGACGTGGCCGCCGGGCTGATACCTTGCCCCGCGCCACGACGGCCGCTAAGTTTTTGCGTCGATCATAGTTAGCGAGTCGCCCGATGCCGGAAGTCATCATTCATGATGACGAGAGCTGCGAACGCGCGCTCAAGCGCTTCAAAAAGAAATGCCAGAAGGCGGGGATCCTATCGGACCTGCGCAAGCACCGTCACTACGAGAAGCCCAGTGAGAGGAAGAAACACAAGATGAATGCCGCGCGACGCAACAACCGGCGCCTGCGGCTGGTCTGACTGTGGCCGACTTGACCGAGCGGCTGCGCGCCGCGATGAACCAGGCCCGGAAACAACGCGATCAGGCGCGCACCCTTCTCCTCTCCACGATCCTCGCAGACCTCAAGAACCGCGAACTCGAGCTGAACCATCCCCCCTCCGACGACGAGGCGGCCGAAGTGCTGCGGCGCGGGATCAAGCGGCGGCGCGAGGCGGCGGAGCAGTACGTCGCCGGCAAACGCCAGGAGCTCGCCGACCGCGAGCTGGCCGAAGTGAAGATGCTCGAGGAGTTCCTCCCCGCCGCGGTCGACCCCGAGGAGATCCGTCGGGCGGTGCGCGAGGCCATCGCCCGAGGGGCCAAGGACTTGGGCAAGCTCATGGGACAGGTGATGCCGCAATTCAAAGGCCGGGCGGACGGCAAGCTCGTGAACCAGATCGCCCGCGAGGAGCTGGCGGCGACCGTATGAGCGGCGCGGAACCCCAGGCTTCCGCCCGGGGACAACCAGTGACCCCGGGCGCCAGCCCGGGGTGGGCCCCGGTGCTGGACACCCTGGAATTCTCTGCCGCGCTGGAGCGCGTGGCGGCGCACGCCGCCGGACCGCTCGGCGCCGCGCGGGTGCGTGGGCGCACCCCGGCGAGCGATCCGGCAGCGATCCGGGCCGCGCTCGCCCAGGTCGCCGAGCTCGCCGCGCTGCTGCTCCACGACGATGCGATCCGCGCCGAGCCGGTGCCCGACATCGGGCCGCCGCTCGAGCTGCTCGCGGTGGCCGGCAGCGCCCTCGAAGGCGTCCAGCTCGTCGCGCTCACCCGGGCGCTGGCCGGAGCCCGCCTCACGGCGGCGGAGCTGGCGCGCCTGGCGCGCGATGCGCCGCGTACGGCGGCCCTGCGGGTCGATCCGCCCCCCAAGGAGATCGAGACACGGCTGGCGCGCTCGCTCGATGCCGAGGGCGTCGTGCTGGACGCCGCGTCGCGCAGTCTCGCGCGCGCCCGCCAGGGCGTGCGCGAAGCGCGCCAGCGGCTCGTCGCCCGGCTCGACGCGATGCTCGGTGCGCTCGATCCGACCGACCGCGCGCCCGACGCCGCCGTGACGCTGCGCGGCGGCCGGTACGTCATCCCGATTCGCAGCACGGCGCGCGCACGCGTCGGCGGCATCGTGCACGACGAATCCGCCACGCGCTCCACGGTGTTCGTGGAGCCGCCCGAGGTGATCGAGCTCGGCAACGCCCTGCGCGCCGCCGAGGCGGAGGAGCAGCGCGAAGTGCTGCGCGTGCTGCGCGAGCTCACGGACCTGCTGCGCCCGCATCGGGGGGCGCTCGCAGCCGCCTGGGAGATGTGCATCGCCTTCGACGACCTGTGCGCGCGGGCCCGCTATGCGGTTGAGGCGAACGGCTTCGCCCCGGCGATCGGGGCAGGCCCGCTGGCGATCCGCAACGGCCGCCATCCGCTGCTCGTGGGCGGCGAGGTGCCCGTCGTTCCGTTCGACCTGGTGCTCGCGCCGGACGAGGTCACGATTCTCGTCTCCGGTCCGAACACCGGCGGCAAGACGGTGCTCATCAAAGCCGTGGGGCTCCTGTGCTTGATGGCCCAGAGCGGCATCATTCCCCCGCTCGGACCGCAGTCGACGCTGCCGGTGTTCGACGCCGTGTTCGCCGACATCGGCGATCGGCAGTCGATCGCCGCAAGCCTGTCGACGTTCTCGGCCCACGTCGCCGCGCTGCGCGACATCCTGGAGCACGCGGCGGCGGGCTCGCTGGTGCTGCTCGACGAGATCGGGAGCGGCACCGATCCGGCCGAGGGCGGAGCGCTCGCGGCGGCGGTGCTGCGCACCCTGACGCGGCGCCGCGTCGTGACCCTCGCCACCACCCACCTCGGGGCCTTGAAGCAGCTCGCCGCCCAGACCGTCGGCATCGTCAACGCGTCCCTGCAGTTCGAGGCGGAGACGCTGACGCCGACCTATCGCCTGCTGAAGGGCGTCCCCGGACGCTCCTACGGACTCGCCATCGCGCGCCGGCTCGGCATACCGCCCGACGTGCTCGACATGGCGGAACGCGCCGTTCCCGACACGGAGCGGGCGCTCGACGCGCTGCTCGCGACGGTCGAAGCGCGCGCCCGGGAGCTCGAGACGAAGCAGCGCGAGATCGCGGAGCGGGACGCGGCGCTGCGCGAGGACGCGGGTCGAGTCGAGGCGCGGGCGGACGAGGTCACCCGGCGCGAACACGAGGTGAAGGCGCGCGCGCAGGCGCTCGAGCGCGCAGCGCGCGACCAGACGCGGGCCTACCTGCTCGAAGCGCGCCGCAAGGTCGAAGAGGCGCTCGGGCGCGCTCGGGCGGCGGTGGACGAAGCGACGGCGCGGGAGGCGAGGCGGCTCTTGGAACAGGCGATCGAGGAGACGACGGGGGAAACGGCCGGTGAAAAGGCCGGTGAAAGGGCCGGGGAAGGGGGAAAGGAGAAGGGGTGGGTGTCGCTCGAAGACCTTAAACGGACGCGCGGCAAACCGCCGCAGATCGCCCGACCGCCCGACCGCCTGACCGCCGCCGTTGCCAGCGCCGAGATCTCGTTGCGCGGCCTCCGCTTGGACGAAGCCGAGCCGGTGCTCGTCAAGGCGCTGGACGATGCCGTCGCGGCCGATCTGCCGTACCTCCGCGTCATCCACGGCAAGGGCACGGGCGCGGTACGCAAGCTGGTGCACGAGATCCTCTCCGCCGACTCCCGCGTGCAGCGCTTCGGCTTCGCGCCCGCCAACCAGGGCGGCCACGGCGTGACCATCGTGGAGTTCACCGCATGAGCTTGATCCCCGACGACGTCATCGACCAGGTCCGCGAGGCCGCCGATCTGGTCGGTATCATCGGGGAGCACGTCGAGCTCAAGCGCAGCGGCTCCGACTATCGCGGCCCGTGCCCGTTCCACGGCGGCACGCACCGCAACTTCGCGGTCATTCCGAAAAAGGGAATGTTCTACTGCTTCGTGTGCCACGAGGGATTATCCGACCGCCGTGCGCGAAGTGGCCCGCCGGGTGGGGATCACGATCCCCGAGCGGGGACCCTCCGGCCCCGACCCCCACGAAGCGCTCTACAACGCCGTTGCGGCGGCGGCCGACTGGTTCGCACGGCAGCTGCGCGAGAGCCCGGAGGCGGACGTGGCGCGGCAGTATCTCGGGTCGCGCGGCCTCGAGCTGGAAGCCGTGCTCCCCGTAGGCCTGGGGTACGCGCCGACCGGCAAGGCGTTCCTCGACGCGATGAAAAGCTTGGGGCTGCGTGACGAGGTGTTGCTCGAGGCGGGCCTTGTGGTTAAACGAGAGGACGGCACGCTGGCGCCGTGGTTTCGGGGCCGGCTGATGTTCCCGATCCACGACCCGCGCGCCCGCATCGTGGGATTCGGCGGCCGGGTCCTTGGCGCAGGAGAGCCCAAGTATCTCAACTCCGCGGACAACGCGATCTTCCACAAGGGACGGCTGCTCTACAACCTGCATGCGGCGAAGCACGTCATGCGCAAGACCGAGCGCGCGATTCTGGTCGAAGGCTATTTCGACGTGCTGCGGCTCTCGCTCGCGGGGATCGAAGAGGTGGTGGCACCGCTCGGCACCGGCCTCACCTCCGACCAGGCGCAGCTCGTGCAACGCCATACGGCCCACGTGATCCTGCTGTACGACTCCGATGAAGCCGGGCTCCGTGCCACCTTCCGCGCGGCGGACGAGCTGTTGCGCGAGCGGTTGCGCGTGAGCGTCGCCACGCTGCCGCCAGGCGAGGACCCCGATACGCTGGTACAGCGCCGTGGCGCCGCCGGTCTCGAAGCGATCCTCAAGGACGCGGTGGACGTGTTCGAGCGGAAGCTCCAGATCCTCGACCGCAAAGGGTTCTTCGGCACGCTCCCCGGTCGCAGGCGCGCGCTCGATCGGCTGCTCCCCACGATCCGCGCGGCGGCCGACCCGATCACGCGAGAGCTGTACATGTCGCGGGCGGCGGAAGCGGCGGGGGTGCGGAAGGACGTCTTAGAACGGGAAACCGGAAGCGGGAAACGGGAAGCGGAACGCGCGCCCACGTCTCCCGTTTCCCCTGTCCCGGTTCCCGCCCTGCCCGCCAGCGCCGAGAAGACGCTGCTGCTCCTGATGCTCGAAGGCGAGCCATGGAAGAGTCAGGTGAGCCAGGCCGTCGACGCCGAGGAGTTCGAGTTCGTGCCGTATCGGGAGGTGTTCGAGGCGATCGCCGACGACGCGGTGCTCTCGCTCAGCGAGACGTCGGCGCGCGCCTACGAGGAGCTCAAGGCCGAAGGGCTGGGCGATCGCGACCCCAACACCCTGTACGAGCGGGCGGTGAACTTCATCGAGGCCCGCCGCCTGGAGCGGCAGCTCGAGGAGATCGACCAACGCCTCCCGTTCGAGAGCCCCGACGGGCAGGCGTCGCTGATCGCGGAAAAGCGACGCGTGTTCGACGAGCTGCGGAAACGATATCCGCGCTACAAGATCGCGATGAGGAGGCGAGGTGCACCCGGAACTTGAGGCGCTGCTGGCGCTGCAGGAGAAGGACCAGGCGGTAACCCTGACCGACGAGGCGCTGGCGGCGCTCGAGCCCGCGACGCGGGCGCTCGACGAGTCGCAGGCGGCGGCGGAGCGGGCGCTCGGCGCGGCGCAGGCGGCGATTCAGGCCGCGCTCGACCGCCGCGACGAACTGGAAGGCAAGATCGCCAGCTACCGCACGATGCAGGAGCAGCGGCGGCAACGGCTAGAGTGGGTGCGGGGAGCCAAAGAGGCGTCCACGCTCATGGCCGAGCTCGATCTCGCGCGCTCGGTGCTGGCGAAGGAGGAGGCGGAGTTCATGCGCTCGGGCGACGCCGTGACGGAAGCGGAGCGGCGGGCCG
>WNGI01005686.1_pt1 | contig 13349 bp, 9 predicted proteins | sample 5400621 | NCBI WGS metagenome assembly WNGI01 (sample SAMN13153374, study PRJNA577476) | soil metagenome | isolation source: 20 cm soil or saprolite under Garry oak tree replicate 1 | place: USA:California | collected 2016-06-15
CCAGCTTGCCGTGGAGGAGGAAGTCGGCGGTCACCTGCCAGTTCGTTTCTCGTACATAGAGGCCCGAGGCCAGTATGGCCTTCACCTCTGAGGCGAGGAGCCAGGCGTCCTTGCCGTGGTGCACGAAGAGGGGCTTCACGCCGAAGCGGTCCCGCGCTCCGAACAGCACGCCGCGGCGACGGTCGTGGATCACGAAGGCCCACATGCCGTTCAGCCTGGTCAGGCATTCCGGGCCCCACTGCTGATAGGCGGCGAGCAGGACCTCCGTGTCGCTGGTCGAGCGGAAGCAATAGCCGGCGGCCCGCAACTCATCCCGTAACTCGATGTAGTTGTAGATCTCGCCATTGAAGACGATGACGAGCTGGCCATCCTCCGAGCACATCGGCTGATGACCCGTGGGGCTCAGGTCCAGGATGGCGAGTCTGCGAAACCCGAACCCCACCTGGTGATCGAGGTACAGGCCCGAGTCGTCGGGACCCCGATGAGCGATGCTTTGGGCCATGCGGTCGAGGGCCGCCGCGTCTGCTTGTCGGCCGCCCAGGCCGACCATGACGACAACACCACACATGCTCCGGCACCCCCTCGGACTACGGTGCTTCAACGGGGTCCGCGCGCACCCCGGGTTGGGAGCGGGACGCGCGCTCGCCCGCCCTCGAGCGGTCCCAGGCGGCGCCGCGCGTGAGATCGACCACGACATGTTGGGGGGCGGCCAACGCGAGCGCTCGCGCCGCCTCGTCGGAGGCGTTGCCGACGACCAGCACCTCGGCGTGCGCGAGGAGGGTCTCGACGCTCTCGCAGAGCAGCGATGCGATGTGCGGGATCTCCTCCTCGATGTAGCGGCGATTCGCTCCCCGCAATCGGGCTACAGCGACGCTGGGATCGAGGATTCGCACGTCGCATCCCTTCCCGATGAGCGTCTCGACCAATGTGACCATTGGGCTTTCCCGGAGGTCGTCGGTCCCGGGCTTGAAGGCGAGGCCGACGACTCCAATCCTTCGCCTGCGCGTCGCGAGCACCGCCTCCGCCGCGCCGCGAATCTGCCGCTCGTTCGAGGGGAGGATCGCGGAGAGCAGGGGCAGGGAGACGTCGGCGGCGTGGGCGGCGTATACCAGGGCGCGGAGGTCCTTCGGCAGGCACGAGCCGCCGAAGGCGAAGCCGGGTCGGAGATACGCCTCCGAGACGTTCAGCTTCCGGTCCATGAAGAAGATCTGCATGGCCTCCTGCGCGTCGGCCCCGAGGGCCGCGCACACGTCCCCGATCTCGTTGGCGAAACACACCTTGAGGGCGTGGAACGCGTTCGCCACGTACTTCACCACTTCCGCCGTCGTCACGGTGGTCTGAACGAACGTGGCCTCGACCTCAGCGTACAGCGACCGGAGCCGCGCGGCCGTCCCGGCGTCGACGCACCCAACGAGGGTGAACGCGGGACGCGCAAAGTCGCGCACTGCCGAGCCTTCGCGCATGAACTCCGGGTTCACGGCGATTCGCAAGGTGTCCCCCACCTCCCCACCCGCGCCGGCGCGGAGCGCGGGGGCGAGCACCCGCTCGGTCGTCCCGGGGAGCACGGTGCTTCGCAGCACGACCGTATACGGTTCTTCGCGCCCGGCGAGGGCCCGACCGATCTCCTGGCCGACCCGTTCGACGGCATCCACTCGGAGCTGTCCACTGGCGCTCCCCGGGGTCCCGACGCAAATGAGCCCCATCGTGGCATGGCGCACGGCCTCCGGGGTCGAGATCGTCGCCCGCAGGCGGCGCGCTCGTACGACTTCAGCCACCAGCGCGTCCAGCCCGGGCTCCACGACCGGCGACGCCCCGCTGTTGACGATGGCGACTTTCTCTTCGTCGATGTCGACGCCGACGACCTCGTGGCCCGCTTTTGCGAGACAGGCGGCAGTTACCGATCCCACATAGCCAAGCCCGAACACGTTAACGCGCATGAGCCGCTACCTCCTCGCATCTGGCTTCGAACTCTCGAGCCACTTGCGGCCACGAGTAGCGCTCCTCCACCAGGCGACGTCCGGCGGCGCCGAGCGCTCTGCGCCGAGCGGGATCCCGGAGGAGCGCGACGACCGCGTCCGCGAACTCCGCCGGATCGTCCGCCTGAACGAAGTGCGTCCCCGGGGTGAGCGGCAGACCCTCCGCCCCTACGGTGGACCCGGAGCGGCACCACGCACACGGCGGACGCGGCGACGTACGGCCGCACATCATCGACCGTCCCCGTGACGCGGACGCCGGGGATCGCCGCCAGCCGCTGCACCCGAGGACCAGGATTCTTCCCCACGACCGTGAGCGTTACGTCGGGCGCTGCGTCGCGGATGCGGGGGAGCACGGCCTCGGTGAAATACAGGATGCAGTCCTCGTTGGGAAACCAATCCATGGAGCCTGTGAAGACAAGCGCCCCGCGCGTCTCCTGCGATCCGTTGGGCGTGAAGTACGTCGTGTCCACGCCGGTGGGGATCGTACGGACGGTCGCCTTTGGAGCGTGGGAGGCCAGCAACAAGCGATCCGCGTCCGAAACGGCGACGGTCAGCCTGGCCCGAGTGCAGGCCTCGGCCTCGTACCGGCGCATCTTCCGCCACTCGAGCTCCAGGAGAGCGCGCCGCCACGGCCGGGTTTCGATCCCGCCGAGCCGCTGCCAGATGATGTGCTCCACGTTGTGAGCGAACAGGACCGTCGCGACCGGCCCGTCCAGCGGAACATTGGGTGTGGTGTACAAGAAGTCGGCCACGCAGAGATCGAACTTCTCCCTCGTCATGAGCCGCGCGACCTCGTTCCGCACGGCGGGGATGCGCCACCTCCAGACATCGACGGGAAACGGCGAGAGCCACGACCCGAGCACTGCCCCGACGAAGCGGGCACTCCCCTGTTTTGGGGCGGCGTACGGCAACGAGATCACCTCGCAGCCCACGAGCTGGGCGGCCAGCCCCGCGGGATCGTCGCGTGGGCCGTGGGTCGTCACCAGGGTCACACGATGCCGGCGTGCCAGCTCCGCGATGATGTGGAAGCTCCGCAGTCGCCCGCCGGTGTTGAGCGGCCAGAGCCCGCCGAGCTTCACCCAGAGGATCCGCATCTGCCTTCCATCGGCTGCATCACGTCCGCGACATCCTCGGCATCCACGAAGATCCGCTGCCAGATCTCGAGATTCACGAGGAGCCAGAGGCGGAGACCGTGCTCCCAGTTTCGCGTTCGGTGCTCCTCGGCGAGGCGCGTGAGGAACGCCGGCTCGAACAGCCCGCGCGCGCGTGCTCGCGGCCCCAAGACGAATTCGCCCACGACCGGCCAGAACCGGTCGCGAAACCACGGACCCACGGGAACCGGGAAACCCATCTTTCGTCGGGTCAGGATTTCGCGCGGCACCAGGTCCCGCAGGGCGGCACGCAGGACCGCCTTCGTCCGCCAGCCTCGCAGCTTCATGCGGCCCGGGATCGCGGTGGCGCGCTCGACGAACTCGTGGTCCAGATACGGCACCCGGCTTTCGATGGATGCCGCCATGCTCATTTGATCCTGCTTCATCAGGAGCTCGACCAGGTACGTCTGGAGATCCGTCTGGCTCATCCGCTCCAGCGTGCCGCCCGTCGCATCCTCGTAGGCCTGCAGTCCCTCCGCGTAGGGGTCCCGTGCGGCCAGGAGGTCGGGATTGGACAGCATGTGAGCCTGGAGCGCCACCGGAAAGACCGCGAAGTTCTCGAAGAACAATTCTCGGGGTCCGGGCTCGAGCGCCAGGAACGTGCGGGCGGCGTAGCGGCGCACCGGCTTGGGGAGTCGTTGGGTGAGCGCCTTCACCCGTCCCCGAAGTGCCCGAGGAGTCAAGGCCCAATAATATCGCCCCAGCCGCTCGTTCCACGCCGTGACCCGGTACTTGTTGTAACCAAGGAAGAGCTCGTCGGCCCCTTCGCCGGTGAGCACCACCTTCACGTGCTCTCGGGCCAGGCGTGAGACGAAGTAGAGCGGGACGCTCGAGGGAAACGTGATCGGCTCGTCTTCATGCCACACCAGCAGGGGCAGCGCGCCGAAGAACTCGGAGGGGGCGACGACCACCTCGCGGTGCTCCGCCCCGACCGCGCGGGCGACCAGCCGGGCGTAGGCGAGCTCGTTGGCCGCGGGATCGGAAAAGCCCACGGCGAACGTGCGGATCGGCTCCTTGACCATCGGCGCCATCAGGCCCGCCAGCCCGCTCGAATCGATCCCGCCGGAGAGGAACAGTCCGAGCGGCACGTCGCTCATGAGGTGGCTCCGGACGGCCTCGGTGAGCCGGGCGCGCACGTCGCGCCCACAGTCCTCGAGTGTCCGGGGTGCGCCGTCGGCAGTGGCAGGCAGCTGCCAGTAGCGGCGTTGCTGGGGTCCGTCGGCGCATGACCACGAGAGGGTGCGCCCCGGCAGGAGCTTGTGCACCCCGCCGAAGAACGTCTCCTCCCCGGCGACGAACCCCGTCGCAAGAAACTCGGGAACAATCGACTGATTCAGCGCCGCGCGAACGGACCCTCCGGCCAAGATCGCCTTGATTTCCGACGCGAACAGCAGCTCATCTTCGGTCCAGGCGTAGTACAGCGGCTTGATCCCGAGCCGGTCCCGCGCCAGCAGGAGCCGGCGGCGATTCCGGTCCCACAGCGCAAATGCGAACATCCCCTGGAGCCGCTCCACGCAGCGCTCTCCTTCCTCCTCGTACAGATGCAGGATCGTCTCGGTGTCGCTGCGGGTCCGGTAGGAGTGGCCGCGCTGCTCGAGCCCGGGTCGGAGGTCGGCGTGGTTGTAGACTTCGCCGTTGTAGACGATCCAAACCGTCCGGTCCTCGTTGGCCATCGGCTGACGGCCGCCGGCCACGTCCACGATCGCGAGCCGTCGCATCCCGAGGCCCACCGGTCCCTCGATCCAGAGCCCCTCGCCATCCGGTCCCCGGTGGCGCACCGTGTCCCGCATCCGCTTGAGACGCGCTTCGTCCACGGTCTCCCGTGGGTTCAACTTCACGATGCCGACAATCCCGCACATGCGCCCGTCCCGCGCCTCCGCCCGCTCGTCCCGATAGCCCGCTGAGGGCCTTCGTCGATGAAGACCCGGACCCAGTTGCCACCTCGCAAGGTCGGTGCCGGGCGGATTCGATGGCCTTTGCGACGCGCCTGCACGTCAGCCCATCCTGCGATGTGGCGCGACCGCAACACCGGAGGCACCGGGCTCTCGGAGCCGGAGGTGAACCCGCCGCCTTAGGCTTGGTATTGCTCTTGCTTCCCGTTGTCCGATGTGCGCGACGTAACGGTGTCTTCCGACGCCCCAGAGTCGCGGGCACACGCCACGGCGCGGGCCCTCGATCACTCGCTCGTGCGGGGTGTCGCCTGGACGGCGACGGCGAGATGGGCCAGCCAGGCGCTCACCTGGATATCCTGGTTGATCGTCGCCCGGTTGCTCACCCCAGAGGACTACGGGCTCGTGGGCATGGCCGCGATCTACCTGGGGCTGATCACGCTACTCTCCGAATTTGGCATGGGAACCGCGGTGCTGGCCGTCCGCGACCTGAGCGTCGAGCAGCTCAGCCAGCTCAACGGCCTGGCCGTGCTCTCCGGCCTCGCCGGCCTGCTCGGATCCTGCGCCGTCGCGATTCCGCTGGGGCGTTTCTTCCACGCTCCCCAATTGCCGCTCGTCGTGGTGGCCATGAGCACGACGTTCGTCATCACTTCGTTCAAGACCGTGCCCTTTGCGCTGCTGCAGCGGGACTTGCGCTTCAAGTCACTCGCGCTCATTGACCTGGGCCAGGCGCTGGTCCTGGCCATCGGCATGGTCGGACTCGCCCTCATCGGGTTTCGGTACTGGACCCTCGTGTGCGGCGGCGTGTTGGGCGCGCTGATCACGACGGGAGCAGTCCTCAGGCTCAGACACCTACCGTTTGCGTGGCCTCGGCTCAGGTCGCTCGAGCATGCCATGACCATCAGCATCGACGTCGTCATTTCCCGGATTTGCTGGTACGCGTCGGCGAACGCGGACTTCCTCGTAGCAGGGAGGGTCCTCGGGAAGGCTGCGCTCGGCTTCTACAACGTCGGCTGGACCTTGGCCAGCGTTCCGGTGGACAAGATCGCGACCCTGGTCGGGCAGGTGACGCCCGCCTTCTTCTCCGCCGTGCAGAACGATCGTCCCGCACTCCGGCGATACGTCCTCAGGATTACGGAAGGCATCGCACTCATCACGTTCCCTCTCGCCGTCGGGCTCGCGCTGGTCGCCGGGGATTTCGTTCTCGCCGCGCTCGGCCCGAAGTGGGAGGCGACGATCGCGCCGCTGCGGCTGCTCGCCGCGTACGCGGCGTTCCGGTCCCTAACTCCCCTCTTGCCTCAGGTGCTCCAGATCATCCGGGATTCGAGGTTCGAGATGTGGCGAATGGTCGCTGCCGCGGTGGTTATGCCGACGAGCTTCTACTTCGCCGCAGAGCGATGGGGGACGGTCGGCCTGGCGGTGGCCTGGATGCTGGTCGATCCGCTCCTCGTGCTCGTGCTGTTCCGGCGCGTGTTCTCCAAGATCGAGCTCTCTGCCTGGGCATACCTCGCGGCGCTGTGGCCAGCGCTGAGCGGCACGGCCGTGATGGCGGCGGCAGTGCTCGCCGTCGGGGTACTCAGCCCCGGCGAGTGGACTCCCAGCCTTCGGTTGGCTGCCAAGGTGGGAGTGGGCGTCATCACGTACGGGCTCGTGTGCCTGGCACTGCGCCGCGAGCGGCTTAAGGCGTTCTACGAGCTGGTCGTCGCCGCGCGTCGAGGATCCGAGGGACGCCCGTGAGGGCGCGCCGCGAGCGCGGTGAGGGTTGCGCAGGGGACGGTGGGTCGTGGTCGTGCCAATCCGTGCAGGCTGCCACGCTCCCATCCGCATCCGGGGTGCAGGTGCCTGGCTTTGTCCTCATGAGCACGAACACATTGAAGGTGGGCCCTGTGACGGGCGCCGGCTGCGCCGTCGTGACGCCGATCGGGCTCGGCGGCGTGAAGATGACCATCGGTAGCTCGAGCGCGCCACCCGTGTACGTGCCGCTCGCGACCGGAGGGCCATAGAAGTCCTGCGCATTCTGGACCACGTAGCGGTCGCCCGGTCGCAGGATCCCTGAGACGTCCACGTTGGCCGTGCCCTGCTGGGCCCAGTTGTACACGATGATGTTGGCCCGACCTGGCTCGTACGTGTTCGGGCGCACGACGATCTTGACCCCCGTGGGCGCGCTCCCCGCGTAGGTGCCCGGATCGGTGAGTCCAGTCCCGGCCAGCCAGCCGTCGAACGTGGTGATTGCATTGGTGTCCTGGCGCCACGCCAGCGCGGTGGGGTCGCCGAAGAACGTGTTGCCGCTCCACGTCTGGCCGCTGACCGTGCCTAGGGTGCCGATCATGCCGCCGGTAGGGAAGTTGTAGAGTGTGTTCCCCGTCACGGTCGCGTTGGTCCAGGCGCCCACCTGCCACCATCCGCCGACGAAATAGTTGTTGGTGCAGACGACATCCTGGTTCGTCACGACATTGCTGCCAATGTCGGCACTCATCGCCGTATTGATAAAGTTGGAGCGGTACGTGTAGTTCTCGTTGACGGTGATGCCCGACGCGGGCACCGTGCCGCCGACGAGAATGTCGGCATCCCACGGCACGCCCCAGACGTAGTTGTTGAATGCGACGTTGCCTTCGAGATCGATGTCGGTGATAGACCCTTCGTCCTTGGAGTAGCAGTGAAAACCATACGCCCAGTTGTCGAAGACGATGTTGTCCCTCAAGAGCAAAGTGGCCCTCGCACTCGTGCAGTAGATCCCGTGAGTCAGATTGTCGGTGCGTCCGTTGTTGTACACGATGGAACCGTTGACTTCGGCCCCGGTCGCCTGCGGCAAGATGAAAATGCCGGCGTCCGTCGCGTCATGGACGATCAAATTGATGAGCTTCGTCCTAGGCCCGTGCACGTTGACGCCGTGGAGGGTCTCGAGCGGCTGCGGGGCGGGCTGCGTGACCTCGAATCCCCAAAACCACGTGTCCGCCCCCGTCACGAGGAGCGTGTTCGTAACGGTGGCATGCTCGCCGGGATACTGGCGCACCACGATAGGAGCATCGGGCGCACCTGTCAGCGTGCTCTCGAAGCCTCTCGGGTCTGCCGGGTTCGTATACGTTCCGCCGCGCAGCCAGATCGTGCTGCCCGGTGCGACGGCGGCCGGGCCGCTGAGGGCGGTCGCCAGATCCCACGGATTCGTGGACGAACCGTCGCCCGAAGGCGAGCCGCTCGGCGAGGCGTAGAACTCCGCGCCGGCAACGAGGTCGGCGCGCAGTGGGGGCGCGCCTGCGCGAGGCTTGACGACCTCGTCCCCCGCACAGGCGGTCAGAAGCAGGGAAAGGCCGAGTGCCAAGGGCGCCCAGCGTGACTCGGCGCGAGGCGCCATTATTGATCCCCTGGGGGGAAGGACGGCGCCAAGATTGTGCAACTTCCACGCCGGTTCTTCGGTGCGCCTTCCGGCTCCACACGGCGCGAGAGCGTGATACGTGCGCCCCGCGGCGCGCGCAACACGTGTCGCCGCTGTGCGGCACTGTCGCGCGGAACAGTTCCTTCGCGTTGTAGATACCGCGTTCCCGCGCTGACCGACCGGTGAGGATGTCGCGCAGCGGTTCCACGACTCTAGCCGCGCCGCATTGCTCGATTTCGCCCAGGCACTTGACCAACCAGTTGGGAACCGTCTCGCTGCGTGTCACAAGCAGCAGGGAGAGGCGGAAGTGCACAGTGATCCGTCATCGTTGGTGGGGGCGTGCTCAGGGGGGAGAAGAGGCCTGGTGAGGACTCGTCAGCTCGTGCGCCGGTAAATGATCGACGGACGAATCCATGCGTGAATCTCGTATCCCTGATCGCGGAAGAACGTGCGCACGGGAGAGTCCGACAGATCGTCAAACGTTCCCACATGGTCCTCGACCACGACGAGTTCCGGGCGGTACCTGTCCCAGTTATTCGATCTCAATACATCTAGGTCCGCGCCCTCCGCGTCCACATTCAAGAAATCGATCTCTGTGGCGCGTGGGAGGTGCCGTTGGAGGACCGTTTCGAGTCGGAGGCATGGCACGCTCACCACTTCGGGCGGCCTACCCAGTTCTCGCTCCCTTTGGCGGGCCACTTCTGGGCACAGGGTGTTGAACACGCTGGGGCGATCCCACACGTATAGCGATACCGGGCCCTCGTGGGAGCCGATCGCACAATGCAAGTTGATATCCTGCTTCCTTACGAGATCGAAGGCGCGAACCGACTCGGGCGTAGCGTCGATATTGATTCCTCGCCAACCTCGCTGATAAAAGATGTGGGTGTTAGAACACTCCGTTGGCGAGTAGGCGCCAATGTCGACGTAGCATCCAGTGCTCCTCAGCTTTCCCGACCCGCTTGATCTGGGATTCCAATTCTTCCCCCGGAAATACGAAACCAGGAAGGCGTCCTCACCAAATTGAGAGTACGTATGCTTCCTGCTGAGGTTGAACCGTGCCTTCAAGTAGGAGACGAGTGCCGGGCCAAGAAGCGCCTTCGTGTGTCCTTTGAACCCGATGAGTCTCGTCTGGGGCCTGTCCATGACTGTCAGGCTCGGGATGGGCGTCATGTCGCGCTGGCTGACGCCGTGCGGACGATCGGTCGAGTGGCATCCATCATCCGCTGCACGGTCATACGCCACGCGAACAAGCGCTCGGCCCGCGCGCGGCCCGCCCGCCCCATGCGCACCGCAAGCCCGGGGTCCCCGAGCAGTCGCAGGAGCCGGTCCGTAAGGGCCTCAAGATCGTCGACCGGAACGGTGAATCCCGTCTCCCCGTCGACCACCATCTCGGGAACCGCCCAGGCGTCGGTTCCGACGCACGGCAGGCCGAAGTACATCGCCTCGATGAATGCAATGCCAAACGGCTCAAACCGAGTGGGCAGGCAAAACACATCAGCAGCATTGTAAGCCGCGACCAGCGCGTTCCAACCACACGGCTGATTCTTGTCCAGATCGCCGAGGAACGTCACCCCCGGGTCAGGGAGCGGGAGGCGCTTCGGCCCTGCGATCAGGAGGCGGGCGTCCGGAATCCGCTCGCGCACCAACCTGAACGCGCGCACGAGCAGGTCCCCTCCCTTCCGCTCGAACTGTCGACCGACGAACAGAATCGTGGGAACGTGCCCTCCCGTGAGTGGGCGATCGATGGGTGGCGTGCGGGCGTCGGGGAAATTCGGGCCGGCGTGGATGGTGTGTACGCGGCTTGCGGGCAGGCCGAAGTCTTCGATGAACGACCGCCGGACACGGTCGCTCAGCGTGAAAATGCCGGCGGCATCCCGGTACACCGCGAGTTCCCGGCGGACGACCGCTGCCAACTCCCGGCTGTCGAGCGGAGCTGCGTCGCGATAGCCTGCGGCCACGCCGTGCATGGACATACGGATGTTCGAGTCGCAACAGACGAAGTAGGGCGTCGCGCCGCGGTTGCGCGGCTCGTAGGTTGCCCCGGCCTGAAGAATGACGTCGACCCGGCGGCCATGGGCGGCGATGTGCCGGGCGGCATTGCGAGAGCGCAGTTGAAACGGCAGCGCCCCGAGATGAAATTTCGCCACCCAGCGCTTGCGCCGTGGCGAGAATGTCGCCGCTGCACCCGCCAGGCGGCCGGCGCCGCGCAAGTCAACATTCCCGCAGGTGACGCCGTGGCCGTCCGCGCGGAGCTGCTCAACGATGCTCCGCGAGATGCCGGACCACGAACCCCACGCTTCGGCGTCGCCCTCGCAAAGGTATAGTATCTTCATCGAACCTCGCCTCATCCCGAGGCGCAAGAAGCGCGCCCCTGAGTGCCCGTGGCCCGGTGCGGTGAGCGCATGGCCCTGACACCACGACGTGTCGCGCGGGCGCGACAATCGCGAACAGGAAGCGTGCGAGGTTCTCGGACCGCGTCAGCCGGGCTGGTATTGTTCTTGCGTGCCGTGTGGGTGAAATGCCTATGAGCAACGAACGCCGGCTTCTCATCGTCACGTATCACTTCGGTAACGACGGTCCCCCCGGTGGGCTGCGCTGGTTCGGCATTACGAAATACTTGGTCCGGCTCGGCTGGAATGTTGTCGTCGTGACGGGCACGGAGCCCAGCGGGGGCGAATCAGCGACGGGTGTGCGGCTCGAGTACTGCCCGCGCCTCTGGACCCTGTTGGACGGTGTGCAGCTCGTTCGTCGCCTGGCACTTGGCCGGCCGCGGAGACCGTTGCGCAGCGACGCTCCGCTCATGGCACCTGTCGACGTCCGTGAGGAGAACCCGGTAGCGCGTTCGCCAGAGCGGCGAGGTCTCTTGTGGGCGTTGGGGCGGGAGCTGTCAGTGTGGTTGGCCTTTCCCGATTACAGCCGCGGTTGGATGGTCCGGGCAGCGCTGCACACGCGGTCCCTGGTTCGCCGATTCCGGCCCCAGGCCGTGGTGAGTAGCGGTCCTCCGCACACCGCCCACCTCGCGGCGGGCCTGGCTACCGTCGGGAGTCGAGTGCGCTGGCTCGTTGACTTGCGTGATCCCTGGTCGGGTCCCTTGTCGCCGGTCTGGCAGTCGCATCGGATCCTCGGGAGCCGGACGTTTGGTGTCCTGTCCCGCCGTCTCGAACGCTTGGCCTTTCGGGCCGCCGACCGGGTCATCGCGAACACCCCCCAGCTCCTGGAAGCCCTGGTCGCGAGGTATCCGGCCGTACCCTTCGTCTGCGTTCCCAACGGCGTCGACTCAGAATCGTTGCCGACACCGGCTGGCGACCCGTATCCAGGATTGGGCATCGCGTACACCGGCATGCTGTACAACGGTCGCGACCTCGGACCCGTAGTGCGGGCGCTGCGAATCTTCTTGGAGCGTCACCCCGACGCCGCACGAGCAGATTCTAAGCTCCGCGTTGCCGGCGACGCCGAGGCTCATCATGCTCGGGCGTTCTCCAGCGCGGTCGCGGCGACCGGGATGGAGTCGTACGTTGAAACGCTGGGTCTGCTCCCGCGTGCCCAGGCCTTGCGTGTCGTGTCGCGTTCCCGGCTCGCCGTGGTTCTGGCAGAACAGCAAGAGCTGCAGATCCCGGCCAAGCTCTACGAATCGGTTGCGATGGGTGTCCCCACGCTAGTGGTGGCGCGGGCCGGTAGTGCGTCGGCGGTGGAGGGACGTCGGCTCGGGGCTGTGGTTTGCGATCCGGATGATGTCGAGGGAATCGCCTGCCTGCTCGAGCGGCTGTGGGGGGACGGTGCGCGTCGGCCGTCTCCGTGCCCCGTGCCGATCACCTATGAGGCGATCGCTGCTCGGGTGGACGAGTTGCTCCGCGGCTCGACCGCGGCCGCCAAACCGTCACATCATCGATCCACACATGCTGGGTCTTGGGGCTCCGGGGCATCCAATTGTCAAACCGGATCATGTTGAGGCGCAGATCGGTGGTGGTGCGCCAGCGCATATCTTGCTGAACGATCTTCTTCACGCCGTCGACCCATAATTCTTGAGAACCGTTGGACTGGCCGGGAGTATTCATCTTGATGTGAAGGACGACTTCCTGCCACCGGCCGCCGATCAGCGGGATCTTGGGCGCAGTCTGGGAAACTCGATTCCCGTAGCAGCAGCTCATCTCCGGCCAATACGTGTAGAACGAGAGGGGACGCAGCGAGTCATCACCCACATATTCGGGGTCTACCCCGGCGTAGAAGAAATCCGTGCCGTTGGGCACGACGCCGGCCTTCCCGAAGCAGGAGCCGCTCTCGGAGATAGTGTTGCCGCATACTGTCAGGAAATGCGGCGAGTGCTCGAACCCCTTCTCGAACATCACGTAGAACTTGATGTAAATCTCGTCGTAACCCGGCATAAACCGGCGGAGGATCATGCCGTAGGAGTTCGTCGGGGTGTAGAGCGCTTCCAGGGCGTGCGTGCCGGAATGGACCCGGGCGAGATCGGTCGTGACGCTGTAGCGGCCGGTCGCCGGATTCTGCTCCCACAGGCTCAGGTTGCCGTTCTCGAAGCCGTCTCGAAAGACGATCGTGTCGGCCGGTCCGGGCTGCGGGCCCGAGTCGGCGCTCGTCGCCCTCGCCTGAGCCTTCGACTGCGGTACGGCGGAAGCGACCAGCAGCAGAGATGCAAGCGTGATGCGCGACAGCGGTCCACCCGCGAGTGAAGGCATGACGCACCACGCGGGTAGCAACTTTCGGACCAGATGCCCGTGGTGAAGACGACACCGCCGGGGGCGGCGATGCCACCCCCGGCGCGAACCAACAGCCCGTGCGTCATCAACTCGTGCGCCGTTTTACGGCCGCCAGACGGTGATGTCGTCCATCCAGAGGTGTTCGGTCTTCGTGACGTACGAGGTCCAGTTGTCCAGCCGGAGCATGTTGGCACGCAGATCGGTGGTGGTGCGCCAGCGCATGTTCTGCATGTCGATCTTCTTCA
>WNGI01003830.1_pt1 | contig 13347 bp, 14 predicted proteins | sample 5400621 | NCBI WGS metagenome assembly WNGI01 (sample SAMN13153374, study PRJNA577476) | soil metagenome | isolation source: 20 cm soil or saprolite under Garry oak tree replicate 1 | place: USA:California | collected 2016-06-15
TACCTCCGAACCGGGCAGGGTCCGCCGCTTGTGCTGCTGCACGGGATTCCCAGTTCCTCGTATCTCTGGCGCGATGTCATCGAGCCGCTGTCCGCAACCTTCGAGGTGCTGGCGCCCGACCTGCTCGGCTTCGGCGACTCGGACAAGCGGATGGATGTCGATCTGTCGATTGCGGCACAAGCCCGATACGTGGTGGCCTTCATGGAAACGATCGGCGTGCACCAGGCGGCAGTGGCCGGCCATGACATCGGAGGCGGCGTCGCCCAACTAATGGCCGTCGACGAACCCCAGCGGGTTGCCCGCCTCATTTTGATCGACAGCATCGTCGACAACAACTGGCCGATCCCCGACATCGCACGTTTGAAAGAGCCGGCGTGGGACCAGATCATGGTCAACATCGATCTTCGTCGCGGGCTCCGCAAGGGCCTGGAAGCCGGGGTGGTGACGCCGGGCCGGGTCACCGATGAGATGGTCGACGAGTGGACGCGACCCTTCCAGGACCTGGGCGGCCGCCGCGCCTACCTTCGCGCGGCGCGGGCGCTGAACAATCGAGATCTCACGAGCCGGGCGAAGCACATCGACGAGATCGAGACGCCGACGTTGATCCTCTGGGGAGCCAATGATGTATTCCTAGAGCCGGGCTGGGCCGAAACGCTCCACCACAGGCTTCGCGAGAGTACGGTTCAGATCATCGATCCCGGTGGACACTTCCTCCCACTCGATCGGCCCGACGCCGTGGTGGAGGCCATCACGCGCTTTCTGACGACGCGCTAAGAGCCCCCACCCTACCCTCCCCCGCAAACGGGGGAGGGAAAGTTAGCTGCGGCGGGCGAGCAGCTCGTCGGCGCGGGCCGCCGGCGTGGCCGTCCAGGCGGCCAATCGGATCAGGGGTGTGACCCGTGGCCCATGGAAATCATCGCCACCGGTCGCCACCCACCCGTAGGAGGCCGCGACCTCCTGGAAGCGATCCATCAAGGCCGCACTTTTCGGCCCATAGGGGTCATCAGGCGCCTGCGGATAGGTGACCTCGAGCCCCAGCACGCCCGCCACGGCGCACGCCCGAAACAACAGCTGCAGGTCGGGCACATGACGGTAGACACCGGGGTGCGCCAGCACGGTGACGCCCCCCGCCGCGGTCACCATATCCACCGCCTCATCCAGTGGCATCTCCGTGGCCCGCGGAACGTGCGCCGGCCCACCAGGACCCATCGCCGCGTACAGCTCTTCGCGCGCTACGCCCGGCTGCGCCGCCTCGATGGCAGCCACGATGTGGGGCTTGCCGACGTTGCCACGCGCGCCGGCGCGCACGGCCTCCCATGTCACGCGGTAGCCGGCGGCCGCCAGCCGGTCGACCGTTTCCCGTTTCTGCGCCTCGCGGGCTTGACTGGCTTGATGCAGGCGGTTGCGCAGCCGCCGGTTGTTGAGCGCGAAGCCGTAGCCGAGCAGATGGGCGTCGATCAGTCCGCGGCCGGGCTCATCTTCGATCGATAGCTCGACGCCGGCAATCATTCGCACGCCGTGCCCCTCCAGGCTGCCCAGGGCATCGATCCCCGCGAGTGTGTCGTGGTCGGTCAGGGCGATGACGTCGAAGCCGGCGGCGGCGTGAGCGGCGACAACCTCTAACGGTGGCAGCTCGCCGTCGCTGAAGATCGTGTGCAGGTGCAGGTTCGCCCGCCCGTTGGATACCTCTGCCAATGGTGGGCATGTTATAACCGTGGGCGCCCCTTCATGAGCCCTGACCGCCAGCCACACCTCAGCCTCGTCCGCCGCCTGGTGGTTGCCAATCTCGAGAAGCCTGTCCTGGATGTCATCGACAGCGCGCTCAGCTGCCTGATCGAGGCGCTCGACGTTCGGGCGGCGTTCCTGGGCAAGATCGATGGCGAGACCCTGGAGATCATCGCGGCCCAGGTCGAGAGCGGGCCCGCGATCCAGCCGGGCACGCGTCTGCCGCTGGAGGATACCTTTGGCGCCGCCGAGGAGGAGAGCGACGGCGGCCTGATCAATGTTCGCGACGCCTCCAAACGTCAGCCCTTCAAGCGGCTGGCGATGCGCCAGCAGTTCGACATCAGTAGCTACCTCGGAACCGTGTTGCGCAACCCGGAGGATGAGGCGACCGGCACGCTGGCGGTGTTGGGTAAGAGCGCACGCGTTTTCACTGCCGAGGAGCAGGACCTGCTGCTCGTGGTCGCCGCCTTGCTCGCCCCTCGACTTCGACCCGGATCGACGCCGCTCAACGGCCAATCTCGCACGCCCATATCGGCGATTCGGCTGGCCTCAGAGGAAGTCAAGGAGCCGCTCGCGATCCTGCGCGGCTACGCGGACATGCTGAGCAACAACGAGGTGCCTCCCGAGCAGATGACCGTGGTGGCGCAGCGCCTCGCCCAGCAGTCCGAAACCCTGATGCGGATCGCGGACCAGGTCCTGCTCCTCTCACGCCTTCCCCTGGAGCTGGCTTTCACGGTTCGCGTCTCGCTGGATGCCGTGGCGCAGTCGGCGGCGCAGCGGATCCGCCAACGGATGGCCGGCGCCGGCATGGAGCTGCGGCTGCAGCTCGATAGCCACGCCAACGTCTGGGGTGACGCGACCCTGCTCGAGGCGGCGCTCGACGAGATGCTCCACAACGTGTTCAAGCACGCGCGCAATGCGACCGTGGTCCAGCTTCGCCTGCGGCAGGCAACCCCCGATCGCTGCCAGTTGATCGTCAAGGACGACGGCCCGGGAATGTCGGCCGACCGGCTGGCCGAACTGTTTAGCCCGCTGACCGAGGTGCAGCCGGCGCGTGGCGAAGGGCTCGGACTCTATCTGCTGCGTCGGGTGGCCGAGGCACACGGCGGCCGCGCCTGGGCCAACAGCCTGGAAGGCAAAGGCACAACCTTCTATCTCGAGCTGCCGGCGGCATCGCCCGACGGCGACACTGTGCGGGCGTCGGCCACCGGCCAGCAATCGGCGTGAAGGCGCGCCTCAAAAAGTCCTCGCCTCGCCGCACCGCTCGCTGCGAGGACGCGCCGCCCGATGCCCTTCTGCACGGCATCGAGGAGTTCAACCGCCAGGAATTCTTCGAACAGCACGAGACGCTCGAGGGCATCTGGATTCGCGAACCGGACGAGGTGCGCTATCTCTACCAGGGCATCCTCCAGGTTGGGGTCGGCTTCTATCACTGGCGCCGTGGCAACTGGAAGGGAGCTGTGGCGAAACTCGGGCACGGGCTCGCCAAGCTGGAACCGTACCGGCCGGTTTGTATGACGATCGATGTCGAACGGCTGGTGCGCGAAACGGCCGCGCTGCGTGCGGAGCTGGAAGCTCGCGGGCCTGATGACCTGCCATCGTTTCCACCGCCGCGGTTACCGCGCGTTCATCGCCTCATCGACCCCGCGTAAGGCCGCCGTTACCCACCCGCGACAACGTTACGAATAGCCGCCTATCCGAATGCGTATTAGAAGATGGCATGAAGCGAAACGTATTTAGCGCGGCGATCGTCGCCGGCGGGCTCGTCCTCTACACGGGTATGGCGGGCTTTGCCGGCAACCCGACGCCCGCCACGGCCAAGAGCGCGGTTAGCGATTGCGCGAAGACGGTCGTGCTGGCCGACCCGACCCCGCTGTCAGGCGAAGCGCGGACCGAGGCGACGGCGCTGAACGCCGAGACCACGGCCGCACTCGCCGAGATCACGGCGGAGGCGAACAGCAACGTCGACGAGGCGGTCGCTGAAAGCACTGACGAAGACGGCGCCAAGGATGCGGCGGCTCTCAACGCGCAGCTGACCGAGGTCGTCGCTGATGCGTGCAAGGCGATCGCGAGCCTGAAGGCGGAGTACGCCGCGGCGATGGCTGAGCTGACGGCTGGGGCCGCCGAGGTCGAGCAGCCGGAAGTCGACAAGCAGGACGTCGAGAAGCAGGATGTCGAGAAGCCTGAAACGGACAAGCGCGACTCGGAGAGCAACCACGCTGGTGAGCGTGGCTCCGACCGCGAGGGAAACGACTAACTAACTCCCTCCCTCCCCCATTACGAGAAAGGCGCTCGCCACCCGAGCGCCTTTTTCATTTCTCCCCCGTCAGCTCGAGGCGCACCGAGCCTGAGCCCGAGCAGGCCGGCGGCGGCCCGCCAGCCGTGATCGCCGCTGTCCAGCGCCTCTTCCAGCGCGCGCAAAGCGCCGGGCGTGTCGAGATCGTTCTCCAGCGCGGCCCGCACCGCGAGCACGCTATCGCCCGTGCCGTTACGCATCCGGCCGACCGCCGCCCGCAACCGCGCCGTCCAGGCGGCCGCGTCATCGAGCTGGTCGGGCGTGTACTCCCAGGGTTCGCGGTAGTGATGGCGGAGCAGGAGGACCCGGATGCTATCGGCGTCGTACCGCGCCAGCAGGTCGCGGATCAGCACGAGGTTGCGGAGAGACTTGCTCATCTTCTCCCCCTGGTAACCAAGCATGCCGACGTGCACCCAGATGCGGGCGAACGGCCGCACCCCCGTCGCTGACTCCGACTGCGCGATCTCGCTCTCGTGATGCGGATAGATCAGATCGGCGCCGCCGCCGTGGACGTCGACCTGTGGGCCCAGGTGCTCGAGCGCCATCGCCGAGCACTCGATATGCCAGCCGGGCCGGCCCACGCCCCAGGGACTTTCCCAGCGCGGCTCGGCCGCCGCGCTCGCCTGCCAGAGCACGAAATCGAGCGGGTCCTGTTTGCGCGGGTCGTTCGGATCGGCACCTCGCTGCGCGGACAGCGTGATCATCTCCTCAAGGCTCAGCCGGCTCAAACGGCCGTAATCGGCGACACTTCCCACGCGGAAATAGACGTTGCCGTCGCGCCGGTAGGCATGCCCCTGCGCCTCCAGCCTGACGATCAGCGCGATGATCTTTGGGATCGTCTGGCTGGCCTTCGGGAAGACATCGGGAGCGAGCACGTTGAGGGCCGCCATGTCCTCCACATAGAGGCCGGTCTCTTTGTCCGCGAGGTGATCCCAGGTGGTACCGAGCTCGCCTGCCCGCCGGATGATGTCATCGTCGACGTCGGTCACGTTTTGCACGTAGCGGACCGCCTGACCGGCGGCCCGCAACACGCGCACGAGCACGTCGAACACGACATAGGTGAAGGCATGGCCCAGGTGGGTCGTGTCGTAGGGAGTGATGCCGCAGACATAGAGCCTCACCGGGTCGGACTGAGGCTCGAGCGGCTGGACCGCGTTCGTTTCGGTATTCCGCAGCCGCATCGTCATGAATGTATACGATGCCTTGCTTCGTTGAAGGCATGTGGGCCCTCTTCGCGGACTTCGAAAGGACCAGCTGCTCACGGCGGTCGTCGTCACGCTCGTCGTGGCGGGATTGGCCGTCCTGATCCCAACCGCCGCCCGGCGCCTCGCCCAACCGACGGCGACGCCCGCCCCTACCCCCTCGCCGACGGTGCCGCCGGCCGCGGTGCTGCTGCCGGACGAGCTGGAACGGGATCTCGCCGGCGTCATGACCATCGTCAACGACCACAGCTTTGGCACGGCCTTCCTGATCGACACGCAGGGCGATTTCCTGACGGCGGCCAGCCTGGTCGGCGGCAGCCAGGGCCTGCGGCTCGTCGACAACACCGGCGGCACGCATCCCGTGCGGGTGATCGGGATCGATACCACGCTTGGGCTCGCTGAGATCCGCGCCGCCAACGACGGCACTCCACTGCCCTTCGGCGATGCGGCGGCGCTGCAACCCGCCGACCCGGCCGTCCTGCTTGCCAGTCCGAAGGTGGCGAACCTGCGCCCCTCGACACCGGCGGTGCTAATACAGCGCAGCGACGCCCAGTTGACGCTGCGCGTGGATGACCTCCCGGGAAACATCGGCGGTCCCCTGGTCGGACCAGGTGGCAGGGCAATCGGCGTCCTGACCGCCACCGGGACAGCGCTGCCGATCAACCTCGCCGCCGGCGATATCGCGCAGTGGCGCGGGCTGGCCGGGACTGTGATGCCGCTGGCGCCGCTCCCCGGAACGTTGGTATTACGCGGCAGCGACACGACCAGCGCGCCCACCGGTGGCTTCACGATCCAGTCGGTCAGCCCGGCACGGGCGCCGGCGGCGCAAGACACCGTCATCACCATCCAGGGCAGCGGCTTCACCGCCGGCACCGTGCTGCGCGTCCATTTCGTCCCGCTGGCCAGCCCCAACGGCGCGTTCGACGGTCTGGCCACGACGCTGGTCAACCCTTCCACGCTCACCGTCAAAGTGCCGGCCGGACGCGTCGTCCAGGATTACGTCATCCAGCTGACCAACGGCGACGGCACAGTCACCAGCTCGCGCACAGCCTTTACCATTACCCCATGAAATACGGGGCGAAGATGATCGCCGAGTCGTCCCTGCAGGCGGTCCCGAACGACAAACCGGAGCGCGACTACGAGATCGACTTCACGATTCCCGAGTTCACCTGCCTGGCACCCGATTCCGGATTCCCCGATTTCGCCACCATCCGCATCCGATACATCCCCGACCAGAAGCTGGTCGAACTCAAGTCGCTGAAGCTCTACATCAACAAGTTTCGCGACCGGGAGATCTTCCACGAGGCCGCCGTGAATCGAATCCTCGATGACCTCGTGACGTTGCTCGATCCCCGCTTCATGGAGGTCGTCGGTGACTTCAACGTCCGAGGCAACATCAAGACGGTGGTGACGGCCCGTCACGCGCAGCAGGGATACTCGCCGAACGGCGCAAGCCGCGGCGATGGATAAGTACCTCCAGGCAAACCGCGCGCTCTGGGACGAGTGGACCGGCATCAACTACCGATCCGACTCTATAAGGTCGAGGCCTTCAAGGCCGGCCGTCACTGCCCTCGCGACAAGCGGCCTTCGCGTCGAATTCCTCCACGAGTTCACGTTTTGCGAGTGGCCGGTCTCCTTCCTGCTGCCGGGAGGCGATGGCCGCTATCGCCTGCCACCCGAGCTTGACGGCGCGCTGCCCCTCTTCTTTTCACTCAGAGCCAGCAAGCCGCCAGCGGCGGTTTAACGCACCGGAATTTGCGCTCCCCGCCACTACAATAGGGGGGTTTTGCACCCCCTCTTCCAGGGCGGGTCCCAGGAGCCGTCGTGAAAGTCGAACAGCGAGCCGCCGAGAGCCGTTCGAAAGCCGCGCTTTCCGACAAGGAGACCCTGCTCAAGCTCTACCGCGAGATGCTACTGATCCGGCGCTTCGAGGAGAAGACCGCCGAGATGTACCAGGCGGCCAAGATCGGCGGCTTCTGCCACCTCAACATCGGCGAAGAGGCGACGATCGTCGGCAGCATCTCGGCATTACGGCCCTCGGACTATGTCTACAGCACGTACCGCGAGCACGGCCACGCGCTCGCCAAGGGGCTCAACCCGAAGGCAGTAATGGCGGAGCTCTTCGGCAAGGAGACCGGTACCTCGCACGGCCGCGGCGGGTCGATGCACCTGTTCAGCCAGGACCACCGCTTCTACGGTGGCTACGCCATTGTCGGCCAAGCCCTCCCCATCGCCTGCGGCAGCGGCTACGCCATCAACTACCAGGGCACGGACGAGGTCGTGATGAGCATCTTCGGCGACGGCGCGACGAACATCGGCGCCTTTCATGAATCGCTGAACGTGGCGAAGCTGTGGCACTTGCCGATCGTCTTCGTCTGCGTCAACAACCTCTACGGCATGGGCACCGCCGTCAAGCGGGCCTCGGCCGTCACCGAGATCTGGAAGAAGGCGTGCGCCTACGACATGACGGGCGAACGGGTCGACGGTATGGACGTGCTCGCCGTGCGCCGCATCACCGACCAGTTGGTCGCCCAGGCCCGTGACAAGCACGAGCCAAGCCTGCTCGAGTGCGTCACCTATCGCTACCGCGGCCACTCGATGTCCGACCCCGACACCTATCGCGGCAAGGACGAGATCAAGGAATGGCAGACGCGCGACGCCATCCTCAGCCTCGCCGGGCACCTGAAGAAGCAGAAGATGCTCACGGACGAGGACGTCCAGCGCATCGACGAGGAGGTCACCGCCCAGGTCGAAGATGCCGTAACGTTCGCGGAGGAGAGTCCGGACCCGGATCCGAAGGACCTCTATCGCGACGTCTACGCCGGCGAGGCGAGCTGATGGCTGTCCTTGCCATGCGCGACGCGCTCAACCAGGCGCTCCGTGAGGAGATGAAGCGCGACGAGTCGGTGTTCCTGCTAGGCGAGGACATCGGTCTGTACGACGGGTCCTTCAAGGTGACGCGCGGCTTGATGAAGGAGTTCGGCGAGAAGCGCGTGCTCGACACGCCCATCGCGGAGGAGATCATTATCGGCACCGCGATTGGCGCCGCCATGTCGGGGCTGCGGCCGGTCGCCGAGATGATGACCGTGAACTTCATCATGGTCGCCATGGACCAGGTCGTGAACGCCGCAGCGCACATCCGCTACATGTTCGGCGGTGGGACCAAGGTCCCGCTGGTCATCCGCACGCCCGGGGGCGGCGGCCACCAGCTCGGGGCGCAACACTCCCATAGCCACGAGAACTGGTTCGCTCATGTGCCCGGCCTGAAGGTCGTCGCGCCCGGGACGCCGGCCGATGCCAAAGGGATGTTGAAGTCCGCGATCCGCGACGACAACCCGGTGATGTTCATCGAAAACGAAGGTACTTACGCGGTCAAGGGCGAGGTTCCCGACGGCGAGCACCTGGTGCCGCTGGATAAGAACGAAGTGAAGCGTCCGGGCGAGCACATCACGATCTGCGCGCATTCGCGCATGCTGATCGTGGCCATGGACGCCGCCACCGAGCTCGAAAAAGAAGGCATCAGCGCCGAGGTGGTCGACATGCGGGCCCTCCGCCCGCTCGACATGGCGCCGGTGATCGCGTCGGTGAAGAAGACAAGCCGGCTGATCACGGTCGAAGAAGGCTGGCGCTCGTACGGCGTTGGATCGGAGATCGCCTCCCGCGTCTACGAGGAAGCCTTCGATTATCTCGATGCGCCGGTCGCACGGATTGGTGCCGCCGAGGTGCCGGCGCCCTACAACAAGCGGCTGGAGAAGATCGCCTTCCCGGGCAAGGCGGACGTGATCGTGACGGCCAGGGCACTGCTCGGAAAGAACTAGTGTCCAGCCTCAGGGTGGCGATGACGGTTCGCGGCCCAGATCGCCGAGGCCGAGGAGACGACGAGCACGGGAGCGAGCGCATCCGTCGATGCGTAAGCGAGCGCGCGCAGGAGACGACAATGGCGTTCGGCGAGAATGGGCCGATGAAACGTCGAGCTAACCCTGGGGTTGGACACTAATGGCCAGCGTCCAGATGCCGCGGCTGTCGGACTCGATGGAGACCGGCAAGATCCTGCGCTGGCTGAAGAAAGAGGGCGACCAGGTCCAAAAAGGCGAACCGCTCGTCGAGATCGAGAGCGACAAGGCCAACATCGAGGTCGAGGCCTACGCCACCGGCAAGCTGAGCAAGATCGTCGTCCCCGAAGGTGAAAGCGCTCCCATCGGGGCGGTCATCGCCGAGATCGGCGACGGCAGTGCAACCCCCGCAGCGGAGAAGGCGCCGGCGCCCCCGGGTCAGGCCGAGGCCGCCGAGCCAAAGCAAAACGCCCGCCCGGCCACCGGCGACGCACCGAAAACACAGGCCACCAAACCGGAGGCGCACGTCGCCCAGGCCGATAAGGCGGTAGCCGCCACCGCCCAGGCCGCGGCCGACGCCGGCGGCGAACAGTACCCCCACGGCGGACCGGATGACCGTACCGAAGTCGGCGCGGCCGGGCAGGCTGCCCTCAATGTGATCCGCCGTCCGGCCGAGCAAGAGAATGGCGAGCGGCAGCGGGTCTCGCCCGTCGCCCGGCGCCTCGCCGAAGAACACGGCGTCGACCTGCGCCGCGTGCGGGGCTCCGGCCCCGGTGGGCGGATCACCAAAGAGGACGTTGAGGCCGCCGCGCAAGAGAAGACCCAGCCGCAAGCGGCCGCCGCCGCGCCCACGCGCGAGACGCGCCAGCCGATCGCGCGTCCAACCGGCGAGGTCGAGGTGATCGAGCTCTCCAAGCTGCAGACGACGGTCGCGATGCGTCTTGCCCAGAGCGCGTTCTCGGCGCCACATTTCTACGTCACCTCGGAGATCGCAATGGACGACGCCGTCCGCCTTCGCCAGATGTTCAACGAGGCGGTCGACAAGTCGGAGGCGATCAGCCTCAACGACCTGGTCGTCAAGGCCGTCGCCACGGCACTGACGAAGTTCCCTGAGGTGAACGCCTCGTGGGCCGACGGCCGCATCGAGCGCAAGCGCGACATCAACATCGGGATCGCTGTTGGTCTTCCCGATCGCCTGATCGTGCCGGTGCTGCGGAACGCCGACCAGAAGTCGCTCAAGGACATCGCGAGCGAGTCCAAGCAGTTGATCGAGCGAGCTCGCACCAACAAGGCCTCGGCGCAGGACTACATGGGCAACAGCTTCAGCATCTCGAACCTCGGCATGTACGACGTCGACCAGTTCACCGCCATCATCAACCCGCCCGACTCCGGCATCCTGGCGGTCGGCGCGATCGAGGACAAGCCCGTGGTGAAGGACGGCCAGATCGTCCCCGGTAAGCGGATGCGCGTCACGCTCTCAGTCGACCATCGTGTCTTCTACGGAGTGACCGCAGCGCAGTTCCTGCAAGAGGTCAAGCGCCTGCTGCAGAGCCCGATGGCTCTCGTCCTCTAGGGACGTAGCTTTGGCCGCCCGGGCCGTGGCTCGAGCCGTAATACCTTTTGCATCCAAGGCGTGATACGGTAATGGCCATGAAGAGTGTTCGCCTTGACGCTCGAACTGAGGCACGGCTGAAAGAGGCCGCGAGACTGGCACGCGTCTCCGAGTCCCGCATTATCCGCGATGCTGTCGCCCAGCACACGGATGCTATCCTGGCCAATCGACTTGATTACCAAATGGCCGATTTGGTCGGCAGTGTTGCGAGTGGCCAGCCAACCGCCGATCGCGCACACGAGGCCTATGGGGAACTGCTTCAGAAGGAACTGCGGCAGAAGGGCCCTAAGCCTCAGCGCCGAGGACGTCCAAAGTCGCGATCCTAGTCGACACCGGGCCGCTCATCGCAATCCTTAACCGCAACGAACCTAGCCACCGCGCCTGTGCGGACGCCCTGAAAGAACTGAGTGGCCCGCTACTCACAACCTGGCCAGTCTTCACCGAAGCAATGCACCTGCTCAGATCCGCCGGCGGTTGGCGAGCCCAGGAGAAGTTATGGGCGATGCATCAGCGAAACCTGCTCACCGTTGTCGACCTGTCGACCAGCGCCGTTGAACGCGCTAGAAACCTGATGGCGAAATATTCCGATGTTCCGATGAGCCTGGCAGATGCGGCGCTGGTCTCCCTCGCCGAAATGAAAAACGTCCGCCGGGTGTTTACGTTGGACTCAGATTTTGCCGTCTACCGATTTCGTGGCCGAAGCGCGTTCCACCTCATCCCTTCGCTCAGCCGATAAGGGCGACGGGCTGCCGAATACGGCCGTGGGATTCCCAACGGCACGGGATCCTGCGCATGATGAGCGCGCAGTCGAACGCGATCGAGCCGGCTGGGAAGACCTCAGCGTTACCAAAGAAGGCTGACTCTACCGTCTCGACCTGTAGAGACTGCGCTTTCCACCACTTCGACACCAGCTCCAGCCCATCCAGCTTGTTCGGATCGGCGCTCGGCGAGAAGCCAAGGCTGCCCACCTCGAAGAACCTGGAAGCTTCGTCAAGCGACTTAAAGATTGAGCCCTCCGCCAGCCGATCGCTGACCCGTCCCCGGACGAAGGCGTTGGTCTGGCCGTCGGCAGAATTCACGCGAACGCTGACAGAGCCCTCGTCCTCATCAATCGTGAAGGTCCCAGGGCGATACACGCCAGGAAAGAATCGCCCACCGAGCGCTCGTACAAGTCCCGAGTTCGTGTCGCGGCGAGGAATATAGACCCCTTGCCGCCGACCAGTTTCGTCGTCCCACTCAACGGCGATTCGGTGGGCCGCGTTTTCTGTCCTGAGACCGAGGACGCCAGGCACTCCTCCCGGCCTCAAATTACCGAGACCGATGAGGCAGATGCCTGCCATACCCCAGCCGCGTACCAAGCGTGGCTCGAACGGCGAAGGCAGCGTTTGCGCCACGATGTCGGGTCGTATCCGAAAGTTGACGAGCAGGCGGCGCCGGATCACAGCTTCGACGAAGAACATGTCGGCCATTCGCTCACCCCCGGTATTCGCAAGTCGGCGGGCGTAAACGGTCCGGCTGGAGGTAGCCCAGCCCGCAACACCTCGTCGGAAAGGGGCGTCCGAGGAAGCAGGTCCTCGGGCAAGGAATCGACTCTCCCCCACGGCTCGGTCAATCCTTCGTCGAGCATCCGAACCTGCGCGACAGACGCCAGGGGAACCTTCATCGACCATTCGGCGATATGGGCCACGGCGTAATTGATGGCGGGTGGCGCTGGGACGATCAGGGAGCGTTTGCCGACCAGACGGCCGACGCGACGGGCCACTTCGCTGAGCCGAAGCGCCTCTGGCCCCATCAACGCGACGGTTTTCTGCGAGAGCCGACTCTCCGTCAAGGCTACGATCAGGACCTTCACAACATCCTGCACGGCGACGGGTCGCACGGCCTTCTCGGCTAAGCCCACTGTGACGAAGATTGGCATGGTGTAGAGCAGGTGGCTCAGATGGTCGAGCATATGATCGCCCCGGCCGAAGGTCATGCTCGACTTCACGACCGTGTAATCGAGGCCACTCGTGCGAACTAGCTGCTCGGCCGCCCATTTCGACTCGTGGTAGCCCGATCCGCAGGCCGGCCGAGCTCGTAGAAAACTCAACATGACGATCTTCGCGACCCCGGCATCCCTGGCGGCGGTCACGACGTTGGCGGTCCCCGTCACGTGAACGGCTGCGTATGTCTGCGAGCCGATCTGACGATTGATTCCGGCACAGTGCGCGACGGCGTCGCAGCCGGCAAATGCAGCCCGCAACCCTTCAATCTCTGCCAGACCAGCCTTGACGGTGCGTACCCCACGCAGTAGCGCGACGGTCGGGTCGCGCCGATCGACGCCTCTGGCTACCAAAACCACCTCGTGGCCGCCGCTGACGAGCTCTCGCGCCAAGTGACGGCCGACAAAACCAGTACCACCCGTAATGGCGATCTTCATCGGGCGCTCCTCCCTCCCCGGCGCCGAAGGTTGATCTGAGCCGGACAGACGGCGCTGATGAAATCGCTTACCGTGAGGGCGAGCCGATCGGCATCGAGCCGGTAAAGGATGCGATTTCCGGCCCGGCGCTCATTCACGAGACCGGCCGATTTGAGGATGGCTAGATGCCGGGAAACGGACGGCCCGCTGATAGGCAGCCGATCGACGATCTCGCCCGCAGCCAGCTCGCCCGTCTTCAGGTACTGGAGGATCTGACGGCG
>WNGI01003832.1_pt1 | contig 13345 bp, 12 predicted proteins | sample 5400621 | NCBI WGS metagenome assembly WNGI01 (sample SAMN13153374, study PRJNA577476) | soil metagenome | isolation source: 20 cm soil or saprolite under Garry oak tree replicate 1 | place: USA:California | collected 2016-06-15
TGACGCATGGCGATGTCGGTTCTGATGCGGTAGTGGTTTCGACGGCCGACCCGTTCGCTCTCGACGTAGCCGGATTCGATCAGGTCGGCCACGATGCGCTGGGCGGCTCGCTCGGTGATCCCGACGACCTGGGCGATGTCACGGAATCTCGCGTTCGGGTCGCGGTGGAGGCAGAGAAGGACTTGGGTGTGGTTCGAGAGGAACCGCCACGTCTTGTGTTCGTCTCTAGTGCTTGACATACGATCTCGGTAGCGTATATTTCTTTTCGTACGTTGAGTGTCGTGTCAATGTAAGCGCGACTTCGGAGGGATGTTACATCATGAGCGAGGCCACCGCGTTCCAAGTCCCGACCATCGAGGTTCGCCGGCCGCAGCCGCATGCTGCGCTCGTCGTGCTCGCCGGGGAACACGACCTCCACTCGGCAGACCAGGTTCGGCAAGCGTTCGAAGAGTCTCTGGCCGCGTGCGACCACCTGATCGTCGACCTCTCGGCCGCCGAGTTCATCGACTCCACGATCGTCGGTGTGCTCCTGCAGGCGAAGAAGAACGCCGTTGAGCTCGATCGCAAGTTCAACGTCGTGCTGGGGACCGCCCCGGTCGTCGAGCGGATCCTCGGGGTAACCGGGGTCGTTCCGCTCTTGAACGTCGTCCCGACTGTCGAATTGGCACTCGCCGCGTAGCGCCGACTCGGCTCCGCAGCGTGCCGTTTGAGAGTTCTCCGGTCGGGCAGTACCAACTCTCAATTCACAATTCACCCACTTTCGAAAGGGAAGGGCAGAGAGATGGCAGGCGGAGCAGCGCACAGACCTCCCGCACTCAGCGCTCCACCAGCCGATCGAAGACTCGGCGGCGCCGGACGCAAACCGCGTCGGCCCGGTGACGCGGTTCAACGACGAAGGGAGAGGCATGACCAATCGAGACAAGATCGAAGGCACGCTGAAGGAGAAGGAGGGCGAGCTCACGGGCGACACCGTGCGTGAGAAGCAAGGAGAGGCCCAGAAGACTCGAGGGGAAGCGAAGGAGAAGGCCGAGGACGTCAAGGAGGAGATCGACGACCGGACGTAGTTCTTCGTCGGCGCGGGCTTCGAGCGGCATCCCGGAACTGCGGAACGCGCACATCGCCGGCTTCGGCTCGTACCGGCGGAGAACTCCGACCGTTTGGCGAGAACCGCTGCAGTTGTGAGTGTTGTCCGGAGCCTCTGGGCGTCCGTGCAGGGCGACCCCGTGTTCATGCGTCGCGTCAACGGATGGTTGACGATCTTCTGGGTCGCAATGATTCCGATCGCGTACGAGGCTGGCTGGCTCACCAGCGTGACCTTCGTGTCGGCGCTTTCGCTCTGGGCGCTCGTTTCAGGCCACTGGTCGGCGTGGCAGGCGGCGCGCGTCGAGGTTGCTCAACAAGAACAGGTAGAGGCCGAGGCCGAAGACCCGGTCGAGCATCGTGTCGTCGAGAAGATCATCGAGCGCACCGAAGTGGACCCGGCGCCGGAGAAAACCGAGACGATCATCGAACGCTCCGAAGAGGACGCGACGCCGCCGGAAGATGATCGCAACTAGGAGGTCGCCTCCGTGGAGCGGGCGCCTTGTCGTCACGGCGCGTTGCGAAGGCCTCGAAGCGGAGATCAGGGAGCGGCAACTTCTTAGCGTCGATCACAAACGGAGGGCAACATGCTTGCAATCGCCGGAACTAGAGGCAGCACCGGTGCGATGGGTTAGGCGTAAGCCGAGCACGGGAAGAGTCACCGTGAGGACCGGGGCATTACTGGATCTGCGGCAGGGTGACCTTCGCTGGCGAAGGACCCATCGCCCGCACCAGTAGTGAGGGGACAGCCCCGGTCCTCCATGCTACTTGTGGCCAGGAACCCGCATGGCGTATCCACGAGAGCGTGTCGGTGATCGAGGTTGCGCGGCAGATGGCAACGCGCCGGACGTGACGCTCGCAGGAATCGGAGGGACGCAGACCCGCATCAATCCTGGAAGCCGACGCCCGGACTCGAACCGGGGACCCCTTCATTACGAGTGAAGTGCTCTACCAGCTGAGCTACGTCGGCGGGGCCTTCACTGTAGCGGGATTGCGGCTAAACGAGAGGGCCCCCGAAGGGCCTGAGTCACGCCTTCCGGACAGGATTTGGAGGATCACGGGAAGGCTTAACACCCGCCCTCGCTCGACGGGCATACACTGATCTGACTGGCCCCGCACTTTTCGATTCCGGCCCGGAGCCCGCAACCCACCAACGCGCGCGACGCGCGCGCGAGGCGAGGAGCTTCCCAAGGCGAACGGACTCTGTTGCGGGGTCAGCCCTTTGTGTACGTCGGTCGGGAATCGCCCTAGCGAAGCCGACTCCGTGGGAGCCGAAGCTTGCCCGTCGACCACTCGACCGAGGGGTCTGCCGCATCGGTCGGCCACTCCGCGAGGGGTAGTCCAGCCTGCCCGCCGCCTCCGCTTCGGTCGCGCTCACCGGGACGATCTCGCGGCGCTGGGCGTCGTCGCCGCCCTTCCAGTCGACCGCCTCGCCGAAGATCCAGACGAACTGCTGCCCACAGTCGGCGCAACCGGCGCAGCTGGACGAGGAAGTGCGAGTCGCCCACGAGCTCTCGCTCGACGGCGAGCCCTTCTTCGTAGTACGCCCAGGCGGCTCGCGGGTCTTCGCCGTAGCAGCGACGGCACCCGAAGCTGTCCGGCACGGGGGTGTTCGCTCAGGCCCGCTTCGGTGGGGCCGTCGAATCACGGACGACGAGGCGCGTCGCGAGCTCGACGTGCATCGCCTCGAAGCTCTGCCGCTCGAGGAGGCGGCTCAACAGACTCACGGCGGTCCGTCCCATCTCCGCGAGCGGCTGGCGGACCGTGGTCAGCGCCGGCGTCACGATCGTCGCGTGCTCGACGTCGTCGAAGCCGACGACCGACAGGTCCTCTGGGACGCGCAGTCCGCGGGCGCGTGCGGCCTGGATGGTGCCGATCGCGGTGTCGTCGTTGAACGCGAAGATCGCCGTCGGCGGGTCGGGCAGCGCCAGCAGAGAAGCGGCGGCATCTCGCCCGGGGTCGACCTCTGGGATCGATTCGACCTCGAGCGTGGGGTCGGGGAGGATGCCGGCCGACGCAAGCGCTGCCCGATATCCCCGCCGGCGATCTTCGGTCGCCAGCCAACCGTGGGGGCCCGCGATCTGCGCGATGCGGCGATGTCCAAGGTCAAGGAGGTGACGCATCGCCTGATCGGCGCCGGACGTGTTCGCGGCCGAGACGGACGGGATCCGCTCGTTGAGCCGCATCAGCGGGTCGATGACCACGAACCGAAAACCGTTGTCCAGGTGCCGCTCGAGCTCCTTGCTCGACTCCTCGGGGAGGATGATCAGGGTGCCGTCCGTCATGCCGTGCAGGCGATCGAGCACCGAGACCTCGCGGTCGTGCTCCTGCCTGGTCGGCGAAAGCACGATCTGGAGGTCGCGCTCGAACAGCGCCTCGGCCGCGCCGTCCAGGATGCCCGAGAAATACGCGGGATAGACGAGCGGGACGACGACGCCGACGAATCCCGTGCGGCCGCCCGTTAGGCCGCGTGCGCTGCGGCTGGCCGTGTATCCGTTCTCACGGATGACGCGGCTGACGTTGTCGCGCGTCTCGTCCGCGACGTCGCCGCGGCCGTTGAGAACACGCGATACCGTGGCGATCGACACACCCGCCTGATCGGCGATCTGGCGGATGGTGGGGCGTGGGGAGGCTGCCTGCGCCATTCGTCCCATTGAAGCATGTTCCGGAACGTTCCGGAACCCAATACCCCCATTTTCCGAGCAATTTGCGCGAAAGCGCTTGACTTTCCTGTAACAACCCTGTTAACGATTCCGGAAACGTTTTCGGAAACAAACGGTCAACTGCCCAACCCTGGGCGAGAAAGGAACAATCGATGCGACGCAAGATTCCGTCGTCTCGCTGGATCGCCGTCGCCGTAGCTGCAGGCTGCGTCGCGTTAGCGGCCGCTCTCAGCGCGTCGACCCCGGCGGCCACGGACGCCCCCATCAAGATCGCGGCAGGCCATAAGTGCCTCGTCATGACGGGCTCCGGCGACCCCACGTTCATCAAGAACTTCAATCCCTATACGGCGACCGGCCTTCCCAGCGGCTCGTTCGTCCAGGGGGCGTTCTACGAGCCCCTGATCATCACGGCCGAAGGCGGCCTCAAGCCCGTTCCGTGGCTCGCCCGCAGCTGGAAGTGGAGCAACGGCAACAAGACCCTGACGATGAACCTCGCTCGAAACGCGAAGTGGTCGGACGGTCAGAAGCTCACCTCGTCCGATGTCGTCTACAGCTTCCTGGCCGGACGCCAGGACAAGCTCATGGACCGGGTCGGACTGACCGGACCCGGCAACGAGATCGTCTCCGTCAAGGCGAGAGGCCCCTACAAGGTCATCGTCAAGCTGAAGGCGCCCGACTCGCAGTTCATCTCCGCCACGATGAACCGGGTGTTCGTCGTGCCGCGACACGTCTGGTCGAAGGTCAACAACGTGGCGACCTTCAACAACACGAGGCCGGTGGGCTCGGGCCCGTACAACGTGATCGCCCGCTTCACCTCGCAGGACTACGTCTTCAACAAGAACCCGCACTACTGGCGGAAGGGCCTGCCGAAGATCGCGTGCCTCGAGTACGTGCAGGCCTCGTCGAACGACGCCGCGCTCGCACTCATCCAGAGCGGACAGGTCGATTGGACGCACAACTTCGTGCCGAACGTCGACAAGGCGTACACGACCAAGGACAAGAAGCACTTCCACGCCTTCTACGCGACGACGGCGTATCCGATCTCGCTCATGACCGACACGACGAAGTACCCGTACAGCATGCCCGCGTTCCGCAAGGCACTCAGCCGCGCGATCGACCGGAAGACCGTGTCGAAGCTCGGTGAGTACGGCTATGCGCCGCCGACGGACGCGATCGGCCTCAACGGGCTCTTCCCGAAGTGGGTGACGGACAAGAAGATCAAGGCGCGGGCCAAGACCATGTCGGCCTACAGCCCCAACGCCGCCAAGACGATCCTGACCAACGCCGGCTTCAGCTATCACGGCAGCAGGCTCTACGACCCGCACGGCAACGCGGTCAACCTCGACATCCACGTGATCGCCGGTTGGTCGGACTGGGTCGCCTCGAACCAGATCATCACCCGGAACCTGCGCGACGTCGGAATCGACTCCCAGGTCGCGCTCGAGCCGGACTGGGGCGCCTGGCAGCCCAGCGCATACGCGACGAAGTTCCCGACGCTGCTCTGGCAGGCCGCGTCGCAGGGCTCGCCCTACGGGTACTTCTACTCGAACCTGTCCCAGAACGCGTATGTCCCCTCGGGTCAGAGCGGTGAGACGACCGGCAACTGGATGCACTTCGCCGACCCGAAGGCCACGAAGCTGCTCAACAAGTGGAAGGGCACGCTGAACGTGGCGAAGCAGCACCAGTACGCCACCCAGCTGCAGGGAATCTTCCTCGACGACCTGCCGATCGTGCCGCTGTTCATCGGCCCGCGGTGGTCGACGTACAGCACGCGGTACTTCCATTGCTTCTCGTCGCAGAAGAACTTCTTCGGCGACCCGATCTTCACGACATTCCCCGACAACATCCTGTCCTTCACCCGGATCTGCCCGGGTGGCAAGGTCGGCCCTTGAGGCCCTCGTAAGCGAGCGGTAACGGCGGGCGGTCCCTCTCGATCGCCCGCCGATTACCCTCCGAGGACCGAACTATGCGCTGGTTCGCCCGTCGGCTCGTCTTCTACGCGTTTGCGCTCTGGGTTGCGCTGACGATCAACTTCCTGCTCCCGCGCCTGATGCCTGGGAGCCCGATCGCCGGAATCCTGCAGCACCTGACTCCGGCCCAGCTCGCGTCGAACCCCGGGATCGTCCAGACCTACGAGGCGCTCGTCGGCGGGGGAAACAACTCGATCTGGCAGGACTACATCACGTACCTGGGCCACATCGTGCACCTCGACTTCGGCATCTCCACATCGCATTACCCCGCGCCGGTGTCCCAGGTCATCGGGCAGACACTCCCTTACTCGATTTTCCTCGTCGGCGTCGCCTTCTTCCTCTCGTTCCTGATTGGCACGGCGATCGGGATGTTCGCCGCCTGGCGGCGCGGCGGGTTCGTGGACAGCGTCTTCGTCCCGACTTTCATGACGCTGAGCGCCTTCCCCGCGTTCTTCACGGCGCTCCTCGGACTCTACTTTCTCGGTCTCAAGCTGCACTGGTTCCCGATCCAGCACGCCTATGACAGCAGCCTCAGCCCGGGCTTCAACTACGCGTTCCTGTCGAGCGCGTTCCGTCACGCGCAGCTGCCAATGCTCGTCATCCTCGCTGCGTTCACGGGCGGCTGGATGCTGAACATGCGCACGGTGATGATCAACACGATCGGCGAGGACTACGTGACGATGGCGCACGCCAAGGGTCTGCGCGATCGCCGCGTGATGTCGCGTTACGCGGCGAGGAACGCGATCCTGCCTCCCCTGAACGGTTTCGCCGCGCTCTTCGCCAGCGCGGTCGGAGGGCTCGTCTTCGTGGAGTACGTGTTCAGTTACCCCGGCGCCGGCCTGACGCTCCAGCAGGCGGTGCTCGGCAACGACTACGCCCTCGCGCAGGCGCTGCTCGTCGTGCTCTCGGTCTGCGTGATCGTGGCGAACCTGCTCATGGACGTGTTCAACCTGATCCTCGACCCGCGTCTGAGGACCGCCTGATGTCCCAGCTCGAGCCGACACTCGGCCCCGCGCTCGACCTCTCGCTCGAGGCGCCGCGGCGCGTCCGTCGTCGTTTCCACATCCCCGGCTGGCTCGCGCTCCTGCTGGCCAACCCAAAGTCGCGTCTCGGGTTCTTGATGGTCGCCTCCGTGACGGTCATCGCGCTGATCGCGCCGTGGATCTCGGTCGCGCACCCGCTCGACTTCAACATTCTCGCGACCCGCCAGGCGCCCTCCTGGCACCACCTCTTCGGCACGACCGACCAGGGAAGCGACGTTTTCTCGCAGGTCGTGATCGGCGCGCGGCGGTCGCTGATGCTCGGCGTAGCGGCTGCCGCCCTCGCCACCGCGGTCGCCGCGACCCTCGGCATCACTGCAGCGCTAGTGGGCGTACTCGCCGACGACATCATCAACTTCCTGATCAACGTCTGCCTCGTCATTCCGCCGATCCCGCTGCTCGTCGTCATGTCGGGCTACACGCGGAACCACGGAATGTCGACGATGATCCTCGTCCTGGCGCTCGTCCTGTGGGCGTTCGAGGCGCGGATCCTGCGCGCGCAGGCGTTGTCCCTGAAGAGCCGCGACTTCGTCGACGCGGCCCGGGCCGCCGGCGAGCCGACCTGGCGGATCGTCTTCGGCGAGCTCGTCCCGAACATGATCAGCCGGATTGCGGCTGCGTTCGTCCTCGTCTTCTACGTCGCGCTGCTCGTCGACGCTGGCCTCGAGTTTCTCGGCCTGGGAGACGTCTCGACGACGAGCTGGGGCGTCACCCTCTACTGGGCGCAGACGAACTCGACGGTGCTCCAGGGCGAGTGGTGGCCGTTCTTCTTCCCCGGAGCCATGCTGGCGTTCACCGTGCTCGGGCTCGTCCTGCTGCTGGCCGGCATCGACGAGTTCACCAACCCGCGCCTGCGAACGGAGAAAAAGCCCCGCCGCGGAAGCCTGCGGATGCTCTTCGGCGGTCGGCTCTCGGTCCGTGAGGATGGCGCGTGACGAGCCTCGTGGAGCAACCGCCCGTGACCCGCGCGCGGAACGCGGACCTGCTCGAGGTGCGAGAGCTCGTCGTCGAGTATGGCTTCGGCGACCGAGCGGCGCGCGCGGTCGACGGCGTCGACTTTGCGATTCGCGAGGGCGAGGTGCTCGGGCTGGCCGGCGAGTCCGGTTGCGGGAAGACGACGATCGCGAACACGGTGATGCAGATCCTGCGGCCCCCCGGCCGTATCGCCGGCGGCAGCATCCTGTTCGAGGGTGAGGACATCGTCGGAAAGAGCACCGAGGAGATCCGGCGCTACCGCTGGCGGAACGTGTCCATGGTCCTCCAGAGCGCGATGAACGCCCTCAACCCGGTGATGCGCATCGGCGATCAGTTCGTGGACGCGGTGCAGGCCCACGAGAAGATCAACAAGCGCCGGGCGCTCGCGCGAGCAGGTGAGCTGCTCGAGCTCGTGGGCATCGACGCACGGCGCGTCAGCTCGTATCCGCACCAGCTCTCGGGCGGCATGCGCCAGCGGGTCGTGATCGCCATGGCCCTCGCCCTGGAGCCGGAGTTGATCATCCTCGACGAGCCGACGACTGCCCTCGACGTCGTCGTCCAGCGCGAGATCCTCCAGCAGGTCGAGGCGCTCAAGCGCGACTTCGGCTTCGCGGTCCTCTTCATCACGCACGACCTGTCGCTCCTGCTCGAGTTCGCAGACCGGATTTCGATCATGTACGCGGGGGAGATCGTCGAGACCTCGTCCGCCGATCGGCTCGCCGCAAACCCGCAGCACCCGTACACGCAAGGCCTCATGAGGTCCTTCCCCCCGCTGAGGGGCCCGCTCCTCCCGCTGACCGGGATCCCGGGCTCGCCCCCTGACCTGCGCGACCCGCCGACCGGGTGCCGCTTCCATCCACGTTGCCCGCACTGCCTTCCCGAGCAAGCCGAGCTCTATGGGCGGCAGACGACCGAACGCCCCAGGCTGCGCGCGATCGAGGCCGGGCACGAGGTCGCGTGCCATCTCGTGGCGGAGGCCGTGGAATGACGACGGCAGCTCCCCTCGAGGTACGCAGCCTGACGAAGCGCTTCCCGCTCGGCGGCGTCGTTCGGCGCGCGCACGTCCACGCTGTCGACGACGTGTCGTTCGAGCTGCACCCGGGCACGATCACGGCGCTCGTCGGCGAGAGCGGGAGCGGGAAGAGCACCGTCGCCCGCCTGCTCGCGCACCTGTCCGAGCCGAGCGGAGGGGAGGTCCTGTTCGAAGGGAACGACGTCACGCACGTCCGGAGGCGGCGCGACGTCCTTCACTACCGCTCCCAGGTGCAGATCATCTTCCAGGATCCCTTCGGCTCGCTCAATCCGGTGAAGACGGTGCGCCACCACGTCGAGCGCCCGCTTCGGATCCATCGCATCGTCCCTGCGCGCCAGGTCGAGCAGCGGGTGCACGAGCTGCTGCGCACGGTCGGGCTCGTCCCCCCGGAGGACATCGCCGCCAAGTATCCGCACGAGCTCTCGGGCGGCCAGCGGCAGAGGGTCGCGATCGCGCGTGCGCTCGCGGTCGAGCCGAAGGTCGTCCTCGCCGACGAGCCGATCAGCATGCTCGACGTATCCATTCGCATCGGGATCCTGAACCTGATGTCCAAGCTCAAAGAGGAGCACGGGATCGCGTTTCTCTACGTGACCCACGACCTCGCGAGCGCGCGCTACGTCGCCGACGACATCCTCGTCATGTACGCCGGGCAGATCGTCGAGCGCGGCCCGATCGAGGACGTGCTCTCGGCGCCGCTCCACCCGTACACGCGCCTGCTGCTCGACGCCGTGCCGGATCCGGCGACGAAGATCGAGGGTCAGCAGATCGAGCTCAGGAAGGGCGACTCCTCGGCCGCCGTCGATCCGGGCGCAGGCTGCCGCTTCCGCGCGCGGTGCCCGCTCGCGATCGAGATCTGCTCCCACACGACCCCGCAGCTCGTCGAGGAACGGCCCGAACACGCTGCCCGCTGCCATGTCACCGCCCCTGCGACCTGACCGAGAGGACACGATGCCGACAGAGAACAGCCCGTTTCCACCCGATTTCATCTGGGGCGCCGCCACGGCGTCGTACCAGATCGAGGGCGCCGCACATGAAGACGGCCGCGGCGAAAGCGTCTGGGATCGCTTCTGCGCGACCCCCGGAAAGGTCCGCAACGGCGACTCGGGCGACGTGGCGTGCGACTTCTACCACCGGTATCCGCAGGACGTGGCGCTGATGCGCGAGCTCGGGCTGCAGGCGTTTCGCTTCTCGATCGCATGGCCTCGGGTCCTGCCGACCGGCCGCCGGCCGATCAACGAGGCGGGGCTCGACTTCTACGACCGGCTCGTCGACGAGCTGCTCGCGAACGACATCGAGCCGTACGCGACGCTCTTCCACTGGGACACCCCGCAGGCGCTCGAAGACCTGGGCGGCTGGCCCTCCCGCGCGACCGCAGAGGCGTTCGCCGAGTACGCGGAGGCCGTCGCACGCCGCCTCGGCGATCGGGTCCGCCACTGGATCACGCACAACGAGCCGTGGGTCCACGCCTGGATCGGACACTCGTGGGGCGTGCACGCGCCGGGCCGAACGAGCGAGGCGGACGCCGTCGCGGCGGCCCATCACCTGATGCTGTCGCACGGCTGGGCGGTCGACGTGATCCGTGCGGTCTCTCCCGAGGCGCAGGTCGGCATCACGCTCAACCTGGCGCAGGCGTATCCGACCTCCGACAGTCCCGAGGACGAGGCCGCGGCCTGGCAGGTCGACGGCGAGGGCAATCGCTGGTTCCTCGACCCGATCTTCCGAGGCTCCTATCCGGCCGACCTCCTCGAGCGCAACGAACTGGTCGCGCCGTTCGTCCAGGACGGCGACCTGGAGACGATCTCCGCGCCGCTCGACTTCCTCGGCGTCAACAACTACTTCCGCTTCCTCGTCAGCGCCGGCGCCAACGGCCCGCGGATGGAGCGTCACTCCGAGAACCAGCACACGGACATGGGCTGGGAGGTCTATCCGGACGCGCTTCGAGAGCTCCTGGTCCGGGTCGCCAAGGATTACGAGCCGCGCGCGATCTACATCACCGAGAACGGAGCCGCGTTCGGCGACATCCGCGGCCACGACGGCCAGGTGCACGACCCCGAGCGCACCGCGTATCTCCAGTCGCACATCGCCGCTGTCTCCCGCGCGGTCGCCGAAGGGGCACCCGTGAAGGGGTACTTCGTCTGGAGCCTGCTGGACAACTTCGAGTGGTCGTACGGCTACTCGAAGCGGTTCGGGATCGTCTACATCGACTACCCGACGCTCGAGCGCGTGCCGAAGGACAGCTTCAATTGGTACCGCGACTTCATCTCGACGAGAGCCCGCACGCCTCGGCCCTCGCCCATAGCGACGGGCTGACATGAAGCTCGCGGGACTCGCCATCGTCGTCGTCGTGTTGACCGCGACGGCGTCGGCGAGCGGCGCCCGCCTCGACCGCTTCACCAAGCAGGCGCTCGTCACCGATCGTGCCGACGGCCAGCTGGTCAACCCGTGGGGTCTCGCCGCGAGCCGCGAGGGGCCGTGGTGGGTCGCGAACGAAGGCCGGAGCACGAGCACGCTCTACTCGAGCGAGGGCCAAAAGCAGGCGCTGACGGTGACCGTGCCGGGCGGGCCGACCGGCGTGGTCTTCAACGGCGGGCCTGGATTCGTCGTTCACGGCAACGGTGTCGCCGCGCCGGCCCGGTTCATCTACGCCTGCGAGGACGGGATGATCCGCGCCTGGGCGCCGACGGTTCCGAGCGGCTGGTCGACGCAGGCCGTCGTCGCCGTCGACACCGGCGCGTCCGGCACGCTGTTCCGCGGCGTCACGCTCGCGCGCGGGAAGCTGTACGCGACGGACTTCCACAACGACCGCATCCTCGTCTTCGACTCGAAGTGGCGCCGTGTCGTCAAAGCCGGCGCGTTCGTCGATCGCGCCAAGCCGGCCTGGTACTCACCGTTCGGCATCGACGCGATCGGCGACCGGATCTTCGTCACGTACGCGTACCGCGCACCGGTGAACGGCAACGACGCGCCGCACGGCGGCTACGTCGACGAGTTCGACCTCGACGGCCGGCTGATCGCACGCGTCGGCCACGCCGCTGAGCTGGACGAGCCGTGGGGAGTCGCGCTCGCGCCGCGCGGGTTCGGCCGCTTCGGCGGCGCTCTCCTCGTCGCGAACTTCGGCGGTGGGCGGATCAACGCCTACCGGCGTGTCGGGGATGGCTGGGCGCTCAGCGGGCGGCTGCCCGTGACCGTCGACGGTGTCTGGGGCATCGCGTTCGGCACCGGCGGGATGAGCGGGCCGCGCACGACGCTGTTCTACGCCGCCGGCCCGCACGAGTGGCGGGGCCCGACCGAGTCGAACGTGGGCGGCGAGCTCGGGTCGATCACGCCGCGCTAGAGGCGCGCACGACGAGCTCGACGGGCAGGATCGCGTCCGGCGGCGTCGCTTCCGGGTCTTCGATCAGCTCGATGGCACGACTCGCCGCGAGCATCCCGAGCTCCCGGCGATCCTGCCGGATCGTCGTCAGCGGCGGATACGCGAGGGCAGCGGCTTCGAGGTCGTCGAAGCCCACCACGGCGATGTCATGTCCAGGTTGCAGCCCGCCGTCGCGGATGGCCTGGAGCGCAGCGAGCGCCATCAGGTCCGACGCAGCGACGATCGCGGTCGGCCGCTCGTCGAGCGCGAGCAGGGCGCAGGTCTCCCGATAGCCCGAGGCCGACGAGAAGTCCGCGCGGCGGATTAGCTCGTCCGGAATGGCCAGGCCCAGAGCCGCGGCCTCACGGCGGAACGCCTCGAGTCGCTCCGCGCCGGCCGAGGTGTTCGTCGCGCCGGCGAGGTGCGCGATGCGCCGATGGCCGAGCGCGTGCAGGTGGCCGAGCGCCAGGCGAACTCCGTCTGCATGGTTCGAGCCGACGTACGCGGATCGCCCGGTTGCGCATCTGACGTCGACTCCGACCAACGGCACCTCGCGCGCTCCGAGCTCTCGGACCAGTCGATCGTCGCCGTCCACCCCGATGAGAATTGCCGCGTCGACGCCATGGTCGAAGCCGACGTCGTCCGGGGGCAGCAGGAGCGGGTCGTAGCCCGACTCGGAGAGGCGCCGGGAGATGGCCGTGAGGACCCGTCCGAAGAAGATCAGCGACAGGTCGCGGTGGCCGGCGTTGTCGCCGACGATGATCGCGACGAGACGGGTTTTCTGTCCGGCCAGCGAGCGCGCGGCAGGATCGGGGCTGTAGCCGACCTCGCGCGCCACCTCGCGGACGCGCTCACGCGTCGACCCTCTGACGTCGCTCTTGTCGTTGAGCGCCCGGGACACGGTCGCGATCGAGACACCGGCGCGCTCGGCAACGTCCTTGATCGTGGGTCGGCCCGTCACGAGCTACACGATACGTCTACGGGAATAACCGGCGGCGAGCGGTGTCCAAGGGGGTACAAGCTCGAAATTCACGTGCATGCGAAAGGAGGTTCCCAGTGACGCTTTCCCGGAGAAACCTGTTGATCGCCGTGGGACTCGTCCTCGCGGTCTCCGTCGTGGTGCTGATCGCCGTGTTCGCAGGCGGCGGCAGCGCCGGCGGGGGCGGCTACTAGGGAGTTCAGGGGGCGGGCGGCCGTGAGCGCCGCCCGCCCCACGCTTGCCTTCTGCGGCC
>WNGI01004162.1_pt1 | contig 13343 bp, 11 predicted proteins | sample 5400621 | NCBI WGS metagenome assembly WNGI01 (sample SAMN13153374, study PRJNA577476) | soil metagenome | isolation source: 20 cm soil or saprolite under Garry oak tree replicate 1 | place: USA:California | collected 2016-06-15
GCCGGAGATCGCGGCCGCGCTGGGCGCCGAGCGGTTTCTCCGAGAGATCGTCATCACCGCTCGGCTCGACCATCCCCACATCCTCACCTTGATCGACTCGGGCGAAGCCGATGGCTTCCTGTTCTACGTCGTCCCCTACGTGCGGGGCGAGTCGCTCAGGACCAAGCTGGCACGCGAGCGGCAGCTCCCCGTCGCAGAGGCCGTGCGGATCACCGGGCAGGTGGCGAGCGCGCTCGATTACGCCCACCGCCAGGGCGTGATCCACCGGGACGTGAAGCCCGAGAATATCCTGCTGCATGAGGGCGAGGCGATGGTAGCGGACTTCGGGATCGCGCTCACCGGGCTTCAGGGAGGAGGCGAACGCCTCACCGGCACGGGAGTGTCGGTAGGCACACCGGCGTACATGAGCCCGGAGCAGGCCGCGGGCGACCGCCAGCTGGACGCGCGCACTGACGTGTACTCGTTGGGAGCGGTGCTCTATGAGATGTTGGCAGGGGAGCCGCCGCACACCGGTCCGGCGCGGCTCAGAGCCGTGCGCCCTGACGTCCCGGCGCGGTTGGAGACTGCGCTCGCCAGGGCGCTGGGACGGGTGCCGGCCGACCGGTTCGCCTCCGCAGCGCAGTTCGCGGCGGCGTTATCGGGGAAGGCAGGCTTCGTCCCGTCGCGCCGTCGTGCGCTCGCGGCGGCTGTCGCTCTCGCGGCCGTCCTTGCCGCCGGCTGGGGCCGGCACCTGTGGCGGGCCGCCTATCGCCCCCTCGTGATCATGATGGACTCACCCCACCCGTCTCGCATCTACGACGAGGAGACGATCCGGGTGAGCGGCACGAATGCGGACGTGATCAGCGACATCCTGTCCGACTTGCCGATCGTGCGGCAGAAGGAAACGGGAGGACCGGGCTGGCACCGCTACGACGAGCTCGTGCGTTTCCATCCCGATCTCATCATCATGCACTACTCCACCTTCCGTGGCGCGGAGAGCGACGATCCGCGGCCCCCGCTCAAGCTGTTCCTCCGCTATTTCGCCGATGGGGATACCCGCTTCTTGATCTACACCCGTTCGCCGGAGGCCGCGGTGCGACATGCAGTGGATTCCATGATGGCGGATGTGGACGCGCAGCACCCGGGGCTGGTGGCGCGCATCACGGTGTTTGGGACGCCGCAGCACGGCGGCGGCCCGCACTGGCGCGACCCCGTGACGGCGGGCGAGCTGAAGTTGGCGGTGAAGCGGATCCTGGCGCTCGAGTGACTCCCTCGAGCTGAGGTGACCGGCCCCTAGGTGACGGGCGCGAGGCGCTGCGCCACCTCGAGGAGCTTGGGGACGAGTGGCGATGCCGCGTCGTGCGGCCACAGCAACGCCAGCGAGCCGGGGATGGGGGGCTCGAGAAACGGCCGATACACGACAGTCCTCGACTGACGGTAGGCCGCGGTGCTGGCTTCACCCCAGAGCGCCCACGCGTCCCCCGTCGCGAGGTGCACGCTGAGGCCCTCCAGCGACACCGCTTGCACTCGAGCCGGCACCAGCCCGCGCGCTCGCAGCGCTTGGTGAAGCGCCCCGTAGAGCAGAGGCCAGTGCTGGCCGGCGATGTGTAGGAAGGTGCGGTCCTGCAGCTCGCTCAGGTGCACGGCCCGCTTGCCAGCGAGCGGGTGGCTGGCGGCCAGCAGCACGCCATCGGCCTCGAACGATACGAGACGATGCCCGTCGAAGCCTTCCACAGGCCACGACGGGACAAACAGTGCCGCGACATCGACGCGTCGCTCCCGCAGGGCGGCGTACGTTTCTACTTCATCCAGGCTGCTCAATCGAAGCTCGACTGTCGGATGCGCGGCCCGAAACGCCGCCAGCAGGTCCGCGACCACGGATCCCCAGACGACCAGCTCCCCTTGCGCGAGGTGCAGTGACGCTCCCCGCCGCTCGCCCGCTTGGCGGGTGTTCACGACCGCGCGCTCGGCATGCTCGAGTGCGGCTCGCGCGTCGGTGAGAAAGACGTCTCCGGCGGCTGTGAGCCGCGCGCCGCGCGGCAGCCGCTCGAACAGCTTGACGCCCAGCTCCTGTTCGAGGTCGCGGATTTGCTTCGAGAGGGCGGGCTGCGCCACACGCAGCCGGCGGGCCGCCCGGAGGAAGCTGCCTTCCTCGGCGACCGCGACAAAATATCTGAGATGCCGCAATTCCATTGCCATTTCAGAACACCTAGTTCGATATGGATGTTCCGGGACGCCCTGACGGCGCTACCGTAAGCCCTGGATGGCGCCGTCCACGAATCGCCGGATCAGGGCCAGCCGCATCCCCGCGCGGGCCAGCAGGAACGACCCGGCGGCGGCTCCCAGGAGATGGTCCGCCTGGGCCGGCACCGCCACGTCGCGTGTCAGCAGGCCGTCGCGCGTCGCGTTCGTGAGCGCCCGGGCGAGCAGCCCGTGCACCCGCTCGAAATGGCGCCGCACTCGTCTCGTCGCGGCGGGCTTCAGGGCCGCCGCCTCGAACGCCGCGTTGCACATCAGGCAGCCCCGGCCATCGCCGCTCCTACGAATCAGGTCGAGCACCCGGTCGAAGCACGCGCGGATCGCGGGCATCGATGGTCGCGCCACCTCGAGGGGCTCGAGCATCGGGTCCATGACAGCCTGCGAGTAGCGCTCGAGACTGGCGAGGAACAGGTCCTGCTTGCCGCCGAAGGTGGCGTACAATCCGTAGCGGCTCGCCCCGGTGCGGCGCACCAGCTCATCGAGCGCTGTCGCCGCGTAGCCGCGACGCCAAAACAACTCCATGGCCCGGTCGAGGGCCTCCGCCGGCTGAAACGCCTTGGTCCGAGGCACGCGCACCCCAGTTCAAGAACGACTAGTCTGGTATAACGCCGCGACCGCGTCGCCGTCAACGGGTGAGCCGAGCCCCGACCTATAGCTCCGACGGCTACCTCCCTTAACAAGGAAGTATTGGACTGGGGTCGCCGAGCCGCGCATGTGTGTGGCGGTGTGTCACAACGGAACAACTGGATGCCTGTCCCGCTGCGGGTGCTGATCGCCGAAGATTCCGAGGAGGACGCCCGGTTGCTGCTGCGCGAGCTCGAGCGCGCGGGCTACCACCCCACGTTCGAGCGGGTGGACAGCCCGCCCGCCATGGCGGCCGCGCTCGACCGCCACGCCTGGGACCTCGTGATCGGCGACTACAGCATGCCGGCGTTCAGCGGGCCGGCGGCGCTCGCCCTGCTGCGGGCGCGCGATCCCGATACGCCCTTCATCTTCGTCTCGGGCACGATCGGCGAAGACGTGGCCGTCGAAGCGATGAAGGCCGGCGCTCAGGATTTCCTCACGAAGGGCAATCTCCGCCGGCTCATCCCCGCCGTCGAGCGGGAGCTGCGCGACGCCGTGGTGCGCCGCGAGCGGCGCCGCGCCCAGACGGCCCTGCTCGAGCGGGCCCGCCTCGCCGAGCTGACCTCCGATGTCGGCAGCGCCCTCACGCAGGGCGGGGGCCTGCGCGAGACGCTGCAACGCTGCGTCGAAGCACTCGTCCGCCACCTCGATGTGGCGTTCGCTCGCATCTGGACCCTCGACGATGCCGCCGGCACGCTCGAGCTGCAGGCGAGCGCCGGCATGTACACGCATATCGACGGGCCCCACAGCCGCGTGCCGGTGGGCCAGTTGAAGATCGGCGTGATCGCCCAGGAGCGCCGCCCCCATCTCACCAATCAGGTCGTGGGCGACCCGCAGGTCCACGACCAGGAGTGGGCGCGCCGCGAGGGGATGGTGGCCTTCGCCGGGTATCCCCTGATCGTGCAGGAGCGGGTCCTGGGCGTCATGGCGATGTTCGCGCGCCATCAGCTCTCCGAGTTCGTGCCCAAGGCGCTGGCCTCGGTCGCGAGCGCCGTGGCGATCGGTATCGAGCGCAAGCGGGGGGAGGAGGCGCTGCGGCAGTCGGAGGAGCGGCTGCGCCAGGCGCAGAAGATGGAGGCGGTCGGGCGCCTCGCCGGTGGCATCGCCCACGATTTCAACAACCTCCTGACCGTGATCGTCAGTTACTGCGATCTCATGCTCGAAGATCTCGCCGCCGGCGATCCCAAGCGTGCCGACCTCGGCGAGATCCGCAAAGCCGCGGACGGCGCCGCCGCGCTCACGCGCCAGCTGCTCGCATTCAGCCGCCAACAGGTGCTGGAGCCCAGGGTCATGGATCTGAAGGCGACGATCGCGAGCACGGAAAAACTGCTCGTGCGCTTGATCGGCGAGGATATCCGCTTGACCACGTCGCTGGCCCCGGATCTCGGAGCGGTGCGTGCCGACCCTGGCCAGCTCGGGCAGATCATCATCAACCTCGCGGTCAACGCTCGCGATGCGATGCCGGCAGGGGGCCGGCTGACCATCGAGGCGGCGAACGTGGAAATGGACGAGGCGTACGTGCGCGGCCATGCGCCCGCCGGACCAGGCCGCTACGTCATGCTGGCGCTGTCCGACACCGGCATCGGTATGGACGAGCAAACGCAGGCCCGCATCTTCGAGCCGTTCTTTACGACAAAGGGGGTTGGCAAGGGAACGGGGTTGGGGCTCGCCACGGTGTACGGGATCGTGAAGCAGTCAGGCGGATTCATCTGGGTGTACTCGGAGCCCGGGCGGGGGACCACCTTCAAGGTCTACCTGCCGCGGGTGGACGAGCCGGCGGAGGCCGCCGCCGCGCCCGCCGTGCAGGCAGAGCCGCGCCGCGGCGCCGAGACTGTTCTCCTCGTCGAGGATGCCGCGTCGGTCCGCGTGGTCACTCGCCAAGTGCTCGAGCGCTATGGGTACACGGTGCTCGAGGCACCCGACGGCGAGACGGCGCTGCACCTCGCCGCCAAGCACCCCGGTCCCATCCACCTGTTGCTCACCGACGTCGTGATGCCGGGGCTCAGCGGGCGGCAGCTAGTGGAGCAGTTGGCGCGGCTCCGACCCGACATGAAGGCCCTGTACACCTCGGGCTACGCGGCCAACGCGATCGCGCATCATGGCATTCTCGAGTCCGGAATCGCGTACCTCGCGAAGCCTTTCACGCCCGAAACGCTGGCGCGACGGGTTCGGGAAGTCCTGGATGCGCCGGGAGGCGCCTGACGCGGCGTGGCCCGAATCCTCGTGATGGATGACGATGCCACGTTGCGCGGCGCCGTCCGCGTGGTCCTCGAGGCGGCGGGCTACGAGGTGCTGGAAGCGGCGGACGGAGCGGCGGGGCTGCGGCTGCAGCGCGAGCAAGGCGCCGATCTGGTCTTGGTGGACATCTTCATGCCGGAGCGGGACGGGCTGGAAGTGGTCCGGGGCCTGCGTGCCGAGATCCCCCGACCGAAAATCGTCGCCATGTCGGGTGGCGGCTGGACCAAGGATCTCGATGTCCTGAGCGCGGCCGCCGCCTTCGGCGCCTCGCGTACGCTGCGCAAGCCGTTCGCGCCGCACGAGCTCCTCGCCGTGGTGAGCGAATTGTTGGGTGCTTGACCCGGTGGGAGTGCCGCAAAAGCACCCCCTCTTGCCGCAAAAACACCCTATAATAATCCCGTTGCCGGGCATAGACTTGCGCGCGGCCACCGTGAATGGGAGAGGGGGAGATGCGCATTCGTGATTCGGCAGTGCTCGCCGTGCTACTGGTCATCGCTCAGCAGGGCCTCGCGCAACAACCCGATTCCGCCGGGTCTCCCGGGGCCCTGAAGAAGCTCACGCTCGAGCAGCTGATGAACCTCGAGGTGACGTCCGTCTCCAAGCGCCCCGAAAGGCTCTCCCAGGCGTCCTCCGCGATCCAGGTGATCACGCAGGACGAGATCCGCCGCTCCGGGGTCACGAGCCTCCCTGAAGCCCTGCGCCTGGCCACGAACCTCGAAGTGGCTCAGGTGGACTCACGCCAGTGGGCTATCAGCGCACGCGGCTTCAACAGCACCACCGCCAACAAGCTGCTGGTGCTGATCGACGGACGCACCGTCTACACGCCGCTCTACTCCGGCGTGTTCTGGGACGTGCAGCACGTGCCCCTGTGGGACGTGGACCGGATCGAGGTCATCAGCGGACCCGGGGCTACGCTGTGGGGCGCCAACGCCGTGAACGGCGTCATCAACGTCATCACGAAGCACGCGCGGGACACTCAAGGCGCATACGCGTCCGGCGGTGGCGGCACCGAGCTGCGCGGCTTCGGGGGGGCTCGCTACGGCGGCGCGGCCGGCGCGAGCGTTCATTATCGCGTGTACGGCATGGGCTTCAGTCGCGAGCAGACCGCGTTACCCAGCGACCAGGGCGCCCGCGACGACTGGCACCTCGAGCAAGGGGGTGGCCGCCTTGACTGGGACCGTTCGGACCAGACCCAAGTCACAGTGCAAAGCGACGGATACGACGGCCGAGTCGCTCAGCCGAGCGCCGGGGACATCCGTGTAAGCGGGGGCAACGTGGTGGGCCGCTGGTCGCACGCCTTTTCGGCGACGTCGGACGCGCGGCTGGAGCTGTGTTACGACCGCACGCATCGCGACGTCCCCAGCCTGTTTGCCGAGGATTTGGACACCTACGACGTGGATTTCCAGCACCGCGCGGTACTGGCTCGGCGACACGACGTGGTTTGGGGAGTCGGCTACCGGCTCATCCACGACAGCGTAGGCAACTCTGCCTCGCTCGCCTTCATCCCCCCGCACGTCCAGCGCGCGTGGTTCACCGGGTTCGTGCAGGATGAGATCGCGCTCCTTCCCGACCGTCTCCACGTGATCGTCGGCACCAAGGTCGAGCACAACGACTATACGGGCTTCGAAGTGCAGCCGAGCGGTCGGTTGAGCTGGACCCCGGCCCGGGGTGGGGCGTTGTGGGCGGCCGTCTCTCGAGCCGTGCGCACCCCCTCTCGCATCGACCGCGAGTTGTTCGCGCCGGCGCAACCGCCGTACTTTCTCGCCGGTGGACCGGATTTCCAGTCGGAACAGCTGCTCGCGTCCGAGCTCGGGTACCGGGTGCAGCCGCACGACGAGCTCAGTCTCTCGATCTCCACGTTCTACAACCGCTACGACGACCTGCGCAGCCTGGAGATGGCCAACCCGCCCGCGGCGACTCCCCTTGTCCTCGCCAACGGCCAAAAGGGCAAGTCGTACGGGGCGGAGCTGACGGCCGACTATCGAGTCACGGACGCCTGGCGGCTGCGCGCGGGCTACACGGAGATGCGGGTGCGCATCGAGCCCAAACCTGGCAGCAGCGACACGACACGCGGCAGGAGCGAAGCCGCGGATCCCGATCGCCACCTGCTGCTGCGCTCGTCGCTGAACCTGCCCGCCCACCTGGCGCTCGACGCCGCTGCCCGCTACGTGAGCGAGGTCGCTGTGCAGCAGGTCCCGGGCTACGGCGAGCTCGATCTCCGCGTCGCGTGGCAGCCGGTGGCGACGCTGGAGTTGTCGGTCGTGGGGCAGAACCTGCTGCATGGGTCTCACGCCGAATTCGGGGCCGCGGCATCGCGCCGCGAAATCGAGCGCGGCGTCTATGGACGATTGCAATGGCAGTTCTGAGGGCCGCGCTCGCCTCCGCCCTGCTGTGGTCGGGATGGGGCCTCGCGGCCCAGACGCCGCATGCCTCGGAGTATCAGATCAAGGCGGTGTTCCTGTTCAACTTCGCGCAATTCGTGGACTGGCCGCCGGGCGCGTTCCCTGACTCCGCGGCTCCGCTCGTCATCGGGGTCCTGGGTGACGATCCCTTCGGCCCCTACCTGGACGAAACCGTCCGGGGCGAAACGGTGCGCGGCCGGCCGCTCGAGATCCGTCGCTACCAGAAGATCGAAGACATCAAGACCTGCCACATCCTGTTCATCAGCGCGTCGGAAGAGAGCCGGTTGGAAGGCATCTTCGGCACGCTGAAGGATCGGGCCATTCTGACGGTGGGCGACGGGACGGGATTCGCGCGGCGCGGCGGGATGGTCCGGTTCCTGTCCGAGAAGAACAAGATCCGGATGCGAATCAACCTCGCAGCTGCGGAAGCTGTGAAACTGATGATCAGCTCGAAGTTGCTGCGTGCGGCCGAGGTGATAACGCCGGGTAAGCTCTAGCATGTGGCTCCGGGACAAGCCGATTCGTCAGAAACTGATGACGATCCTGCGCCTCACGAGCGGCGTGGTCGTGGTGCTCACGTGCGCCGCGTTTCTCGCGTACGAGGTGCTGGCCTTCCGGCAGGCAACGCTCAAGAATGTCTCGACCCTCGGCGCAGTCATCGCGGCCAATAGCACGGCCTCGCTCGCGTTTCAAAACGAAGGCGACGCGCGGGAGATTCTGTCGGCGCTGCGGGCGGAGCCCCACATCGTCGCCGCCGCCCTCTACGACAAGGATGGCAGGCTGTTCTCCCGCTATCCGGCGGACCTGGCGGTGGCGGACCTGCCGGCGGCGCCCGCCCGGGACGGATACCGCTTCGAGGGCGCGCACCTCGTCGGCTTCGAGCCGGTGGCCCAGCCGGGGAACGCCCGCCTGGGGACGCTGTTCCTTCGCTCCGATCTTAAGGCCGTGTACGGCACGCTGCGGCTCGCGGGCGTCACCGCGGTCGTGGTGATGGGCGTCGCCATGCTGGTGGCGTATCTCCTCGCGAATGAGCTCCAGGGGGCGATTTCGCGGCCCATCCTGCTGCTCGCGGACACGGCGAAAGGGGTCTCCGAGCGGCAGGACTATTCGGTCCGGGCCCCGAAGCTGGGCGACGACGAGCTGGGGAGCCTGACCGACGCCTTCAACCAGATGCTCGGCCGCATCGAGGAGCAGAATGGCTCGCTGCGGCAGCTGATCGCCGAGCTCGAGCGCAGCAACAAGGAGCTCGAGCAGTTCGCCTACGTCGCCTCGCACGACTTGCAGGAGCCGCTGCGCATGGTGTCGAGCTACACGCAGCTGCTGGAGCGTCGTTACGGCGACAAGCTCGACGAGAAGGGGCGCAAGTTCGTCGACTTCGCGGTGGATGGGGCGGTCCGGATGCAGCAGCTCATCAACGACCTGCTGGAGTTCTCGCGCGTCAGCACGCGCGGCAAGCCGATGAAGCCGGTGGACGTGAACCGGGTGCTGGATACGGTGAAGATCAACTTGAGCGTGGCGATCCGGGAGTCGGACGCAGTAGTGACGAACGACCGCCTCCCGACCGTCCTGGCCGACGAGACCCAGCTCGTGCAGCTGTTGCAGAACCTCGTCGGCAACGCGATCAAGTTTCGCCGCGCTCCCCCCGCCCGGCCTGAGGTCCACGTGAGCGCCCAGGTGGGGGAAACGGAATGTGTCTTCACCGTCCGGGACAACGGCATCGGCATCGCGCCCGAGTATTTCGAGCGCATCTTCGTCATCTTTCAGCGGCTCCATGCGAAGGGCGAGTACCCCGGCACGGGCATCGGCCTGGCGGTGTGCCGGCGGATCGTAGAGCGGCATGGTGGCCGCATCTGGGTCGAGTCGGCACCGGGCCAGGGTTCGACCTTTTACTTCGCACTTTCCAACGGAAACGGAGAGCAGCCTCTATGATCGACGCCGCGAGCGGGCAGCCCGTGGAAATCCTCCTGGTGGAGGACAATGCCGGCGACGTGGAGCTGGCGCGTGAGGGCCTGCTCGAATGCAAGATTCGCAACAATCTCCACGTGGTGGGCGACGGCGTCGAGGCGTCCGCGTTCTTGAACCGCAGGGGGGCGTACGCGTCACAGCCACGGCCCGACCTCATCATCCTCGACCTCAATTTGCCCAAGCGCGACGGGCGGGAGCTGCTGCGGGAGATCAAGGAGGACGACCAGCTGAAGCAGATTCCCGTCGTCATCCTCACCACGTCCGCGGCCGAGGAAGACATCATCCGGAGCTACTCGCTGCACGCCAACTGTTACGTGACGAAGCCGCTCGGCATCGACCAGTTCCTCGCGGTGGTGCGCTCGATCGAGAGCTTCTGGTTCACGATCGTCAAGCTGCCACCCAGGTAGCGTGGAGACTCCACTCAAGGTCCTGCTCGTCGAGGACAATCCGGGCGACGTCCTGCTGATCGAGGAGACGCTCGCGGACGGGACTGGGGCGTTCGAGCTCGAGAGCGTCGGGCGGCTCGCCCCGGCGCTCGAGCGGCTGCGCACCACCGGCATCCACGTGGTGCTGCTCGACTTGACCCTGCCGGACAGCGCCGGCCTCGGCACCTTCACTTCGGTCCGGGCTAACGCGCCCGACGTGCCGATCATCGTGCTCACCGGCCTGAGCGACGAATCGCTGGCCGTCTCGACGGTGCGCGACGGCGCGCAGGACTATCTCATCAAGGGGCAGGTGGACGGCAACCTGCTGGGGCGCACGATCCGGTACGCGATCGAGCGCCAGCACGTGCGGCACGAGCTCGAGACATCGGAGCGGCGCCTGCGGGCGGCGCTCGAGGAGATCCGCGGCCTGAACGAGGACCTGGAGCGCCGCGTGGCGGAGCGTACCAGCGAGCTGGCGGCGGCGAACCGGGAGCTCGAGGCGTTCACGTACTCCGTCTCGCACGACCTGCGCGCGCCGTTGCGCCACGTGAACGGCTTCGCGGAGATGCTCGAGGAGGAGCTGGGCGGGCAGCTGGCTCCCGCCTCGCGCGAGCTGCTCCAGCGCATCCAGGAGCGCGCGGTCCAGATGGGGGTCATGGTGGACGATCTGCTGAAGCTGGCGCGGCTGGGGCGCCAACCCCTGCATCGCTCGCTCACGCCCCTGACCGAGATCGTGCGCAAGGTCATCGCCGATCTGCAATCCGAGATCGCCGGCCGGGCCGTCGACTGGCAGATCGGTGACTTGCCGGTGGTGGCGTGCGATCCCGGCCTGCTCGGGGTGGTGTTCACCAACCTGCTCTCCAACGCCGTCAAGTACACCCGCCCGCGCGAGCGTGCGGTGATCGAGGTGGGGGAGGCGACCCGCGACGGTGAGCGCGTCTTGTTCGTCAGGGACAATGGCGTCGGCTTCGATATGAAGTACGCGGACAAGCTGTTCGGCGTGTTCCAACGCCTGCACCGGAAAGAAGACTTCGAGGGGACGGGAGTCGGGCTGGCGACCGTGCAGCGGATCATCAACAAGCACGGCGGCCGGATCTGGGCGGAGGCGGCGCTCGATCGCGGCGCGTCGTTCTACTTCACGCTCAGCGCGGCGGCCTAGCCCTCCGCTCGGCCTTTGCGCCGCTCCACCTTCTTTTCGGGCTTCGGGCCCGCCGCTATCACCACGCGGTCGCGACCCTCGCCCTTGGCCTGGTACAGAGCGGCGTCGGCGCTCGCGATGAGCGCCTCCGGCGTGTCGCCGTGCACGGGACACTCCGCCACGCCGATGCTGACGGTCATCCTCCGGCTGCCGAAGTCTGCCGCCGCGACTTGAGCGCGGATGCGCTGGGCCACGATTTGCCCCGTCGCCACCGTGGTCTCGAGCAGCATCACCAGAAACTCTTCGCCGCCGTACCGAGCGACGCAGTCCACCCCACGCGTCGATTTCCGCAGGATGTCTGCGATTTTCCGGAGGGCCGCGTCGCCTTCCAGATGGCCGTAGGTGTCGTTGTACTGCTTGAAATGGTCCACGTCCGCGAGCAGCACGCAGAACGGGCGCTGCAGCCGCCGCGACCGCTGCACCTCGTTCGCCAACGTGCCCACCAGGTGGCGCCGGTTGTAGAGACCCGTCAGCGCGTCGGTGACGGACAGGCGCTCCAGCTCCGCCTGACTGTCCCGCTCCCGCAACCGCACCACGACCGTGCTGAACACGTGGGTCAGGTAGCCCACTTCTCCGCTGCCCCCCACCGGGAGCTCGATGGTGAGATCCCCGGCCGCCACCTTCGCGGCCGCCGCGCTGAGCCGGCCCAGTGGGCCGAGAATGAGCGAGGCCAGGACGTACACCATCAGGCCGATCCCGGCGAGCACCGCGACGATCATCACGGCGGTGAGACTCCGCAGCCCGTTCACGCGGCGGAACGCCTCACCGCGGGCCACCTCGGCCACCGCCGACCAGTGCAGCGCGGGTACCTGGCGCGCCGCGGCGATCACGTCCCGCCCGCGGGCGCCCCTGTAGACGACGGCCTCGCCGGGCCGCCCGGAGAGTGCACCCAGCGCCGCGTCCGGCAGGCGCGTCCGCATCAGGTCTGCGGAGCTCTCGTGGGCCTTGACGACCAGCTTGCCCTGGTCCGTTGTCAGGTAGACGTCGCCCCCGTTGGCGGACAGCCTGGTGAGGATATCGGCGACGGCGCTCAGATTGAGCTTCGCCGCGAACGCGGCGAGGAACCGTCCGTCGGGCTGGCGCACCGGGACGGCGAGCACGATCGCGGCCTTATTCACGGCGGGGTCCCAGTACGCCTCCCCCACGAAGGCGTCGCCGGCTTGCAGCGCGTTCAACCCTTCCGTCGGCACCCGGGCGCCGCCCAACCGGCCGCTGCTGCCCGCGACCACGCGCGCGGTGGGGTCGATGACGAGCAGCCCTTCCTGGTCCGGAAACCGCTCGCGCACGGAATTGAGATACTCCCGCAGCCGGCCGAGGGCTTTCGCGCCGTCGCGGCCCGAGATCTTGGCCAGGTTCTCCGAGACGACGTAGGAGCTTGCCGCCCTCCGCATGTCGGCGAGCCGCTCGCGCAGCCACGCGTCCAGCTCGCGGGCCGTCTCGGAGCTCGCGCTGCCCAGCTCCTGGTTGATCTGGCCGGTGAGCAGGCTGCGGTTCTGCGAGTAGAAGACGCAGGTGGTGGCGAGCGCCGGGATCAGGGGTGCCAACACAGCGAGCACCAGGATCTTGTTCCTGACGAAGCCGAGCTGCAGCGCGCGCAACAGGGGGACGAGCGTGTCTTCCCAGATGTTCACGCTCACAAGATTCACTTTCTTGCGCAGCGCGCCAGCCCCTTGCCCCGCTCGTGCCGCACCGAGCACAATGTGGCAATGCCTGGACCCTGGACCCGGTCCCCGAGCCCGCTCGGCGACTTGATCCTCACCGCCTCGGACACGGCCCTGACCGCGGTCTATTTCCCCAGCTCGCGGCACCGATCTGCCGCTCGAGCCCGCCGGCTCGGCGTTCGAGCGGCGCGTGTGGGACGCGCTGCGGGCCATCCCCTATGGCGCAACCGTGAGTTACAGCGAAGTAGCGCGGCGCCTGGGCGATGTACGCACCACGCGCGCGGTAGGCGCCGCCAACGGCAAGAACCCGATCCCGATCATCGTTCCCTGCCACCGCGTCGTGGGATCTCGAGGGGAGCTGACGGGCTACGGCGGCGGGCTCGACCGCAAGCGTTGGCTGCTGGAGCACGAGGGGGCCCTCCTCTCGCTGGGGAAGTAGGCCGGGTGACCGGGCGCAGCGGCTGGTGGCGGGTCGTGCGCGACGCCGTGCGCGGCATCCCGCACGATTACACCTCCGGCTCGCTCGGCCGGGCGATTGTGCTGCTCGCCATCCCCATGGTCCTCGAGATGGCCATGGAGTCGATCTTCGCGG
>WNGI01003837.1_pt1 | contig 13339 bp, 13 predicted proteins | sample 5400621 | NCBI WGS metagenome assembly WNGI01 (sample SAMN13153374, study PRJNA577476) | soil metagenome | isolation source: 20 cm soil or saprolite under Garry oak tree replicate 1 | place: USA:California | collected 2016-06-15
CGCGCATCTTTGACGATTTTATCCAACTCAATATTAGTACCACCAAAGTTCAGCAAGGAACGGGGCTGGGTCTCGCGCTAACTAAAAAGATCCTCGAACAACAAAAAGGCTCAATTACTGCCGAAAGCGAAGTTGGCCAGGGAAGCACGTTCACTGTCGTTCTTCCACTAGCTTCAGAGCCTTACGCACCAAGTCCATGAACCTGGAGATTCACACACAGTTGACGATGACAAGAAGAATGTCTGTTCGGTGGTTAATGGTCCGCACCTTCGGCCAGGCGCTTTGCTATCATTTATATATAGCCGCTGGCGACTAATGATAGGATCGGACTGAGAGAACTCATCAGTTGCTCCTGACTAGAGCGATTCGGTATAAGTAGTAATATCCGCATCAGTTATCACGATCATCGATCCTAACAGAAACGCCATCCTCGACGTACTCCCGTCACACGCGTTGTAGCACCGGGCAGTCCACATAGTCAGCCACTGCCTCGTATGATTTCGAACCGGTGCAGCGAGCAGCGCGGCGGTTTGGGCGAGGCAGCTCCTGTAGCGTTGTGGTCTCAGTGGCCACCATTAAGCTCTCTCAAAATTTCATAAGTGGGGTGCGTGTAAACCGTGGAGACGCTTGTGTCAACTACAGTTGCTCCTGACGCATTGAATAAACCGCTCGAAATCTGCACTCACCCATTTAAATCAAAGATTTTGATGAGCTCACGCACTTCGTATGCTTGGTACATCGATTGCGTTTTGCGTTGTGCTCAAGCTAGGAGGTCCAAGCTATCCATCGATGGGAAGTGGGACGATGGGAAAAGCTCTTCGGACAAGTTTAACACCTAGCCTTACGGCCATTCGCGCAAGGTCGTCCTTTAGATGCTGGAGGCACCGATCGAGCCGCAGCGAAGCTGCCGACGTCCAGATGGCAGAGCGCTTCCGAAACTGCATCTCTTTGATCGCCCTCACTTGATTGAAAGTCTTGCATAGCCCTCGAGGGCTGTAATTGCAAAACTTGATGCGGACATCCAACCAAAAGGAGATTCAACCTATGAATGCAGTTTTACACTCAAAAAAGCCTTGGCGGTTCTGGTTAGCTGGATGTTTCTTGGTTGTCACGACTCAACAAACGCTCTGGGCCACTGAGCTTCCGCTGTTGCGTGTAGCGCATGGGGCTTTCAATGAAAAAGTCCTGGCGTTTTGGATCGGCGTGGAACGCGGGTTATTTCAGAAACACGGCGTCGATGTCGAAGTCGTCGATGTCCGCAACGGCCCATCGACCATCCAAGCGCTCGCATCGGATGAAGTTCAGGTGGCTTACACGGTTCCCAGTTCCGTACTAAGCGCTGCCGCCGGTGGAATGGATATCGGGTTCTTTGCCGGTTTGGTCAACCGGCCCGACGGCGATCTCATCGTGGCGCCCGAGATCCGAACTCCAAACGACCTGATGAGAGGGAAAAGACTCGGCATTCAAAGTATGGGCGGCGGAGTCTGGTCAATGACTGTTCTAGCGCTTGAATATTTAGGGATGGAACCGGCGCGCGACAACATCGCGTTGATGACTCTTGGAGATCAGTCGGTTTTAACCCGGTCGCTTATCGCCGGAAAGATCGACGGCGCTTATGTGAGTTATGGTTATAGACTCCTTCTCAAGGACCTGAAACATCGATTACTCTTAGATCTCGGAAAATCCGCCATTGCCTATCAAGGGTTGGCGCTTGTCGCCCAGCGCGCATATTTGCATCGAAATCCCCGGTTGATTGATGCTTTATTGAATGGTGTCACTGAATCGGTCGCGTTCGTGAGAGACCCGGTGAATACAGAGGCAGTACTCAAGTCTCTACGGAAAAATTTGCGGTTTAAGCATACTCAGCAAGCTGAGGATGCTTACGGATCTCTCCAGTGGCTATATGGATTCGACATGAAGCCCAACGCGTCAGGCATTCAAAACGTGGCGCGGCTGCTTTCGGCATCAAACCCGAAAATGACAAGAATACGGCTCCAAGAGGTGATCGAAAACGAGCCGGTCCAGCGATTGGAGCACGGCATCGTTTATCGGAAACTCTTTACGCGAGCGGAAGGTTAAGATCCACCTTTTATATACCCGCCCTCCTTGGGCCTGACGCAGAAACCCTTAATGGAGGGAAATCACCGCATTTCCGAAATGCACGACTTGAATGAACGCGCAATTCGGGTGCGTTTACAAAAACCGATCACGGGGAAGTTCAAAAGTTCACCAAAGCGTAATCCACATGCACGTAGTAACTAAACAACAAGGTCGCCAAGTAAAACCAGAGCACAAAATTTACGATCAGCAAAGGAAGACGCCACCACTTCATACAAATAGCTTAGAACAATGAATGGGGGCAATTCTAGACGGTTCACAATCAGAAATCGTTAGCGGACGGCAATCGCTCTGTCCTCTGCATTGCCTGTGGCATCTCTACATGTAAAGGATTTTCGCTCGTGGAGTTGCTACTCTCTCCCATCGAGCCGATACAGTGGCGTGCTAGTCGGCCTGTTGGATTGGAGGTAAAGCTCCTTACCCTCAATCTGCTACCCCAATCAGGTGCATACGTTTGGCAATCCCTACCGCGCTCAGCCAGTGATTGCCATGGATGTGGAAAAGGGGCGGCAACTCGCGGTTCCCGCCGAAATTACTTTTTTGCAAGCAATCAACCATTCCAGCCAACTGGAATTACGATAATAAGAATTCTTTTCGGGAGCGATGAATTGGAAGACTCACGACAGTGAATTCCTCAACCATGCGTGCTGAGCGGGTTTCACAAACTAGAGTGCAGTAAAATCCCCACACTTTACGAATGTCTTTAGGTCGGATCAACGTGAATGAGAAAGCGGCTTTGAATCGTCGTGCTAAGCTATCGGCAAGACATCTCTTTTTTTTCACCATGGGTTTGTCTCTGCAAGTATCTCTTCGGCCCTGGTTTTGCTCTGGTCTTCTGCCGTGAAAAGGTAATCCCCCTTTCACACGCGCAGTGCGCTAAACACTACGCGCAACGCACAAAGGGGAAGCAATCGACGCCAGTGCATGCCCTCATGTACCCGCCGAAAGCTTTCCCCTTTGTGCCAACTAGGGCTGGTTGAAAACGAGACAACCGTTGGGATCGTGGGGAATATCGACGGAGTGACTATTGAGAACAATTTTTATGGGTTAACCGCTTCGGACGCCGAGCGAGTCACGGCTGGACCAGCGATCTGCTGATAGTCCTCCAGAAAGGTGGCGCGAGTATGTATGAAAGAATCATCATAGCGAGCGCACTATTGGCAGCTTTTTCGGCGACTGGCGTTATCAGTCTGTTCGTCTTGTGGCTCATTGGAGTTGGCGATGATCCACTCCTGGCTTTAGCCTGGACACCGTTCTGACGACGCTCCCTTTTGGGCAGGGTGCATTTACACTTCGCACGGCTCAATCAGACAATTCTCTTTCAGTAACTAAAATGGCTTATGCTAATCGACCGTCGCGTCTCGCAGCTTATTATTTCACGGCTTGATTCCACTGGACAAAAGCAGAGGCGAAATCGTGCATCGTTTCAAACGCAGGGCTCAAATAAGCTGTCTCAGCTTTTACGAAGCTTGGGGGATCACCTTGATAGAACCGAGGTCAACGCTTTTCACGTTTCCTGGAACGCTGATTCCGTTTGCGTCGATTACCAGGAACCTGAGGGTCAGAGTGACTCGCGAACATTTACCCCTGAAAAGCTGCTGCAGTTGGGATTGCCTATCAGATTCCGACGGTCCAGCCGTAGCGCGTGAGTTATGATCGCGTTTTCTCTCCTCGAGAGTCTAATTTTCCCGATTGGCCTTTCTCTCGTCTCCTCTGCCGACACCTTCTAACTGAGCGTTTAACTCGCTTTCCAACGTATCAAATTGCTCTTTCGGAACACGAGCGGCTGAAAGGACATGCCGTAACTTATCCGAGCAGGCGTTGTACTCAAGCACGGACTTGGCTCGCTGTTTTATGATCATGGCAAGCGTCACACAGAGCGACATCGACGATGCGCTCTCAGCCCGTTTAGGATAGTGCCGCGCCCAAATGATTCCAATATCCTCATTCTCTAATCGATCCATTGAGGCCCTTTCTGAATGCTCAATCTGTAGCAAATTCTTGGGCTTCGATATTCCTCGTACATCTGCTGAGCAAGGCCCATACCGATGTTGCCGATTCGACAGATCAAAGGAAGAATTTGTCACACGCTGAAAAGCCCGTCCGCTTGGTGGCCATTTTTACCGGCGAAAACATAGAAGTCCTCGCACGCCGATGCCAAGCTATGAGCGGGTTTTTCCTGTCGTGCAGGGGGATGTGTGAGGAGAAAGCCGACAGTCGTGCGAGCTGATCCATTCGCCGAATGCTGACACGGTCTATCAGCCTACTAATGGAAACGGTCCCAGGGGCATTCGGTGGTAAATTTTCAGGCGACTACTTGAATCGGGTCAAATTCTGAGAGGATAATGAAAACCGATTCATGCTTCTCTCGGTACCTTATTGCATATGAACAGACCCCTGACGGCACTCCACTCGATTGGTTCCTTATCCGAGTTGGACATCCTCGGTCTCTATGGAGCCAGCCCTACCCAACCCGAAAAGACACTCATGTTTGCGGTTTTGCTGGATGCGGTTGAATGCTTTCAAAAATACGCCGGACGTGAGGCCAATCGTCTCTTCAAAGATACGGACGAATGGATTTTTGAAGACGATCATGAATGGCCATTTTCTTTCATCAACATCTGCGAAGCCGTGGATATTGACCCGAAGTATTTGCGGAAAGGTCTCTCGCACTGGAAAAAAAGAGCGACCCCGGAAGTCAATGCCCGCTGCCTAAAGACTGTCCTCACCAGAGGCCCGTTTAAACGTTCTGCTAAATTTATCTATGAGATCTCTCGCGGCGAGATGAAACCCAAGTTCAAAAGTTCACCGAAGCGTGATCCACACGCACGTAGCCGAACCTGGCGCGTGGTAACTAAATCTGGCTGGCGGCGAGAGATATCGTGAAAGGTGAAGTCCTTAACTTCGATACAGAAGCTGACACCATGGACTCGGTGAAACCCAAAGATCCATTTTCGAGCACATGAAATGATCAGTTTGTGGAGTGCTAGCCAAAAACGTCAAAGGCGATGAGATCCCTTCGATTGAGCAGAAGACCGGGCGAATCATTTTATTGATCGTTTGCTGACGCAAGAGCTTTCGTAATAGCGGGGACTGCCTCGGGACACAGATCAACCGCCGTGCGGAGAAGCGTTTTCGCTTGTTCCTTTTCGCAGAGAATTTGCATGAAGTTCTGCAAATGATCTTGCGTTCCGCGCCGCTCGATGCAGCCGTTGATCAACGTCTCAAACTCCGGCGAGGGCGCGCCGCATTTGCCGAGCAACTTGTCGTAACTCTCAACCGCCATTTCGATTGTTAGTTTCATGTCGGTGAGGCTAGCCCTATTCCATAAATATGCAAGGACTTGTTAAAGAATCTTACAAAACGGTTCCCGGCGATTATGGCGAGCCGTCAAGTCTGTCTTTTGTTTATTTGTGGAAGTGCGGGTCTACGGCGTTGCTGGCGAGTTTGCATCTCCTCACGCTATTTCCCTAACGCTTTGAGTGCTGCTTGACTTCGCTGCTCGGGCGTAGCCCATTCGCTCGGGAGATTCTTTGCTTTAGTAATCCTGGAAAGCTCTTTCAGATATCGCTCCGAACGTCCAAGCTGCTTCATGCGGTTATCGATCGCGTATGCCTGGCGCTGGTCGTTGACGTAGTCAGGCACCTTTGCTTTTCGCCACCGTCCAGCCTTGTCCTGTTTCTTGCCGACAAGCTCGCCGTTGCGCTTGTGAACGCTTTTCCAGCCAAATACGTTCTCAGCCGTCGCCTTAGCAAGCCGCTCGGCGCTAACAACTCGTTTAATTGTTTTGTTGGCCACCTGAGGACTACCGAACAGGAATACGCGCAGCAAATTAGATGAACATTCGTCCTCACTCGTTGTCGAACAAGCTTCGAAAAACCTCTAATAGTTCACCGAGCATATAGGGTTTATTCACGAAGCGCTTGACGCCGGCCAAGGTCATCTCGCTCTTTACCTCCGGCTCTAAAAAACCGCTGGCCATCACGACCTGCACGGCAGGATTTTCATCCTTCATCTTTCGAAAGACCTCTTCACCCGTGGTCTTGGGAAGACGGACATCCAAAAGCACTGCATCGATGTGCAGCTTGTAACGGCAATAGACTTCGATCGCCTGCTCGCCGTCGGCGGCTACCAAGACCTTGTAACCGTGGCGCGAAAAGAACCTTTCCAACAGACGAACCATCAGAGGTTCGTCCTCCACGATGAGAAGGGTCTCGTGACCCTGGTCTCGTTTCTCCAATGGGGATCTCTCTGAAGCGCAGTCCATAACGGATTAACCTCCTATAGTAGTAGGGAAGTATAGACGAAAAGTCGTTCCACGCATCGGTTGACTCGTTACGTCAACAAATCCGTTGTGGCTTTTCACGATACCGTAAACTACGGCAAGGCCGAGTCCAGTCCCCTTGCCAATTTCCTTAGTGGTGAAGAAGGGCTCGAAGATTTTGCTTTGAATATATTCGTCCATCCCCGTGCCGGTGTCGGTGATCTCGATGGACACATACGGCTGTGCCTCCAGCGCGCCATACACTTCCAGGCCTCCTTCCTGCACGACAGAAGTCTTGAGCAAAACCTTGCCGCCAGCGGACATGGCATCGCGCGCATTGACGCAAAGATTGAGCAGCACCTGGTTGATTTGGTTTGCATCCGCCACGATCGAAGGAAGAATGGGGGACAAATCCAGCGTCGTCTCGATGTTTTTTGGAAATGTTTCCTTGATGAAATTGCTCAGTCGCTCAATGAGTGTATTGACATCTACAGACTCTTTCTTAATTTCTGTTTTCCGGGCAAGAGTCAAAAGCTGTTGCACCAACGCGGCGCCTCGTTTGGTTGTCTCAGTGATGGCATCGACACTCTCCCCGATCTCGTCCCTGGGGACATCCGGCCCGATAACAGAAGCGTAGCCCTGGATAATGTTGAGAAGATTGTTTAAGTCGTGGGCGACGCCAGCGGCAAGAACGCCCACACTCTCCAGTTTTTGTGCCTGATGAAACTGCTCTTCGAGCTTTTGCCTCTCCTCCATGTCCTTCAGCAGCGCCCGGTTCGCCTCTTCTAATTCCGCGGTCCGCTTACGGACTTGTTTTTCTAATTCACGGCTGAATTCATGACGCTCCTGCTCAATCCGCTTGTGTTCGGTGATGTCGCGCGCGACTTTCGATGCGCCGACAATGCGACCATCGGCGTCTTTCACCGGCGATATTGTCAGCGATATGTCCAGCCGCGATCCGTCTTTCCGCACCCGGATCGTCTCGAAGTGGTCCACCCGCTCGCCATGCTTGAGCCGATCGAGAATCTTCGGCTCTTCGTCGAGGCGATCAGGGGGGATAAGCATGGTAATCGGCCGGCCGACGGCTTCGGAAGACATATATCCAAACAGTCGCTCGGCGCTCTTGTTCCAGCTGGTAATGACCCCGTTGAGGTCTTTGCTGATAATGGCGTCGTCGGACGAATCGACGATGGCACTCAACAACGCGTCAGCATCTTGGGCCCACTTGTGTTCGGTGATGTCTCGGGTGAAGCAGCGGCTATGGACAAACTTCCCGTCCTCGAAATACCCGCTGGAATTGATGAGCACGCGACGAATCGAACCGTCTTTGCAGCGCATGCGCGCCCGGCAATTGCGCACATTCTCCCCCCTACCCAGACGGGTAAGAATATCCTCGCTTACCGAAGCATCAACGTGGAACTGAGCAATAGAATGGCCGACGTATTCATCGCCTGTGTATCCCAGCAGATCTAGTTCCGTCCGGTTGGCCCACAGAATAATGCCGTCCGGACTGAGGCGGTGAAGTCCGACGCTGGCGTTTTCGACGAAATCGCGCAGGTCGGCCTCGCGTGACCGGATTTTCTCTGCGGTTTCCCTGCGAACGCGAGCTAGCGCAAGATGTGCACCGACGCGCGCTAACAGCTCGCGGGCGCTGAACGGCTTGATCAAGTAATCATTCGCGCCGGCTTCCATGCCCTCGATACAGCTCTCCTCCCCCGCTCTGGCCGAAAGGAGAATGATCGGAACCTCGCGCAGGTGCGGATCGGCGCGCAACGCGAGCAGCAGGCCGAACCCATCCAGTTTTGGCATCATGATGTCGCTGATCACTAGATCAGGCGGTTCGGCTCGGGCAACGTCCAAGGCGGCCTGTCCATCGGTAACTGCTTGCAGGTCGAAGCGCTTGGCCAGCAAGCGGCTGATGTATTCGCGCATGTCGGCGTTATCGTCAGCCAAGAGAATGCGAGCGCGGAGGTCCTGTGACTGAACTCCCGGAACGTCACGATCAGACGTTGCCAGCGAAGGTGTCCAGATCTGCTCCGCTTCTTGCTTGGCTTGCGTTTCCTCTTCGGGGAGCCACCGCAGTGCCTCCTCTACCAAGGCATGTGGATATCGATCCAATTTTATATTCACTTGTTTTTTGCCGAGAGGCTGGTCCTCATCCGGAGACCCAAAATCTCAGCCCATATTTTCTCAGATTTCGTAACCAGGGAGATTTTTCAGCGACGGCCGAACGGGTGCCCGCGGAGTCTGGGGCTTGCGCGATGGCTTCACCGCTTTCGGCGCCTTCTCCGCCGGCAACGGCGTGGGATCGAGCACGATGACCAGATCGCCGATCAAATGTTGCAGCGCAACAGGCACGGGAGGGAATGGTGCCGCGCTGCGCACCGCTTCGACCGCCGACGCATCGAAGGGTTCGTCACCGGACGATTGCTCTACTCGGACATCGGAAATGCGCCCTGACCGTTCGAGATTCATTCTGAGCGTGACCGTCAATCCCGCAGATCTTTGCGGCAAGTGCCAGACCGCCATGATGCGCTTTTCAATTTGGGTTACATAATTGTTCGCGGCATCGTCCGCGGCCACGGTTAAAAAGGGAAGAAAGAGAAGAAGAGACATGGAGCCTCCTAGTTCCAAGAGGATGCACAAAACATCATCATGAGCACGTAAGATAGATTTCTGACTCAGTACCGGATGCCATCCCTCGTGTCGAAGGTAACACTTTCGTCACGATATCTTTTGCTGCCATCGCATTAGTCGCCTGTGGCTTTGAAGCCTTTTTGACATTCCACATTGTCGGATGAAGAGAGGATGCAGTTAACTAGAAAGGGTAACTAGGTGAACTCAAACCACCGCATTGATAGAGCGCAATGCTGGAGTCCTTTGTCACCTAGCAGCGCACTAATTCAACTTTGAGTTTTCTAGCTGGTGCAGATATCTGTATCGTCGCAATCGGCGCTGCAGATAGGTATTTTTCGGCCAATTCCAACTTCGGCGGGGAAGACCTTCGCCGCTGTAAGCAGCTCCGTTTACTTTGCTCTGCAAGAAGATTGACTGCCAATAACTGGGTTTGTGTAAGCTTACATCGATCGACTTCATTTTCGCTCTCCTCTCCTGTTCGACCAGCGAAGAATAGCGAGCAAGTGACGTACCATTCAAATGGTCCAGAGAAAAACTTGTCAGACCGTATAAAACTGGGATTTTTCAAGGGAAATATGGAGAAGTCGTCGGCACGCGATATCAGGATAGTGTAAGGATTTCCCTATCTGGCGGGGAAATCTGTGCGAAAAACCCGACATTCCAACACTGAATTTTATTGCTAAGGACGAAGCCCATGGCCTCGGTTAAGGGCACCGAGAGCAATGGTCCTGAAGATGTCTCTTAGCGCTCTTTTGGCGTCTCAATCTCGCTACGCTTGAGCAAGTAATCGAGACCCCCGACCCGATACCAGCGATAGCCATAAGCCTCGACTAGCAAGTGATGCCTTCCGTCTTCTCCAGCTCGGCTGTGATCGTCGGTCAGTAAATTTACCAGCACGCGAGCTTCATTACCTCGCAAGCCTGTGGAAAACGCCACCTCCCTGGGAATCGCATCCAAATTATGGACGAACAGGACCGAATTGTTACGCCAGTCGTAGCGGATGGCGAGTATCGCTGGATCTCCCGTTGAGAGCACTTCAAAGTCGCCCCAGCCGATCTCCGGAACTTCCTTGCGCATGCGGATGATGCGCTCAGTCCAGTTGAGCAGTGAATTCGGATCGCGCCGCTGCTCCGCGGCATTGACATGCTGATAGCCGTAGGGTCCATCGCTGATAGCCGGCAAGATAGGCTTGTCCGATTTCGTGAATCCCGCATGAGGTTCCGTCGACCATTGCATCGGCGTGCGGGCGCAATTGCGCTCGGGCAGCTTGAGATCATCCCCCATGCCGATCTCGTCGCCATAACGAAGGACCGGCGTTCCAGGCAGTGTGAACATCAGGCTGTAGGCCAGCTCGATGCGCCTCCGATCACCATTGAGCATGGGGGCGAGCCGGCGTCTGATGCCTCGATCATAGAGCTGCATTTCCTTCTCGGGTCCGAAGCATGCGAACACGCGCTGGCGTTGCTCCTCGGTCAAGCGGCCGAGATCGAGCTCGTCGTGATTGCGCAAAAACAAACCCCATTGTGCCGTCGCGGGCCGTGGTTTCGTGGCTTTGAGCGCTTGCACAAGCGGCCGGCAATCCGAGGCTGCCAATGCGTAGAACAAATGCTGATTGACCTGGAAGTTGAACATCATGTGCATGCGATCGCCGTCTTCGCCAAAATATTCCATGTCAGTTTCGGGCAAGACATTGGCTTCGGCGAGAATGATCGCAGCGCCCTCGCGCCACTGGAGAAATTCCCGCAGTGCGCGCAGCATGTCGTATTGCTCGACCGGCTCTTTCACTCGCGGGCCCTTGGTCGAGATCACGAACGGCACAGCGTCCATGCGGAATCCGACAACGCCGAGCTGAATCCAAAAGCCCATGATCTTGAGAATTTCCGCCTGCACGTATGGGTTCGAGGTGTTAAGATCGGGCTGGAAATCATAAAAGCGATGGAAATACCACGCGCGCGCGATCTTGTCGTAAGACCAGGTCGATTTCTGTACTCCGGGAAAGACCATTCCCTTGTGGGCGTGCGGCGGCTTCTTATCGGACCAAACGTACCAATCCCGATATTTTGACTTAGGATCACGGCGCGCTTCTTGAAACCACGGATGCCGATCCGAAGTGTGATTGACGACGAGGTCCATGATCACCCGGATGCCGCGCTGCTCGGCGCCGTGGGTGAATTCGACGAAATCGCCGAGTGTACCGTGGCGCGCATTCACCCCGTAGTAATCGGAGATATCGTAGCCGTCGTCGCGACCGGGCGACGGCTGGAACGGCATCAGCCAGATCGCCGTGACACCGAGTCCGTGCAAATAGTCTAGACGGCGCACGAGCCCCTGGAAGTCGCCGATGCCGTCTCCATCTGCATCCATGAAGGTGCCGACGGATAGACAATAGATCACTGCGTTTTTGTACCAAAGGTCATTGATCATCGGCGTTGGACCTCATGGTAGCAACCTAAAGGCGCGTATGAATTTACCCGTTATCGACATGCGATTCCGTCCAGTCTTTGAAATGATGCGCGAAAAAAGTATGCGACTCCGCGGTCGATTCGATCGGTCTCTGCATAAGAAAATCATAACGCGAGCACGATTAACCCTGCGTTTGGCTCCACGCGACAAACGCTTCATGCGGCTTTTTTGTTGGATCCAGTTTTTGATGTTTGGGCGAGAATTGCCATCACCGCTGCTTCTTCAGGTATTAATGCGCTAAGGGAGCCGGCCCGCTGCGGCCGTATAGGTTGGCTTAGACTCTGGACTAAAGTTCCATCGAGATACGAACTTAGAATAGCGGGGTGGATATAACACTTGTGGCAGACTGCCCGCGTATTGCCTAGCCTTTTGGCGACACTCTCAATGGCCGTGACCAGGTTTCGCTTGGCCTCAGCCTTTGAACCAAAAGATTTTAGCTCGCCAAGCGCGCGTGCCGCCAGTATAGTACCCGCCCAAGTGCGAAAGTCCTTTGCCGTCAGATCAATCCCCGTGACTCTGCGAAGATAATCATTGACATCGCTGGAATTAACCGCGTGCGGTTCACCATCGTCATCAAGATACTGAAAAAGGTCTTGCCCCGGGAGTTCTTGGCAGCGCCTGACAATTTGCGCCAGTTTTCGATCGCTAAGATACATATCGCGGGCGATCCCGCTTTTACCGCGAAAGCGAAATCGGATCTTCGATCCTCTGATCTTAACGTGCTTATTCATCATTGTCGTTAATCCGAAGGATTGGTTTTCGCGGGCGTACTCATCATTACCGATTCGGATAAACGTCGTTTCCAGGAGCTTGACGATTGTCGCCATGACTTTGGCGCGCGGTAATCCAGGCAAACCTAAATCCTTAGCCACACTCGTGCGCAATTTTTTCAGTACCCGCCCGAACAGCATCAAGCGATCATATTTATTTTGATCACGCACTTCACGCCAATGGGGATGATAGCGAAATTGTTTTCGTCCTTTGCTATCTCTTCCGGTCGCCTGCAAATGACTGTCGGAAAAAGGACTGATCCATACATTCGTCCATGCCGGAGGAACCGCCAAGGATTGAATCCTGCGCAACTCAATGGCATTGCGTATTTGCCGCCCAGTTGGGCTGTAGAAGCGAAAATCTTTGCCTTTTCTTCGCCGCGTGATTCCCTGAATTCTGTCAGTGACGTATCGCAGTCCCGATGTCTTAGCCGAATGAATCGGTGAAGTGCTTATGATCTTCAAGCGTTCGGGAACATTTCTTGTCATCAAGCCCGCTGACCAGCAAATGATAGGCCACGTGCTATTTATCTCGAAGATTTGTTCGTAAAAGCGCTATTTGTGTCATCCGTATAGCGCCCAACATGGCTGGTTGTCAGGATTTCACGACATCAGGGGGGCAATTTACTGACGAGCTGCATTCTCCGTTTCGACTGCTGCAATGGGATTATATCGTCCGGGTGAAAGCGGTTGCGCCGCCGAATTCGATGTGAAGCTAATCACGAAAAGCTCTACAATGGAGCGCATGACACCGTGGTTTATCGAGCCTATGTACACGGAAGGCCAGTGTGAGAGGCCGGACGGAAATGGACCTACGAGGCCAACCTCGACGGCTGCCCTTAGCTGCTCAAGCATCACAAACATCACTGTCACAGCGATTCTCCAAGCCGAACTATTCAGCGAGTTCCTTCATGGTACGCTTAAGCGTAAAACCTCGAGCACAGACGTTCGACGATCGAATTGGTAGCGAAGTGTTTACACTACCGCAGGCCCAAGTAACCGAGAATGAAAAGCACGACTACTATGACGCCAATGATGTAGAAGATATTATACATAGCGATTTCTCCCCCTTCTCTACGAATAGACG
>WNGI01004592.1_pt1 | contig 13339 bp, 10 predicted proteins | sample 5400621 | NCBI WGS metagenome assembly WNGI01 (sample SAMN13153374, study PRJNA577476) | soil metagenome | isolation source: 20 cm soil or saprolite under Garry oak tree replicate 1 | place: USA:California | collected 2016-06-15
ACTGTCGGAGTCCAGAGCACTGGCAAGTTCCTGCGCTGCTTCCTGATACCGCTTGTTTCGCATTAACTTCCCGGCGCTCGAGAGACACTGGAGCAATTTCGCTGATTCCTTGCCATCGGCGGCTGCGGGCTGATTGGAGACCGTTGCTTTACCCACCGCAGCGAGGACACGAGCGTCAGCGCCGGCATCGGTAAGTTGCGAACGATATCCGTCTGTGGGACGAAATGCCAGGCCGCGCGACTGTATTTCATGGACGATGTTTTCGCTCAGGGCGTTCCCCGCGAGTAACGCGAGCAATTCGCGATCGGACAGAGGCCTCGGTTTTTCTTGAGCGGCTGCCAGCGTCAAGAAATTGAAGACAAGGATGATGAGTGCAAAGTGTCGGCGAACGGAGGGTTTCATTGGATCTCCTAGAAAAGTGCAGTTCAAGTTTAAGGAGATGGCATCGCAGAAAACACTAGACCACCACGCAGCGGTCACGGACTTAATACCTGACCGGATGGCCAGTGCCGCTGAGTTAGGGAATGGTTGAAGAAGGATTGATAACACCTCCCACCTACAGCTCTATTAGGAGAGTGATCCAAAAGATTGGCCGCTAATAAACGGCTAACCGGAAGCCATGTCTTTGTAACTTCCGTGCATCCGACCAACCGGGCCCAACCGCCCTGCAATTAATCACAACGTTTACGCGGTGAGTGCTCTTTCTATCCGTGCTTATGTGAAAGGACGACGGTGACCTCGCTCGTCTCATAATTTATGACCACGACGTCAAGAACTCCGTCACCATTCAGGTCGCCTAACCCAATTACATTATTGAGCGCAATTTGCAGCGTCCCAGCGTCGAAGTCAGAGGTTAGAGCATCAAACTTCCCATGATGACTAAGGTCTGCGGCGAACACTGTCACGAGGTTAGTGGTGAACGTGGCGAAGTTGCCGCTGTAAACAAATTGAAGGCTGTCGAACGCCAGGTTGAAGGTCCCATCACCGTTGCCGGGCACAATGAACGCTGCGTTTGGGAATCCAATCAAGAGGTCCTGTTTCCCGTCAGCGTTAAAATCGCCGCTCGCAAGAGATCCAGGAAAACTCGAAATTGCTAAAGTGACCACCGTGGGAGCCACAAATGTGCCGTCGCCGTTGCCCGCATAGAACACGAGGGTTCCAAATCCTCCAAATGGAGAACCGAAATCGGTAGCCGCAATATCCAGTTTCCCGTCACCATTGAAATCGGCAACGGCAAGCCCGAGATACAGTCCAGGAAAGGATCCCGATGGCAGTACCGTCATCGCTCCAAACGTGCCGTCACCGTTGCCCAAAGAAACACCTAGAGACCCGTTCATCGCGAACACCAAATCCTGATGGCCATCTCCGTTCAGATCAGCGACTTTCGCGCGAAGAAATCCAAATGAATTTGGTATAGGGGGCTGTTGGCGGAAGGTCCCATCGCCATTGCCGAGGAGGACGATGCTTACCTGACTTCCAGCGATTGTGCCCACGACCAAGTCAGGTTTACCGTCTTCGTTGAAATCTCCCACGGCCAGAGATCCGACGTTCAGCCCTAAAGAGCTGTCGAGATTTACCGTGGTAATGATTGGAGCCGTCATTGGAGTCGCAAAGATTCCCGAACCACGATTGAGGAACACGGCTATGCTGTTCTGATCGAAATTGGCGACCGCAATGTCGAGTTTGCCATCACCATCAAAGTCAGCCACAACGATCCCTTTGGGGTGTGTGCCGCCGGTTTGCAGCGTCGGCCCCAGGGAATAGGTGACATCAGGCGATTGCCCTTTGACGTCGCCACTCATACCGCCGGTCTGAAACGCCGAAGCGGAGCTGGCCAGCCAGGGAGCAAAGAAAGCAAAAAAGAAAGCAAGCCTTAGAAACTGTCCCATCCCACACCTCCGAGCATTATGAGCCTTTCGGCAACCCACGAATCGAACGGATTGTATCCTGTCAATGAAAAGAGTTACAAGGCAATAACAAGTCGAAGACTTATTAGCTAATGGAATTCCAGAGGATGTATTTGTTCGGGGCGGAGAAAGGTGCCGTGAAACGGCGGTCCTTAGTCGCGGGGCCGGAACTACCCTATCAGGATTCGTGGCTAGGTCTGGTTAGTCGCCTTACCGGTAAAGTTCCTTTGGCCGATTCAACTTTACTGGTAACCAGCGTTTACGGGGGCACTAGCGCGGATAATCAGAACCCATCGGAATGCACTCAACTTCAATTTCGGAAATAGAGTATCGATGGTTAGCGGACCTGGCCTTCTCTGCCGTCTCTAGGTCATGTAGACGAGTACAATGAATTGACCTTAGTAGGGCTGGATTGCGGAGGGCACTTTGAAACGGACCATTCTTGCACTCGCATGTGCTTCAGCGGCCTTGCTCATGGCCGCGAAAGATTCAACGCTGGTATATGCGCACACTCCTGCTGGCTTTCGCCAATCGGACATGAAGTCCGCGGCGGTGCCGAACCTCGCTCGCATGGAACAGGTGATTCAAGCGTTCGTTGCGGATAAACAATTCATGGGCTCTGTGCTCGTTGCACGCGGAAATGACATCTTGCTCGATAAGGGCTATGGCTTCGCCAATCTCGAGTGGAATATTCCGGACTCGCCGAAGACGAAATTTCGATTGGGATCAATCACGAAGCAGTTCACAGCGGCATCGATCCTGCTTCTAGAGGAACGGGGAAAGCTGAGCGTGAACGATTCAGTGAAGAAATACATGCCGGACGCCCCGGAGGCGTGGGACAAGATCACAATCCTCAACCTGTTGACCCACACGTCCGGAATCCCGAGCTTCACAAGCTTCCCCGATTACCCAAAGCTCGAACCCTTTTCGGCAACGCCCACGGAGCTCGTCGCGCGCTTCCGCGACAAGCCGCTTGATTTCCAGCCGGGCGAGAAGTGGAGTTACAGCAATTCGGGATACGTCTTGCTAGGATACGTAATTGAGAAAATCAGCGGCGAAAGCTACGCGCACTTTGTCCAAGACAACATCTTCAAGCCTTTGGGCATGGCGGACTCGGGCTACGACTCGAACTCCGCCGTTATTCAGAATCGCGCGTCGGGATACGCACGGGGCGAAAACGGAATCGTCAATGCGGGTTACATCGATATGACGATTCCACTCTCCGCGGGCGCGCTCTATTCGACAACCGAAGATCTGCTGCGCTGGGAACAAGGCTTGTTTGGAGGAAAGCTGATTTCACCTGCGTCACTGAAGAAGATGACGACCCCGTTCAAAAGCGACTACGGGTTTGGCCTGAACATACGCACTGTTAACGGCCAGGAACAAATCGAGCACGGAGGCGGAATCGAAGGCTTCAACACCATGCTGGCCTATTACCCCGCCGATAAGTTTACGGTGGTTGTGCTCGCAAACTTGAACGGGGCGGCGCCGCAGGAGATTGCGGCGGATCTGCACACTATCGCTGAGGGCGGAACCGTGGTACTCACCTCGGAGCGCAAGGTGGTGAAGATTGATCCGAAAATATTCGACGGCTACGTGGGCAGCTATCAATTGGCGCCGAACTTCATCCTGAAGATTACGCGCGAGGGCGATCGTTTCATAACCCAGGCGACCGGGCAAGGACAGGTCGAGATATTCCCCGAAGGCGATCGTGATTTCTTCGCCAAGGTCGTCAATGCGCAGATTACGTTTGTGACGAACAGTCGAGGACGGGCGACCGAGCTGATCCTGCATCAAGGCGGCCGCGATCAACATGCACCTCGAGTCGAAGAGCGGGCCGCTGAGGAGCCGAAGGAGCACAAGGAAATCCAAGTCGATCCGAAGATATTCGAGGGCTATGTCGGCAACTATCAATTGGCGCCGAGTTTCTCGATCAGGATCACCCGGGAAGGAGATCACCTGTTCGAGCAGGCCACCAATCAACCAAAATTCGAAATCTTTCCGGAGAGCGACAAGGATTACTTCTTGAAAGTGGTCGACGCCCAGATCACGTTCGTAACGGATGCCCAGGGCCGCGCCACAGAGTTAATCCTGCATCAAGGTGGAGCCGACCAACACGCTAGGCGAGTGGAATGACGGCGAACCCGCGTGCCTTTCTGTTGGCCGCCATCACGGCCACTGCACCCATCGAAAACTGTCTCACTTATGGAGGCGCAGTCGGAATTTTTGGTGGGTCCAACTTGGGTCCACTATGTCCCGAATACTGGGGCGGATGTCCGGACAAAAGACAAACAGGGTCGAACAGCTTTGATGTATGCCGCTTCGAGCCAATTCTCCGAAATCGTGGATGCGCTGCTTCATTCGCGTGCGGATGTAAATGAAGAAGACTCATCTGGAGAAACGGCGCTCCATTTCGCGGCCGGTCTGGCATCTTCTAGTTGGAATCTTATTGATACGGGTGCTGATTACCGCCGTCCCACTGCAAATTTCTGGCCAAATTTGCTCCCGCCCTCGCCGAAACCCGAGGTCGTAGCCCTTTTGCTTGCGGCTGGAGCCGATCCCAATGCCGTGGACTTCGACGGAGCCACGGCTTTAATGTATGCCGCCGAAGAGGGAGTGCCCGAGGTCCTGCGCGCCCTGTTAGCGGAACAGGCCGACATGAATGTCCAAGACGCCGAGGGACGCACGGCGCTGATGTATGCCACCGACCACTGCCAGACGGAGTCCGTCCGCTTACTGGTCCACGCTGGCACTGACGTAACGCTTAAAGACAACAATGGTTACACCGCTCTAAAAAACGAGTTCGTCGCAAGCTCTCGAGACTTAGGCACAGACTATGTCGCAACGATCGCAAACAAATCATCCACATCCTTCGGGTTGCCCACATCTCTAGCTGAAGGCTCTTAAAGCGGTCAGTGAGGACCATGAATGTAGTTGAACGATATCGCGGGTCTATAACGGGCACTTCAGCACACCAAAGACCGAAGCACTAACCTGTACAAATCTTCGGTCTGGGCCAGCAAGGGAAAAGGGAAACAATTGAATGACCGTTGGCCCGTTCGATAAGCTGTCCGCGCGATTTGAGATCGGGGGATGATAATGGCAATACCGCCGAGTTCAACATTCAGGTATATGACTACCGTACCCCAGGGAGGGAGTCAGGGCTGCCCCTGGGCGATGGAGTCGCGTGAACTCTTCACGCCGACCGGTGACTCGTTGGGCGACAATCGCCTTGTCGGGTGGAAGCCGCTTCTTTACATCAGCGACGCGGGCCCTACGCCGGATCCAAGTCCGTCGCGACCGTCAGTGTTGCGTAGCGCACTCCGGTTGGTGGCCACGGACAAGAACTATGCGTCTGCGCCAACGGCCTCGTATTTCCTCGACAAAGCGCTCGTCAATGTGTTGCGGGCCGGCGACGTTTTTCACATGGCACATACAGCATGCTGTGGGCTGGGGTTTTCGGCAATCCGTCAAGGCAAACTGATATTTGCCGTTGGCGAGATCTCCGCCGTGCCACTCGGCTCAGGAATTCGGGTGAGAACTCCCGGCGACCTGATAAAAGAAGCCCAAGCAGTCTTCCGTCGGCGCGATCCGGAATTCGAGTTTCCCGAACTGCCGATTGAGGTGAGCAGTCATGAGACGTCCAGCATCCTTTTCCATGGGTGAATGCAGAGGGATGGTTACCATGTTTGGATCCTGCATGGCTTCCGTCCGTGTGAGCCCGGCATACCGGAGTGCGTAGCCATTTCTCTGGATGAGGCGTGCGATTGGGTTGCGGCCAGCGCCTCCGCACAGTTGCTCAAGATGCGCGAATAATAAGAGCATGAGTGTGATTTTTCCGAGCACCTATCGATCTGCGCGTAAAACGCACTATTGTCGACTGTCTAGTTGGTTGAGATTTTACGCCGCTTGGTTAGCACGCAAGTCGGATAATCGGAAACTGACCCGCGACCCTCGTTGGGGCAGTCTGGGGCTGCCAATGGGACAAAGTACGACATTCGGGGGCGTGACGTGGCTTGTCGGTTGCATCGAAGGCGAACGCGTGGGATAAGGCACGCTGTGGTGTTTGGGCTGCCGGCTCTTTCGGTGGGAACGATAACAAAGCGATCACAAACGGTTCACAACCGAGGGAACCGTGCCGCGACGCAGCCAGATGGTGAGATTAGAAAAAGAGGAGATTCAACGATGAAAACCACAACTTTAGTGACTTGTGCTGTAATCCTTCTTTCAGTGATGCTTGTTGTTTCGTTTCACCAACTGACGTTTGCTCAAACCGAAACTACAGAATCGGAGCAGGTCAAACTGAATACCGTTTCTCTCGACTTCACCAGCGCGCAGGTAGACCCGTCTGAGGGCAACTAAGTGGTACGTGCGTTTGTACCAACAGGAAGCAAGAGTGTGAAGAGTCTGGCGAGCCTGGACGAGATAAGAACAAACGTCTGGCCTGCTGGGATAACTGTATTCTGTGGGGAGAGAGCGCCTTTTACTTTTGGGGGTGTCCCGGAGTACTGGTTTCAGTGTCGTACCCGTGTGCCTGACTCTTCGTCGCAGGAGAGGTGACCCATGCGCCGTGCCCCCAGCCTGATACAGATTCCCTTTCTTGCTGCCTTCTTGCTCTCGATTGTTCCAGGACAGCTTGGGCAGGTGTCCGATGCGTGGCAGCCAGTTCCCAAAGAGGATCTGGCGCTCAAAGACAATCCGGCCAATCCGGGCTCATCCGCCATGATCCTGGAACGACAGATCTACACGGATGACGAGAAGCGTTTTCAGACGGAATGGGTGCGCATCAAGATCTTTAATGAAGAGGGCAGAGCCTACGCTGATATTGAGATCCCCTATTTTGCCAAGGTCAGTACGGTTGAGAATATCCGTGGGCGCACAGTGCGGTCCGACGGCACTGTGATCATTTTTAACGGAGCTGTTTTCGATAAAGTCGTCGCCAAGTACCGCAGGCTCCGCTACGAAGCCAAGACCTTCACACTGCCGGGCGTGGAGGTTGGCTCGGTGATCGAGTATGCGTACACCGTGCGGTGGAAGGAAAGCCTGCCTGATTACGTACGCCATCCCCAAGGTTATCTGTTTCGAGAAGCATGGACGATTCCCACTGCGACCTGGACGATCCAGCAATCATTATTCACTCGCCACGCCATCTTTGTTCTTCGCCCCGTTAGAGAGGGGCACCTCGGGTCTGCCTACGTCCGCCTGCCTGGCGGGGGGCCCTCCTGGCAACCCGACGGAACCAATCGCATGGAAGTGCACAATGTCGAGGCGATTGAGCAAGAGGACTATATGCCGCCTGAGTCCATGCTGAATAGCAGAGTGCATTTCTATTACATGGTGGGCTACGTCGGAGCCAATTGGTGGAATGAGTTCGGTAAGCTTCAGGCGCAGAAGGCTGAAAAATTCATCGAAAAGACCCCTTTTCTGGGACGCACAGCCAACGAAATAGCTCCGCAGAGCGATCCACCGGAGGTCAGGCTGCGCAAGCTTTACACCCGCGTGCAGCAGATTCGCTATCTCAGCTACGAGCCTTCGAAAACGGAGAAGGAGGTCAAGCGCGAGCACTTGCAGGAGAACAAGAGTGCGGAAGACATCTTCCGTCACGGATACGGCTCTGGCAACGAAATCAACTTTCTGTTCACGGCCCTGGCCCGCTCTGCCGGTTTTGAAGCTTCGATTGTCGAGGTCGTCGACCGCGCCTCTGCGACCTTCGAACCCGATGTGTTGGACGCCTCGCAATTCAATGCCATCGTTGTCCTGGTGCGTCTGAAGGACGAGAACCTCTACTTCGATCCCGCCAGCCGCTTTTGTCCCTACGGGCTTTTGCCATGGTTTGAGTCCGACACCAAGGGCGTCAAGTGGGACAAGTCTGGCGGTGCGGTCCTGGACGTTCACGCCCCGGCAAACGAATCCTCGGTAATCGAGCGCACCGCCGAACTGAAACTGCAGCCTGATGGAAGTCTTGACGGTGAATTGGACGTTGTCTTCACCGGTCAGGAAGCGCTGGACCGGCGCCTGTCGGCTTCCGATGAAGACGAAACCGGGCGTCGCAAGTTACTCGAAGACGAAATCAAAGCGTTGACGCCGCCTGGCGTCAAACTCGACGTCGATTCAGTAGCTGGCTGGCAGGACTTGGAACAACCACTGCGGGTCAGGTGTCGCTTCCACGCCTCGCGCTTTGCTGTCCTCACGCACCAGCGCATGTTGTTCCCCATGGCCGTGTTCCAGGCGAATCGCAGGAGCATGCTAACGCACTCGAAGCGCATGCAACCTGTGTACTTCAGGCACGGTTACAGTGAAGTGGACAAAATCACAATCTCCTTGCCGGCCGGATACCGCGTGGAAGCTTTGCCCCCCGAGGCTAATCTCAAGACTGCTTTCGCAACTTATCAGGCCAAGCGGACCGGCGAAGCTGGCGTGGTACGGCTCGAGCGTCATGCGGTCATCAGCCAATACTCTTTCCCCCGGGAATCTTACGGCTCGCTGCGGCAATATCTTGATCAACTGAGGCAAAATGATGCAGAAAACGTGGTGCTTCATGGCATGGAAGCAGCGCAGGCTCATTAATGGGTTGCCGCTCGCTCTGGCCGCGGCCTTTGTTTTCGCAGGCCCTCCAGCATCCGCCGGCACACCTGAGTGGATGAAGCAGGTAGCCAGGGTGCCGCTACCCTCCTATCCTGCTGACACGGATGCCATTATCTTGCTCGACGAAAGGACCACCACAGTATCGTCTTCCGGCGAAGTCCGCGTCACGTATCGAAAAGTCTACAAGATCTTGCGACCTCAAGGACGCACTCTCGGGACCGTATACGTTTACTTCGATAGTGAGACCCAGCTCAAGTTCCTGAAGGGCTGGAGTATCACATCGCAAAACGAGGAGTACGAAGTCAAAGAGAGCGACGCGGTAGAAACCAGTGCGTTCTCAGAGAGCCTTTACGCGGACACGCGCTACAAATTACTTCAAATCCCGGCTTCTCAGCCCGGCAGCGTTATCGCTTATGAATACCAGCAGCGACAGCGGTCTTCGGTGCTTCAGGCCGTCTGGTCTTTTCAGAACCAGATACCCGTGCGCCAGGCGCGCTTTGTCCTCGAACTGCCTCCGAAGTGGAGCTATTCGGCGTACTGGCGTAACTATGCTGCCGTGAACCCGCAACAGGCCGGAGAGAATCGTTGGACGTGGGAACTATCGGATATCCCCCCTATCCAGCCAGAAGAACAGATGCCCACGTGGCGCTCCGTCGCGGGTCAGCTCGCGATTTCGTTCGCTTCTAACTCCATCGCGGCTTCGGACAGTGGCCGCGGCTCCTGGGCGCAGATTGGCCGATGGTACGCGCAATTAACCAGCGATCGCCGTGAGATTTCCCCACAGATCCGGGATAAGACCCGCGAGCTTCTGGCCGGCACCGATGTCCCCCTGGAAAAGATCCGTCGGCTCGCCTCTTATGTGCAACACGGCACCCGCTATGTAGCCATCGAGATTGGTATCGGTGGCTTCCAGCCGCATGCGGCCTCTGAGGTACTGGCTAACGGGTACGGAGACTGCAAGGACAAGGCGACGCTGCTGAGTGCCATGTTGCATGCGGCCGGGATTGATTCTTACTACGTGTTGATCAACGACGAGCGCGAGTATCTCGCGCCGGATTTTCCCAGCCCTGCGGTCTTTAATCACATCATTCTGGCGATTCGCCTGCCTCAGCTGGTTGCGGGGCAGGGGCTCTTTTCAACGCTATCGCACGCGAAGCTGGGGACGCTCCTGTTTTTTGATCCTACCGACAGCTTCACGCCCCTTGGCTATCTGCCGCCCACTCTGCAATCGAATTATGGTTTGCTGGTGACGGATGGGGACGGAGAGCTGGTAAGGCTTCCTCTGTCGTCGCCGGCCACCAATCGCCTCCTGCGTATCGCGACACTTACTCTGGACAAGTCGGGCAACCTGAAAGGCACTGTGGAAGAAATGCGTACTGGCCCGGCTGCCACTTCATTGAAAGAGCGTCTACTGCACCTGCCGAATGCAGAACGCCAGAAGATCTTCGAGAACTTACTGTCCGAACTTCTCGACGGTGCTGTCCTCACCAGCGCGGGCGTCTCCGACCTGAACGATTTGGGGGGTACGCTGTCGATCAAATACGGCCTGATCGCGCGGGCGTATGCCCAGCACGCGGGCGAACTTTTCTTGTTTCGCCCGTGTGTGCTCGGCCGCATGAGCAGTAACGTCCTCGAGGGCGACCCTCGCAAGCACGCGGTGGTCTTCTCTCATACCGCTTTGGAGACTGAGACCTTCGATATCTCCTTTCCTGCCGAGTACGCTATCGACGAACTGCCTCCACAAGCCAACTACAAATATCCCTTCGCGGCCTACAAGAGTGAATCGCGCGTGGCGGAACACGTGCTTCATTACACGCGCAGCTACGAGCTCAAGGACATTCGGGTGCCGGTCGAGCAGGTGGGCGATCTCAAGACGCTTTTTCGCCAGATCGCGGACGATGAACGCGCTTACACGATTCTGAAATCTCCAGCTGCTCTATCCTGGTTGGCTCCACGACCTGCGCTACCGGAGGCTCCCTTCTAGGGAACAGCGAGTCAACACGCACCGTCGCCCGAAAGGCCCAGACGGTGCAACCCATTCAATGGCCAGGACCAAGGCGACAGCGGAGTGGCAAGTTCGAAAGCTTCCTCAACCCAGGCGAGGGCCGCCCGCGTTAGGTCGAGGACCGAAAGTGAAAAACCGGCCTTCTCCAGATGAGTGTTCTGAAAACGCGTCACATGTTCCTGCCTCCATCGCTCGTCGAGCCTTGGAAGCTCGGGGTAGTAAGCTTTGAGCGGCCACCGCTGGCAGATGCGGGACTCACGCTTAGCGACGGCTCTTCGCAGTCGTTTGAGCGTCAGACTTCTTCCCGCTGGCCAAAGTACAGCCTTTGTCTTTCTCTGCAAGACGAATCTTTGCAGCTTCCAGGAACGTACCTTGTTCATCGTCGACCTTGAACTTCGTAAGCCACTTCTTGATCGCTTCAATCTCTTTACAACTATTCGCGTAGGAAAGGGCGTCCGTCCTCTCGGTGTCAACTGGACAAACCAGGGCTTCAATCAGACCTACTTCGGACTCTTCCTGAGTGCGTTTGTCCTTCGCTTGTATTGCCAGATTTCTTGCTTGGTTGAAGTAGTGTACTGCCCGGTTACACTGATCCAGTCCAAACAAGTCCGTAGCAATATCTCGACTCCCGCGAGCCGCAGCTAAGGACCCAGAGCTTTCGTAGAGACTAAGGGAGAGCCTTAGAAACGTTTCTGCTTTTCCCTTCACGAATCGATCATCCTCGATATCGCTCTTCGTTTCTTCGTCCCCATCCTCACCCTCTTGGGTTAAATGCCACAGAAATAGACCGGCCACCTGCGCCAAGCTCGCGACCTTATTCTCAGGATGACCACCGACAATCCAAGCTGGGGTGCGCCACGCATTCACGGAGAGCTGCTGATGCTTGGCTTCGAGGTTTCCGAGCGAACGGTCTCTCGATGGATGAGGCGAGCGCCACGAGCTCCTGAACCGGCCAAGCGCTGGCTCGCGTTCATAAGGAACCATCGAGAAGCCATTGCCGCTATGGACTTCTTCACGGTCCCCACCGTTACATTCAAGCTGCTCTACTGCTTCTTCGTCATCAGCCACGATCGCAGGCGCATCCTCCACCTTAACGTCACCCATCACCCGACGAGTGCCTGGGTGATCCAACAACTCCGGGAGGCGTTCCCCTTCCAATGTAGCTCACGCTTTCTGCTTTTTGACCGCGATTCCAAAATCATGGTACTAGTACATTTTTATGGGAGTCGCCCGGAAGAGCAAGACCACAGTGGGAAGACAAAGTCTAGCCGTTAACGCCCCTGTACTGGTTCGGTGACGCATCTCGGTGTGGACCCTTTCAGCAAAACTGGTACGAAAAGTCAGCCTGTTCATTTGTCGGGCTACAAACAACTGACGGCAGACCAAGACTCCGATACTTTTCCGAATCAAGAGTGGAAATAGCTCAGGGAATCGTGATGGTAATCGCGCCCGAAGTGGACGTGAGGCTCGGCGAACTCGCTTGTACATGGAGGTTCACGATGACTGGTGGGGGGGGAGGTGGCGGCGGTGGGCCGGTTGAAGATCCGCCGCATGCCGACAAACAGGCGAGAAGGAAAACCGTGAGACTGCAGATTGCTCTTCCCCATGCCGGTTCGAATCTCCCACTCACGCGCTTTGTCGCAAACGCCATAGTAAGGAACAGGGCGAGCAGGACGCCCGCGACGCCCGCCATTCTTCCGGACATTCGCGGCCAAGGGACAAACGGAAGGTACGCTGCTCCTGCGGCAGGGCGAGAGTTCACTGCTATGGTGAGTACGGATGTCAGCGTGCCGTTCGCAAGCAATGGCGCGGGAGAGGGGTTGAAGGAGCAGGACACTCCTGCGGGGACACTTGGGCAACTAAATGTGAACTGGTCCGTGAAACCATTCGCGGAAGTCAAGGTCACATTTACGTTCGTCGAGCTGCCGACGGGGACAGTCGCGGAGGTCTTCGACAATGTAAGGGCAGCGTTCTCAATCCTTAACTGTGCGCTTGCACTATGAGAAACGCCGACGGACGTCCCAGTTACGGTGAAGCTGTAATCGCCAACGGGTGCCGACTGCGTGTCGATGGTAAGCTGCCGTTGACCGCTTACAACGTAGGCACCATCCAGGGAGCATTTCGGTCCGGGCGGGGTCACCGGACAAGAAAGTTGGACAGCCAGGCCCGTGGAGTTCAATGGCGTGAGCATGAGCGAATAGTTCACAGGCTGGCCAGGTAACGTGACCTGAGAGGCGGGGGTGAGACTCACGCTGAAGTCGACCAGGATGAGCTTTGCGGCAATCTGCGATGTAAGATTTCCATCGCTGGCGACGATTGTAAAGGGGTAAGTACCCAGCGCAGTTCCTTGAGCAACCGCAATGGAGACAGAACCAGATCCACTCGTCCCGGGAAGAAGGACTGCGGGATTGGGGAAGAACTGGCAGGTCGCCCCTGCCGGTAGTCCCTGGCACTGAAGTTGGGAGAGGCCGGGTTGTGCCACTGTTCCGTATGCCACTGCGGTGTCTGTACCGAGCTGCGCGCGCAACGCAAAAACATGCAAAGGATTGAACGCGGTGGCGATCGTGAATGGCACATCCTGAGCTACCGATCCTGCTGGAATGGTCACGCTTGATGCGATGTTGATATTCGAATCGCTCGCGCTAAGCGAGACCGTCGTGGCGCTGGACCGAGAGAGACCCAGATTCAGTCGGAGAAACCCTTTGCCGCCAACGACGGGGTCTGAAACCAATTGCGCTTGAAGCGCCGATCCGGAATTCGCCAAGATCACGTTATAGGAAGAAGAGAATGCGTCGACCTCCAGGAGGTCGGCAAGTCCGTCGCCGTTAACATCGGTAGCCAC
>WNGI01009184.1_pt1 | contig 13338 bp, 15 predicted proteins | sample 5400621 | NCBI WGS metagenome assembly WNGI01 (sample SAMN13153374, study PRJNA577476) | soil metagenome | isolation source: 20 cm soil or saprolite under Garry oak tree replicate 1 | place: USA:California | collected 2016-06-15
CAGTGCATCGCGCTGTTCGGGGTATTTCCGTCGCGCAACTGAACGGTCGCGGGCGCCGTCTGGCTGCATTTGCAGCGGATTTGCAGCCAGAGTGAAACTGCGCCTATCCCGATCGCGCGACCGGGCGGGCGCCCGCCTTTTGCTGCAAATGCAGCGGATTTGCAGCAAACCGCAGCGGCAACCCCGCGGAAATCTGCGGCTCTTTGGCCGAAATGCCGGGGCCCGGAGCAGCAAACGCGCCGCTGATAACCCGCGTTTTCGCGCGCTCTTTCCGCTAACACCCTGATATGAACGGCTTTCGCCCGGAAAACCGCGGCACATAACAGCGGGATAACAGCGCGGAACAGCGGAAAAAACAGCGGCACGCCTCTCGCCGATAGCGCAAGGAACGGTAATTATCGTCTCGCATTTCGGCAACACCTTTGCCCGGTGCCCGCGCGTCGCCCGCGAGGATTTCCGCTCAACGTGGGCACTCGATATCCCGATTTTGTGGGCGATTTGCCGGACCGACCTGTGACGGTGCATACCGGTCCATCCATCATTCCCGTCGATCGGAATATGTATATACCGTGATTACCAATTTGTCAAGAACAAAATGCGAACATCGCTTGACCAGAGCACTGGCCCGCTAGATATGTAGCCCGGTACTGCTCAAGGGAACCGCTCCCATGCGGGTCGAGAGCTGGGTGATAGCCTCGCCATTCGCCTGCCCGCCGCGATTGTCGAGGCGTTCGGCCTTAAGGGAGGGCGACGAGGTCGAGTTGCGGCTCGCCGGCCTGCGGACCGTCGAGATCGCGCGCGCGATCTCGCCGAGCGGCGAAGCCGCTCTCGCGCGTATCAAGGAGTCGCGCTGGAAGTTACGGCCTCGCGATAATCGACGCGTTGATGCTCTCGAGCGCCTTGCAGGCGGCGAGCGATACGCTGTGGTCGGAGGACATGCAGCACGGCATGCTCATCGACGGCATGCTCCGCATCGCCAACCCGTTCTGCGCCACGTCTTAAACGCGATTATTCTTTTTCTGCAGCTCGGTTATCAGAGCCTCAAATCCCGGTATATGCGCTTTCAGAGAGTCAGGGAGCAGCCTCAAATCTGCTCCCGGTGGCAAGTTCTGCCTGACAGTAATGGTTTGCTCGCCGACATCGGAAGCGATGAGTTCGCTGTCGGACACATCCAAGTTGATCACCTGCTGCTTGGAAATATGGCTCATATCCCGAAGGCGTAAATCCTCGCGATGTGGAAAGGGCATTCTCATGTGTGGGCGACCATCGGGCCAGAAAGCGACAAAAAATATCGCTTCGAAGATGATATCAGCATGAAATTGGAGGTAATAGGCTAGCAGAAGTAGGACCTCTTCTGTGACGTAAAATGCATCATCGGTCACGTACAGCAGCAGGAACATCGGCTTTATGCCCCTTCGTGCATAGTTGCTGTTCTTTACGAGAACCCGCTCCTCCAATCCTCTCGCCATCTCCTCTGCCGTGAAAACGCGCTTCGCGCTCTCGTATGGGCCTTTCAGCGGGGCGTATTCCGTTAATTCGACATGTGCAACGTTACCATTCCACATGACGTCGAAATCAGGTCCATCCTCCTTAGGATGTCTAGAGTGATTGACGAATTCGTATTGGACATATCTCTTCGATAACTCGGTAATGAGACCCTTCATCGCAAGCTCTTCAGCATCCTCCTTGCGTGTTGGGAATTTAAATACGAACGGATCTCGTAACTCCGGCATACCGGTTATCGAACGCACTACATTCGTTCCCTTTAATACGCCCGTTGGTCGTGCCGGCTTCTTGCTCAACGACTCACCTCAATCCTAATGGATGTCCAATGCCGTCGCGATGCGAGGTCACTCCCACTCGATCGTGCTGGGGGGCTGGAGGTGATGTCGTAGACGTTTCGGTTGATGCCGGGCTTCCTCGGTGATGATGCGGGTCGCGGCGCGGGCCGGGGATCTCGTGCGGCAGCGACGCTCGTATCAAAGAACGCCTTCGATATCGGTCTTCGCGAAATCGTCGCTGACGTAGAGGAGGCGACAGGCATGTTCTTTCGCCACCGCATAGGCGAAGCAATCGCCGAAATTGAGCGCGGCCGGGTGCATGCCTCTTCCCCAGCGCGAATAAGCCTCGCCGATCCGCCGCGCTGCAGCTGGCGTCACCGGCACGATATTGAGATCAAACCCGTCCAGGACCTCCGCCATCTTGGCCCCGACCCGTCGCCGGGCGGAAACGATCAGCACTTCGGCCAGCGTGCCCGCCGAAATCAGGATCTCATCCTCGGCCTCGAGCGCGGCGATGCAAGCCTCCGCCCCCGGCTCGTCGAGGGCAATAGCCATCAGCGCCGAGGTGTCTAATGCGATCACTTGGGACGATCACTTGGGGCGATCACCGGGGCAGGCCGTCCTCGTCATAGAGGAAATCCTGGCTGCGCGCGGCGCTGGGGCCGGGCGTGGCGTTGACCGAAGCCTTACGCAACTCCTCCAGCAACGCCCGGCGCGCTTCTCGGTCCAAGCGTTTCTTGACCGCGACCAGCCGCACCGCCGGATGGCCATGCCGGGTCAAAACGATTTCGTCGCCCGCTTCGGCGCGGCGCACCAGCTCGGTCAGTTGCGCTTTCGCGTCGGTGACGGAGATTTCCATTCCGGATTTCCGCTGTCGAGTGTCGAAGATTTAGACTAGAGAATAGTCCATTTCAAGATCACTCCCACTCGATGGTGCCGGGGGGTTTGGAGGTGATGTCGTAGACAACCCGGTTGATGCCGCGCACCTCGTTGATGATGCGGGTCGCGGCGCGGCCGAGGATCTCGTGCGGGAACGGGTAATAATCCGCGGTCATGCCGTCTCGCCGATCCGTCAGCAATTTGCGCTCTTGAATTCAAAGAGGAACTCTTGAATTCAAAGAGGAATTTCGACGATCAGCGATTTGCTCGGTTTCAGCGACTATCGGCATCGATCGGCTCGATTCGGCGCGTCCTGCCGACAATCTCGCCATTGGCTCTCCCGCTGAAAATACCGTCAGACTCGCGATAGCGGTCGAGACCGACGAAGAGTGGCCTCTCACCGTCACCACTTCGCGGGCCGTTAATCGCGGCCTTCCGTGGCACCCAGCGGAATGAAATGGTGGGGTCCTATCGGCTGAGAACGATGTGGGTGGCATGCTCGGTAGCCTGATGTTCGCTGACGCGGTAGCCAAGCGCCGGCAGGTCGATCCCAGCGAACATCGCTTCGCCTTGCCCAAGCACGACCGGCGAAAATGCGAAATGCAGTTCGTCAATTAGTCCGGCGCGAAGATATTGGCGCACCGTATCGACGCCGCCGCCGATCTTCACGTCGCGACCATTGGCGGCGAGCTTCGCCTGTTCCAAGGCCGCCTCGATCCCGTTGGTCACGAAGAAGAAGGTGGTGCCGCCTTCCATCTCGATCGGATCACGCCGATGATGCGTCAACACGAAAGTCGGCGCGTGGTAGGGCGGATTCGCACCCCACCAGCCTTTCCAATTGTTGTCGGGCCATGGACCGCGGATCGGCCCAAACATATTGCGGCCAAGGATGAAAGCGCCGAACCCGTCCATCGAACGGTGCGCGTATTTATCATCAACACCGGCTGAGCCGCCGCTTTTGCCCAACATTGCCTGGAAGGAGCGCGTGCGGATGAACCACGGGTGCAGCTCCTGCCCACGCTTGCCGAGCGGATTTTCAAGACTCTGCTCAGGTCCTGCTCCGAAACCGTCTAGCGAAACGGAAAAGCCTGTAACGCGCACTTTCGTCATAACGAAATCCCTTCCATCTCTTTCGGCATCGAGGATTGAAGCAGTATGGGTCGTTACCTGGCTCATGACGATGTGCGGCGCCCATCAGTATCTATCGAGCACGCACATTACGCCTGAGCATCAAGGCCGCCGATAGCCGCCTTTTCTACTCCCGATCACTCCCACTCGATGGTGCCGGGGGGTTTGGAGGTGATGTCATAGACGACCCGGTTGATGCCGCGCACCTCGTTGATGATGCGGGTCGCGGCGCGGCCGAGGATCTCGTGCGGGAACGGGTAGTAGTCCGCGGTCATGCCGTCGGTCGAGGTCACCGCCCGCAAGGCGCAGAGACGCCGACCGTCTTAACCGGCAACAACACGGCGAAGGCCTGCCAGATCGCGTCGTAGAGGCCGGCATTGCGGATCTCTTCGATGGGCTCGAGATGCCGCCCAGATCGGGCATGGCTTAGCGCATTGGGGCTCGCGCCCACACGCACGGACCCCGACTGCTTCTGTCTTATCACTGGCGCCGGCCCGATATAAAGTCGGCGGTGACTCTCAAGGTCGCGGCGCTCTTGGCTCGCGGCTTGCTCCCTCCCCGCCGGCACCAGCCGTGCCAACGGACCGCGCGCAATGTTCCTAACGTTTGAAGATCGGCCTTCGGACTCGACGTTCGTCGAACGGGTCTGGCGCGCCCATACAATCGACGGTGGTGTGTTTCATTCGATCGCCGAAAGCAATTTGGAGTTGGTGGTCACACGCTTGCCGGGCCTGACCCGAGTGACGCTGCGTGGCCCTGTCACCAAGCCGTCGATGGCCGACTGTCCGGCAAACGGGCAATGGATCGCGATCCGCTTTCGTGTGGGCACATACCTGCCGCGAATTCCCACAGCCCTCTTGCTGGATCACAACAGTCTCGACCTTCCCGTGACCGCGGACGACCGGTTCTGGTTCGAGGACGCAGCGTGGGAAATTCCGACGTTCGAGAATGCCGAGGTGTTCGTACAGCGACTCGCGAGGCACGGCGCGGTCGGCCGCGATCCGGCGGTGGGCGCGGCTATTTTGGGTGATCGTCAGGCGCTGTCTCGACGGTCCATCCAGCGTCATTTCTTGCACACGATCGGCATGACACATACCCAATTGCGGCAAATTGAGCGCGCACGCTTCGCCGTCGATCTTCTGAGAAGCGGTTCGTCTATTCTCGACGTGGTTTCCGACGCCGGCTACTTCGATCAAGCGCACCTGACGCGCTCGCTTCAGCGGCTGACCGGGCAGACGCCGATGAAGATCCTCCGCAAGGAGGCGCAGTTGTCGTTTCTATACAAAACAATCCAACCGCCGACGGCTATGATCGATTGATCGATGACGAAAAGCCTCAATGGCGGGAGATGCAGGATGCGAGCCGACCCATATCTATTGTTTCAGGGCCGATGTGCGGAAGCTTTGGAATTCTACCGCGAGACGCTGGAAGCGAACATCGAGTCGCTCGTTCGCTTTGGCGATGTGCCGGGTTCTCTGCCGGGTACCGAAGACAAGATCATGCATGCCGCGATGCGCATTGGTGAAAGCACCGTGCTTGCTTCCGATGGTCGCTCCGGTGCGGGTGTGAAGTTCAGCGGCTTCTCGCTTACCCTTCAGGTCGCCGACGACGCGGAAGCGGAGCACCTGTTCGCCGTGCTAGCCGAGGGCGGCGCGGTCGAGTTGCCCCTGATGTCCACGCCTTTTGCCTCACGCTTTGGCAAGGTTGCCGATCGTTTCGGCACCCCGTGGATGATCGTCACCCAGCAACAGCTGACGCGCTGAGCGCAAAAAGGGGCAAAAATGTCGGATCAGTCGCAACTATCGGGCATCCACGGCAAGACCTATTGGCTCGGCTGGGGATTGAGCGGACTCGCCATCGCGCTCTTTTTGATGGACGCCGCGATGAAGCTGCTGGCGCTGCCGGTAGTGCTCCAGGCCAGCGGCGAGATCGGATTCCACGGCGAGGCTTTGGCCCGCGAACTCGGCGTCATACTGCTGCTGTGTACCCTCCTCTACGCCACGCCGCCTACTGCCATGTTGGGCGCCATTCTGCTGACGGGCTATCTCGGCGGAGCCGTGGCATCGCATCTGCGCGTCGGCGACCCGCTGCTCACCCACGTCCTGTCCGGCGTCTATGCGGGTCTCTTCGTCTGGGGCGGCCTCTACCTTCGCGACGCAAGGTTAAGAGCGCTTTTTTCGCTGCATTGATCGGGCCAGACCGATAACCGCAGCCGACTGCTATCCCGACCAGCCGCTCACTCCCACTCGATTGTGCCGGGGGGTTTGGAGGTGATGTCGTAGACCACCCGGTTGATGCCGCGCACCTCGTTGATGATGCGGGTCGCGGCGCGGCCGAGGATCTCGTGCGGGAAGGGGTAGTAGTCCGCGGTCATGCCATCGGTCGAGGTCACCGCCCGCAGGGCGCAGACGAATTCGTAAGAGCGCGCATCGCCCATCACGCCTACCGTGCGCACCGGCAATAACACCGCGAAGGCCTGCCAGATCGCGTCGTAGAGGCCGGCGTTGCGGATCTCTTCGAGGAACACCGCATCGGCCTTGCGCAGGATGTCGAGCTTGTCGCGCGTGACCTCGCCCGGGATGCGGATCGCGAGGCCCGGGCCGGGGAACGGGTGGCGGTCGACAAAATCCTCGGGCAGGCCGAGCTCGCGGCCGAGGGCGCGGACCTCATCCTTGAACAATTCGCGCAAGGGCTCGACGAGCGCCAGCTTCATGCGCGCGGGGAGGCCGCCGACATTGTGATGCGACTTGATCGTCACCGACGGGCCGCCGGTCGCGCTGACCGATTCGATGACATCGGGGTAGAGCGTCCCTTGCGCCAGGAATTCGACACCGCCGATCCGGTGCGCCTCCTCGTCGAACACATCGATAAAGGTGGCGCCGATCGCCTTGCGCTTATGCTCGGGATCGGTGATCCCGGCGAGCTTCTCGAGGAACAGCGCGCTCGCGTCGCGGTGCACGAGCGGGATGTTGTAGTGACCGCGGAACAGGGAGACGACCTGCTCGGCCTCGCCGAGGCGCAACAATCCGGTATCGACAAAGATGCAGGTCAGCGCGTCACCGATCGCCTCGTGCAGGAGGGCCGCGGCAACCGCGGAATCGACGCCGCCCGAGAGGCCGCAGACGACGCGTCCCCCTTTAACCTGGGCGCGGATGCGTTCGATCGCCTGGGCGCGGAACGCCGCCATCGACCAGTCGCCGGAGCAGCCGCACACCTTGTGTGTAAAGTTCTTTAATAGCAGCGACCCCTGCGGCGTGTGCACGACCTCGGGGTGAAACAGGACGCCATAGATCCGTCGCTCGTCATCGGCGATCGCGGCAAAGGGTGCGCCATCGCTCGATGCGACGGGGCGGAAACCGGGCGGCAGCGCATCGACCTTGTCGCCATGGCTCATCCACACCTGCTCGCGCGCGCCTTTTGGCCAGAGCCCCTCGAACAGACGGCACTCGCCCGTGACGTCGATAAAGGCGCGGCCGAATTCCTGATGGTCGCTGAGCGTCACGCGGCCGCCGAGTTGGGCGCAGGTCGTCTGCATGCCGTAGCAGATCGCCAAGACCGGCACGCCGAGCGAGAACACGATGTCGGGGGCGCGCGGCGTCGTCGCGACCGTCACCGAGGCGGGGCCGCCCGACAGGATGATGCCGCGCGGCGCGAAGGCGCGGATCTTCTCTTCGGTGACGGTGTAGGGCTGGATCTCGCAATAGACGCCGTTCTCGCGGACGCGGCGCGCGATCAATTGCGTCACCTGGCTGCCGAAATCGAGGATCAGGATCTTGTCGGTCATCAGAGCGGCCTAGAAAGAAAAATAGAACGCTTTAACGCAGAGGACGCGGAGGATACGCAAAGGACGCGACGGCATCTCAACCGCATCGGGGCCTTTGCGCCCTCTGCGCATCCTTTGCGTCCTCTGCGGTGAGTGGTTCCTTTTTTTCTGCCTTGCGTTCGAAGAGGGCGACAAAGAAGCCGTCGGTGCCGTGCGCGGCCGGGGTCAGGCGGAGATAATTGTCGCCCGCGGGCCGATCAGATTGAGGATAGTCGCCGCCGATCGTCTCCGCCCAGGCGCGTGCTGCCGGGTACAGCATGAAATCGCCGTGCGCGTCGAGGAAGGTTTCGGCCTGCGCCTCGTTCTCCTCGCGCAACAAGGAGCAGGTCGCATAAATCAAGCGGCCGCCCGGCTTTACGAGGCGCGCCGCGCTGTCGAGGATCGCGTGCTGACGCTCGATCAACTCGGCGAGATCCTGCGGCGAGCTGCGCCATTTGGCATCCGGGTTGCGGCGCCAGCTGCCGATGCCGAGGCACGGCGCATCGACAAACACGCGGTCGAAGCCACCGTCTTTTCCTTTTGGGGCGTGATGCTTCACCCAGGGATCGCGCTCGCTGGACAGCGCGCGGCGCTCGACATTGCTGATGCCGGCGCGGCGCAGCCGCTTCCCGGCGCGCTCCAAGCGCCATTCCGCCGTGTCGCAGGCGACCAGCTTGCCGCGGTTTCGCATCGCCGCGGCGAGCGCCAGGGTCTTGCCGCCGGCGCCGGCGCAGAAATCGACGACGCGCATCCCGGGACGCGCATCGGCGAGAAGCGCGGCGATCTGCGAGCCTTCGTCCTGCACCTCGACGAGACCGTCCTTGAAGGCGGCGGTGCCGGCAAGCGGCACGCGATGCGCGACGCGCAGGCCAAGCGGCGACCAGCGGGTCGGGTCGGCGTCGATATGCTCGGCGGCGAGAGCGCGGCGGGCGGTGTCGCGGTCGGCCTTCAGCGGGTTGACGCGCAGATCGAGGGGCGCGGAAGCGTTGAGCGCCGCCATCTCGGTTTCGAGACGGTTGCCGTAAAGCTTGGCGAGGTAGGGTTCGAGCCAGTCCGGGATGTCGTTCGCAACGGCACGCGGCATCTCCGGATGTGTCAAGCTGCGGCCGGCGAGACCCAGCACGAGCCGCTCTTCGTCGCGGCTCAGCGGCGCCGGCCGGAAGCGCCCGCCGTCAAAGCTCTTTGCGACCTCCTCGGCCGCCCAGGCATCGACCAGCAATAACGCGGCGATGATGCGGCTGCGCGGGTTCGGCGTGACCTCGCCTCGGCTCGCGCGCGCGATCCACCAATCGATGACGGCGCGGCGCCGCAACACAGCGTAAAGATATGCCGAGATCTGCGCCCGGTCCTTGGCGCCGATATAGCGCCGGCGGCGGAAATAATTGGCGGCGGCGTCGTCAGCAGGTTTTGTGGCGGCCGGGATCGAGGCGTTGTCGATCGCTTCGAGAATATCGACCGCGGCGGCGATGCGGGCTCCCGGCGTCAAGCTCGGCTACGCGTCCTGCCGGTAATTCGGCGCCTCGCGGGTGATCGCGATATCGTGCACATGGCTCTCGCGCAAGCCCGCATTGGTGATGCGCACAAACCGGCAATTCTTCTGCATCTCGGCGATCGTGCGGTTGCCGGTGTAGCCCATCGCGGCGCGCAGGCCGCCGATCAGCTGATGCACGATATTGGCGACCGGGCCCTTGTGGGGTACGCGGCCCTCGACCCCTTCGGGCACGAGCTTCAACGTGTCGGTCACTTCCTGCTGGAAATAGCGGTCGGCGGAGCCGCGCGCCATCGCGCCGATCGAGCCCATGCCGCGGTAATATTTGTAGCTGCGGCCCTGGAACAGGAAGACTTCGCCGGGGCTCTCATCGGTGCCGGCAAAGAGCGAGCCGAGCATTGCGCAATCGGCCCCGGCGGCGATCGCCTTGGCGAGGTCGCCGGAGAATTTGATGCCGCCATCGGCGATGACCGGCACGCCGCGCTGGCGGCACTCGCCGACGACATCGGTGATGGCGGTGAATTGCGGGACGCCGACCCCGGCCACCATGCGGGTCGTGCAGATCGAGCCCGGGCCGATGCCGACCTTGACCGCGTCGGCGCCGGCCTCGATGACGGCGCGGGCACCCTCGGCGGTCGCGACATTGCCGACGATGACTTGGGTGTAGTTCGACATCCGGCGGATCTCGTTGACCGTGTCGATGACCCGTGCGGAATGACCGTGTGCGGTGTCGACGACCATGATGTCGACACCGGCGGCGAACAACGCTTCGGCGCGCTCCAGCTCGGCGCGGCCGGTACCCGCTGCGGCGGCGACGCGGAGCCGGCCGTGCTCGTCCTTGCAGGCAAAGGGATGCAGCTGCGCCTTTTCGATGTCCTTGACCGTGATCAGCCCGGTACAGCGATATTCGCGGTCGACGACCAGCAATTTTTCGATGCGATGCTGGTGCAAGAGGCGCTTTGCTTCATCGCGCGAAGTCGTCTCGTGCACCGTGACGAGATCGTCTTTCGTCATCAGCTCGGCGACGGGCTGGTTCGGGTTGTCGGCGAAGCGCACATCGCGGTTGGTCAGGATGCCGCAGAGCCGGCCCGGCTGATTGGGATAGGGGCCGCGCTCGACGACGGGGATGCCGGAAATCTTGTTGTCGGCCATCAGGCGCAGCGCGTCGGCCAAGGTCTCGTCGGGATGGATCGTGACCGGGTTCACGACCATCCCGGCCTCGAACTTCTTGACCTTGCGGACCTCGGCCTGCTGCTGCTCGATCGGCATGTTGCGGTGGATGACGCCGAGACCGCCGGCCTGCGCCATCGCGATCGCGAGCGCGCCTTCGGTCACCGTGTCCATCGCCGCCGAGATCAGCGGGATGCCAAGCTCGATCTCGCGGGTGATGCGGGTGCGGGTGTCGGTCTCGGCCGGGAGCACGCTCGAGGCGGCCGGAACGAGCATGACGTCGTCAAACGTCAGCGCTTGCTGGATTTCCATCGGCCCTATTACACGCTTTGTGGGCTGGTGGCCAATATGTAGTGGGTCGGCCCGGCCGATCTAATAGCCAAAGCAACGGTTTATCGAGCGGCAGCTATGCGGCGGGCGGGCCGCGAAAACCCGTCGCGACGACGTAAGTCTCGGCCGATTCGGCGCGGCTCGCCGCGGGCTTCGCATGCCGCACCGCCGCGAAGGCGTGTTTGAGGCCGGCGAGGAGGTCGCCCTCGGCGCCGCCCTGGAAAACTTTCGCGACAAAGGCGCCGCCCGGGCGCAACATTGCTGCGGCAAAGGCGAAGGCCTCCTCGGCCAGCGCGACGATGCGCAGATGGTCGGTCGCGGCATGGCCGGTTGCGGGCGCCGCCATGTCGCTCAGAACGAGATCGGCGGGGCCGCCGAGCGCGGCGCGGATGCGCTCGGCCGTGGCGGGGTCGCGGAAATCGCCCTGGAGCAACGTCGCGCCGGGGATCGGGTCGGCGGCCAGAAGGTCGATGCCGACCACCGCGCCCCGCCCCTTATCGGCGCCCACCCGCGCCGCGGCGACCTGTGCCCAGCCGCCCGGGGCGCAGCCGAGATCGACGAGCCGCATCCCCGGCCGCAGCAGACGAAACCGGTCGTCGAGCTGGATCAGCTTAAAGGCGGCGCGCGATCGATACCCAAGGCGGTGCGCCTCGGCGACAAAGGGATCGTTGAGCTGGCGATTGAGCCATTCGGTGGAGGAGGGCTTGCGCCGCCGCGCATGCCTTACTTTGACAGCAAGCGGCCGAGAACCGCCGCCGCGTCCGGGGCGCCCCATCAGGTCAGATCGTCAAGATCGACACCAAGCGCCTCTGCCAGCTTCTTCATTGTTGCCGTTGTGCCTTTACGGGCGCCGGTTTCGATCTGCGACAGATAGGTGAAGTTCAATCCCGCTTGGGCGGCCAGCGCACGCTGCGTCAGGCTGCGATACTCTCGCCATACCTTGACCGGATTTTCCCCGGCAATCAGCTGATCGACCATCTCGGCCGGTACGGTCTCCTGGTCCCGGGTGGCGTAGAACGCAGCAGTGGCGGCGGCGTCCTCCCGCATCTCCTCAAGATCGGCCGGTGTCGTCAGGACCATGACATCCCCTACTCCGGGGCGCCCTGCATCAGCTCGAACAGGATGCCCTCGCGGATGCCGCGGTCGGCGACGCGCAGCCGGCCGACCGGCCAAGTGGAGCAGATTGCGTCGAGGATGGCGCAGCCGCTGAGCACGAGATCGGCGCGCTCGCGTCCAACGCACGGGTTGGCGGCGCGGCCCTCGATGTCGAGCCCGGACATAGCGCGGCAAAGCGAGATGCACCCCGGCCAGGGTCGTCACTGTGCCGGAACTGCCGAGCATCTGGACCTGGCGGGCGCGGACCTCGCGGCGGATGCCGTGCTCGCGCTCGAAGGGCTGAAGTGCGGCCTCGGCCTCGGCGACCATGGCGCGGTAGATCGCCGGCGACACCTCGATGCCGCCAAACCGCTCGGTGAAGGTTACGACGCCGAACGGCAGGGAGACCGAGCCGAGGATCTCCGGCACACCGTAGCGGGAGCCATGCCGGCGCAGCCACACGATCTCGGTCGAGCCGCCGCCGATATCGAAGACGAGCGCGTAAGGAATGCGTGAATGCAGCAGCGGCGCGCAGCCGGCGACGACGAGCCGGGCCTCCTCGGCGGTGGAGATGATCTCGAGCTCGATGCCGATCTCGTCGCGCACGCGGTCGAGAAACTCGGTGCAATTCTCGGCGCGGCGGCAGGCTTCGGTTGCGACATAACGGCCGGCCATGACCTTGCGCTGGCCGAGCTTGCCGGCGCAGACCCTCAAGGCCTCGATCGTCCGCGCCATCGCCGCCTCGGAGAGCCCGCCGGTGGTCGAGAGGCCCTCACCCAGACGCACGATGCGGGAGAAGGCGTCGATGACCCGGAAGCCGCCGCGGGCCGGGCGGGCGACCAATAGCCGGCAATTGTTGGTGCCGAGATCGAGGGCGGCGTAATTGGCCTGGGGCTGCCGTACCGCTTCGGAAAAGGCGGTGTCGCCTAGCGCCGGCGCGGCCCCGTGATCGGCGCGCAACATCGCCGCTCCGGCATCGTGGCCGGCCCGATACGAGCCAAAACCGTGCTGCGAGTTACCGATCAACGGCGCCCATCCTGTAACACGACCGGGCATGCTAGCGCACCCGGGCAGCCCAGCGGAAGCATCCCGAGCCAAGACCCTGCCAAAGGGGCCGCCGGAACGGCAGCCTCGGCCGGCGGGGCAGGCCTACCCAAGCCTTCCGCAGGTGTTATATAAGGAGCCGCAACGGTCTTTTCCGGGCTTGCAGACGGCCCGCGGCCTTGGCTGATGGGGGATCGTCTAACGGTAGGACAGCGGACTCTGACTCCGCCAGTCTAGGTTCGAATCCTAGTCCCCCAGCCATAGTCCCCCAGCCACTTGATTTCGTTTACCTTTTCTCCCGGTTCAGTAAAACATCCTCGCACAGTTGGGCGGTTAGTTGGACGATTTCGTTCCCTTTTCGAGCTTGCGTATCGCGCTCTCGGCAAGCGCCGGATCACGGTGCAGGTAGTGAGTATCGAGAATCGCGCCGACATCGCGCATGCTGTGCCCAGTGATGGCGGCGATCTCCGCCTCGGTGCAGCCAGCCAGCGCCAACCGTGTTACGGCGGTGCCGCGCAAGTCGTGAAAGGTCAAGCCAGTGATGCCGGCCGAAGCGCATGCCTTGCGCCAGCTCGACCGAAAGCCGTTTTCTGTCCACGGCTTATTGTCGGTACTGGTAA
>WNGI01007828.1_pt1 | contig 13337 bp, 18 predicted proteins | sample 5400621 | NCBI WGS metagenome assembly WNGI01 (sample SAMN13153374, study PRJNA577476) | soil metagenome | isolation source: 20 cm soil or saprolite under Garry oak tree replicate 1 | place: USA:California | collected 2016-06-15
TTTCGCCGAATACCTGCACAAGCGCGCGCGCGCCGACTGGAGCTACGGTAAGGACGAGAAGCTCAGCGTTGAAGATCTGATCGCGGAGAAATATCGCGGCATCCGTCCGGCGCCGGGTTATCCCGCGCAGCCCGATCACACGGAGAAGCCGATTATTTTCGATTTACTTCGGGTCCGTGAAGCGACCGGCATGACACTCACGGAAAATTTCGCGATGTATCCTGCAGCAGCGGTCTGTGGTCTTTACTTCGCCCATTCCGAGGCACGCTACTTCGCCGTGAACACGATCGGCAAAGATCAAGTCGAGTCCTACGCCGCGCGCAAGAGCATGAAAGTCTCGGAAGTCGAGCGCTGGCTATCGCCGATACTCGGCTACGATCCGACGAAGAGTTAACGGATTGTATCGATCATCGCTCCCTTCACACCCACTGACTCAGCTTTCCGATGACCGGTATCGGCGGCTCCGTAGAGAGCGATAATTTCTATGCTGTGAACTCTGCGCCTCTACCATGAATTGCGATTTTCTCTGCTCCGGCTCGATGCTATAAATAAGTGACTTGTGGAGGAACGGCGATGAATCAGACTCGCGTGGACGACCCGATGATACCGGTGCTGATTCCGGAACAGGTTCCAGCCAAGGAAGGAATGGCCGAGCTTCCAAGCACTCGTCTTGGGTATTGGGACACCGGCGGTGCCGGCGAGCCGATCGTGCTGCTGCATCCGGCGTCGGGCAGCGCGCTGATCTGGTTGTACCAGCAGCCCGTGTTCGCCAAGGCGGGCTACCGTGTGATCGCCTATTCGCGCCGCAACTATTACAACTCCGACGTTGCGCCCGCGGACAATCCGGGGACAGCATCGGAGGACTTGCAGAACCTGATTGAGTTTCTCCGACTGGATAAATTTCATCTAGTGAGCTCGGCCGCCGGCGGCAGCGTCGCCGCGGATTACGCGTTGTCTCATCCTGAACGGTTGCTGAGCCTGACGGTATCGAGCAACAACCTCGCCGCTGCTAACGGCTACATCGCTGAAGCTGCCGCCAAGATCCGAATTAAAGAGTGGGACGATTTGCCGCGCTGGTTTCGCGAGCTCGGGCCTTCGTATCGTGCGGCGAATCCCGCGGGCGTTCAGAAATGGATCGCGCTCAACGATATTTCCGAGACCGGAAAAGGCGCCCGGCAAAAGTTGGTCAACGTTGTGACACCGGAGAAGTTGGAGACATTGAAGGTGCGCACGCTGCTGATGACCGGCGCAGCGGATATGTTCACATCACCCTCGATCATGCGGATGATCGCGCGGCACGTCCCGGACAACGAGGTCGTGATCGCGCCGGAGTGCGGCCATTCGATCTATTGGGAGCAACCCGAGTTCTTCAATCGCACCGTGCTCGGATTCATCGGCCGGCGCATGAAATAAACTCGCGATTGCCGTAGCATCGAGCGCCGGCTCAGTTCCCTGCCAATTGCGCAAAGCGTTTCTTCATGATGTCAATTTGAGTGAGATAGCGCTGCAGGCTATGCGTGCCACAAAGCTCGTCTTGCGCTACGCGAAAGCCGTGCGCGGCAAAAGTCTCTCCTCTTTTCAAGCCGCACAGGTGAATCACGGCAGCCAGTTTTTGCTTTTGCGCCCGGCTGACTTTGACCGCGTGACGAGCAGCCAAAATATCGACCACGCTTTGGTGCAGATACGCGGCGGTCATTTCGACCGCATGACTCGGCAGCGTTCGAGTGTAGAAGGCGTTGAACCAGCAGGAGCTGAGATCGTGCCACGGACCGTCGGCCACAACGGTGTGATCACGGATGCAATACTTGCGGGCCTCGATGAAAGTTCCGTCCGTGAGTTGAAACATGCCGAGCGCACTCGACGCCGGACGATAGATTTCAAAAGGATTCCACGACCATTGCCAGCGCCAGTAGGTGCGCGCGACGGGATTCCCGTCGCTCTCGATTTGAGCCAGGGCGGCGAGCAATTCAGGTGAAATAATGCTGGTCGAATGCTTCTCAAAAAGCGCCCCGTAACTCTGCCAGCTAGATGGGGGAGTTTTTGATCAAGAGCCACTGATCGGGGCGAAGAGCTCACCCGGCTTGCGCACGACCTGATAGATCAGGTTGACCGCGAAAAACCCGCCGATCCCGAGAACACACCACCCGACGACGGCTCCTTTCCAGTGGAGCCTGGTGAAACGTCTGGATGTTCGCCTGACATATCGAATACCGCTATGAATAGTAGCCGTCACGTGAACAAATCCAACCTCTAATTTAGTTCAAGGCTGCATTGTACTACTTTGAATGGCAATTAGCAGCGATAGTCATGTGCCGATTGACAAGGCCTTCCGGTAATAAGAAAGATCGACATATTTCTCAACGGGCGGAACAGGACACGCCAAGTAACCCAGCTCGGCTCGCAAATCGAGAGCGGCCGCGACTCCAGGGAGATTAATGGTCGCTTTGGGGTAAAGGCCGTGTTCTGGATCAAGTAGCGTGTCCAACGTGTGTTCGGCCGCGCGCCCGTCGATTTCGTTGTGTCGAGCCAGGATGTCGAGGCAAGATCGTCGATTCCGCCTGTCGAAACACCATTGCGTTGCTTCGACGTAGGCACGGATGTACCGGCTCAAGCGCTCCGGATGCTGTTCGGCCCAATGTCGGCTCGTCGCGCCGCATGTGCCCTGGTAAGACGGGATCATCTCGAAATCTCGAGCAAGCAGGTTGCAGTTCGCGGCCAGAGCATTTCTCACAAAAGGTTCCGTCAACAGAGTCGCACTGATCTTTCCTTCCAACAATGCGCGATAGCGGTTTTCCCATCCACCGACTTCTATCAGCTGGTCATCGTCCACATCGAAACCTCTGGCGTGGAGCATTCGTTCGAGCACTAAGACAAAGCCGCTCGTCTTGGCATCGACGCCGATAGACCTGCCAGATAATGAATCAATGGATGCGCAATAGCGCGCGCCTACCAAACTGAAGAGACCGCTGTGTAGACCCATAAAGATAAAAAGATCGGAGCTGTCATCGGCTTCGACATCGGCGATGACGTCATCGGCGCCGGTATGTCCGATATCGCATCCATTCTCTTTAAGGACTTGGCTAAGGTATAAGGAGCCGGGGGTGTATGCGATCTCGAGAGCGAGCCCGTGGCACGCAAAAATTCCTGTCTCGATACCCGCATGGATGGGCAAATTGTAGGCCGCACGAAATTGCAGCAGTTTGAGTGTCGCTGTCATAGGGATGGGGGTCTTGGAGTGCTCCTATCATGTCGCGCAGAAAAGTGACAATCGCTTTCTCTTGCGTTGTCGCATGGGGTTCATTCTCCGCAGTTTGTCGCGCAAAGGCCTATTTCAGAACTCTTAACGTGCGTCATTCCCGCATGCTTTTAGCTGGGAATCCAGGCGCACTCCGGGCGGGAAAGACTCTCACTTCCGATCGAGATGGCAGATCGCTTATTGAAAATGAACCACTATCCCGCGAGGACCTAACTTGACTGTCATTGTGCTTTCAACTACAGCTTTCGTATTTCCTGGGCCGTTTCGTTTCAAGCAATGATAGCCATCATACTGTTCAGTTCAGTTTCGGTTGGTAAGCAAAACTGGCGGACGGAGCGCGAAGAAAATTAGATTTGGTCCAAACCTGTTTAAAAAATTGGAGGTGATCTTATGCCAGTGAAGGTTATGCGTATAGAAGACGCGCCGGTGAGGGTTATGCGATGGGATCGCGGCAAGGCTCTTCGCCTGGTGGATGAAGCCGACGGCGCCAAGAACGTCGATGTGCACATCAATCTGATTAACGTCGATTCCGGACCGGGTCCGACGCACTATCACGCTAAAGCGGAGAATATTTACGTCGTACTGGAAGGCACCGTCGAGGCCATCGTGCAGGGAAAAAAGTTTCGCCTGGGGCCGGGAGAAGTCGCCTTTATTCCGCCCGGGGTGCGACACCAAGCCGGCAACTGCGGCGATACCGTCGCGCGCGTCCTGGAGATTTACGCTCCCGCGGGCGAAGATTTTCACATTGTCGATGATTCGGAGAACAAATAGTTCGCAAACTTAAGAGAGAGAGTTTCGCCGCAAAGAACGCAAAGTAAAAGGTCGTTCCCAATGCTTCTATCATTTCGCCCGGAGGAAGAAATCTTTCTTCGCCGCGCAATAGTATCAAGGATCCGATCCGTAAAACAAAAAGGACAATATAAAAGCGATGGCGAAAATACAGTTCGGTGTTTTGTTGCCCCACTTTGGCAAAGAAACCTCACCGTCGCGGATTATCGACGGTTCTAGACTGTGCGAGGAGTTGGGATTTCATTCCATATGGGTGAGGGATCATTTGATTTGGCATCCGCACGGCATGGAAAAGTCGGGGCTCAAATTCGTCGAACCGTTTGTCACGCTATCCGCGGTTGCGGCGGTGACGAAAAAAATCCTTTTAGGCTTCGCCGTGCTGGTTCCGGTGCGTTGGCCGCTCAAAGTCAGCCAGGATCTCGCAAGCCTTTCCTATATCGCCGGCGGCCGGGTCATCGCCGGCATGGGATTGGGATTCAATCCCGCCGAGCTTGCAACCGTAGGCATGCGCATCGAAGATCGGATCGACATCCTGCGCGAGACCGTCGAGATCGCGCGGCTGATCTGGAAAGAGGATAACGTCTCGTACAAGGGCAAAATATTCTCGTTCCAAAACGTAACCATCGAGCCCAAGCCCGCTGCACCGATCCCTATCTTCTGTGGCGGTAGTACTCGCGCGGCGATTAGACGCGCGGCAGAATACTGCGACGGCTGGATTCCCGGTCGTGTTCCCATGGCAACCTTCGACGACCGGATACAATATTTGCGCCAACTGACCGACAGGAAAATTACTTTGGGCAATATACCGATCACGCGCATCGATAAGGACCGAAAGAAAGCTCGGGCGAGTATCGACGTCGAGGCGCTCGCGGAGAGTTCGGAGGGAAGCAGCCACTGGATAAAGCCGCCTTCCGGGAAATTTCAGACGATCGAGGATCTAGAGGGACTCTTGATCGTAGGGAACCCCGAGGACTGCGCCGCGGAGATCGAAAAATTTCGCATGAGAGGCGTCGAACACCTGGTATTTGATTTGAGATTGCAATACGACCGCTTCGAAGAGAGCTTGGAATTGATCGGCAAGGAACTACTGCCGAGGTTCCGGTAACCCATGCCAGAATTTCTCGACGATCTATTTGGACTTGCCAGTTTTTTCGCACCGTGGATTACGACGTCTGCACTCGCTGCTTTCTAAAGCTTGAACTTGGTCGACGAATCCAACGATTTGAAAGCGCGTTCCGTCAGCGCGCCCCAAGCAGTTTATCGATCTGCGAAGTCACCTGTCGATCCTCGGGCTCGATCGCGCTTTCGAATACAGCGACCGGTTGGCCGGTCCGGTCGAGCAGATATTTATGAAAGTTCCAGCGCGGCGGTTTGCCGGTCTTGGCGGCGAGATCCCGAAAGAGCGGGTTGGCGTTTGCGCCGACGACGGCGGTCTTCGCGAATACCGGGAACGTGATGCCATAGTTCATCCGGCAGAACTGCGCGATCTCTTTGTTCGACCCCGGCTCCTGGGCGCCGAAATCATTCGCCGGAAATCCCAGCACCATGAAACCTCTGTCGCGATAACGGCGGTATAATTTCTCCAAGCCATCGTACTGCGGCGTGTAGCCGCACTCGCTCGCCGTGTTGACGATTAGCAGCACCTTGCCACTGAACTGACAGAGCGACACCGGCTCATCCATCAGGTTGGCGAATTTGTGATTAAGGACAGTGGGGCAAGAGGACTCCGCTGCGATGCTTGGCGCTGGAGTGGCGAATATCGCGAGCGCTGCCACGAGAAATGCACAGGTCGTTTGGGCGAACATATTTTCCTCCCTTCCGTCTTTTGTACCACAGTTTCTACCCAAAGAACGAGCTCGCCGCATGAGCGCTGATGCAAACCTGCGCCGTGTCGCGATCACGATTCTGGCCCAGTGCGCGGTTCTTGTGTTAGACGTATTCAAACCAACGCGAGTGCGCGCTTTTAGTCCTAATTCGTCTTGGCCAAAGATTAGGTTTCACGCGCCGCGTTGCGCTCGCCGATGACTCAGCGAAGGATCATTATGACGACAACGGATTTCGGACCAGACGACCTCACGCAACCTCCTCCGGTGCTTTCCTATGATATTGTCTCTTGGCTGCTCACGGGTGTGGCACTGTTTCTCGTGCTGCCGCTGCATTTGCTGCCGGCGCTTGTGGCCGGACTCGTTGTTTACGAGTTGGTGCATGTGCTTGCGCGCGCCCTTAGAATATTTCGGATTCATCACAAGCGAGGGCAGCTTGTGGCGGTCGGCATCGTGGCCTTTGGGGTTGTCTTACTTCTCACGATTGCCGGAGCGGGAATCGTCGCCTTTGTTCAGGCGGATAATCTGTCGACGCTTTTTAATACGATGACCGATAGCATTGAGCGCTGGCGGTCTGTGTTGCCGGACTCCATCGCAGATCAGTTGCCGGTGGACGTGGAGGAGCTGCGGCAGGCCGTGGTGGCCTGGCTCGGTCTACACGCCGGGGAGTTGAAGCAGGTTGGGACGGAGGCGGGGCGCACGTTGGCACACATTTTTTTTGGCTTGGGAATCGGGGTGTTGGCGTCACTGCATGACGTGCAGCCGCATGAACCCCTCGGACCGCTCGCAAGGGCCATGCGAGAGCGCGTGGTCCGCGTGGGCGAAGCGTTCCGACGCGTCGTGTTCGCTCAAACGCGCATCTCGGCCGTCAACACCTTCCTGACCGCATTGTATCTTTTCGTCGCATTGCCGTTGGCGGGCGTGCATCTGCCGCTGGCCAAAACAGTGCTGGTCATCACCTTCCTCGTTGGGCTGCTCCCCGTAGTCGGAAATCTCGTCTCCAATTCGATCATCGTGATTTTGAGTCTCAGCGTCTCGCTGTCGGTAGGGATCGCATCGCTGATATTTTTGGTGGTCATCCACAAGCTCGAATATTTTTTAAATGCGCACATGATCGGCGCGCAAGTGCACGCGCGCGCCTGGGAGTTATTGCTCGCGATGCTTGTCATGGAGGCCGCTTTCGGCATCCCCGGTCTCATCGCTGCACCGATTTACTACGCGTATGTTAAAGATGAACTTGTGAGCCGGAGGCTCGTTTAGAAGAACCGGCTGGGGGACTGAGAGAGTCGGAGAGAATTAGGCCATCGCGGCCATTGGCTAATAAGTGTATGCCTCATCCCGGATCATTTAAGAATCTCCGACATTTTCGCGACCGTGGCGGAGTCAAGTTTAAAAATGCCGGCGATGATCCTTTCGACTTCTTCGCCGCTCACCGGATCGACATCCAGTTTAGATTTAATGGCCTCGGCCAAAAAATCTTTGTCCTTCAGGGTTTCTCTAAAGGCCCGACGCAACATTTGAACCCGATCCTTGGGCGTTCCCGGAGGTAACGCGTAGGGACGGGTAATCGATGCGGTGTCATGGATGCCCACCTGAATCAGCTTGCGCGCCTCCTCTGTCTTTGCGAGTTCGATGGCCACCGGAACCTTTGGGAGGTCCTGGACTGCTTTGGGCACAGCCTGCAGCACGATATTCGCGTCGCCGGCATCCAGGCCTTGGCGCCACATCACTTTGATTGACTCCCAAGCCTAACATCCGCCATCGATTTCACCGCTCTCCGCGGCCAATTTAATCGGCGCCGTGCCCTTGTAACCCGTCACCAGCTGAATAGGTAGCCCGAGCGCTGCCTTGAGTAATTTGGCAACGTCGTCATTGGTAGTACCCGGAGCGCTGCCACCCAATTTGACCGGCGCCTTTGCCGCAATCCATGCATCGACGCTAATAATCCCGCTCGCTTTTGTTAGGGCACAGACGACGTGATCCTTGACCGGCACGCCGATCCATTCAAACTTCCTCGCGTCGAACTCGATGCCATGACCGCCGAAAAGTTGTTGCGAGATCAGGTTGCCGATAAAATTACCGATGGTCAGACCGTCAGGCTTGGTCGCTTTGTAAATCGAGTTGGCGGCAATGAGGCTGCCCGCCCCGGTAACGTTATCGACAACGACAGCCGGGTTGCCGGGTATGTATTTACCGATGTGGCGTCCCATGACCCGGGAATACGTGTCGAAGCCACCGCCAGCCGGAAACCCCACGACGATTCGAAGCGTTTTCCCCGCATAGAAATCCTGAGCATATGAAACCCGCTCGAAACTCCACATCGAGGTTACAACAATTCCGATCAGGCCGAGGTAAAAAATTGTTTTCGTCATGGGTGAGTCTCCGATAAAGTTGAACAGCCGCTGCAACCACGGCAGTGCGTATGAGCGCCCGTTGACCGCAAGACGCACGAAATATCACCCAGCGGGAGCTGTCAACTGTAATGGAAGACGGAGCCTGCGGATAAAAACAGTAAAGGTCAATATTTCACCCGTACAATCTTTGTTTCCAATATGCTTCGCGCCCAAGGCGCAATTGAAAACTTATTCTGTTGAGACAAATCAACCGAAGTTTAAATCACGTCAGACAGGTGAGTCTGCGTGATGTTTCCATGCGTTGGGGAGCCCATCATTTCGGCGTAAATCCTGACACGATTGGAGGAAATTTACTGCCATCCTCGGTTGGAATCGGCCAAGGTCAAACAAGAATCATCAGTAATTAACAAGAATCTTGTTCTGTCGGCATGGCATGAGCCTTGCGGTAGAGCCTAATCGACTTGGCGAAAATCTCGGGGTATGGAGGTTTAACATGAAGAAAATGATTTTGGCAGTAGCCCTTTTGCTCGGTCTCACGCAAAGCGGTTGCGCATTCCTCGGCGGAGCCGCGGTGGGAAGTCTGGCCACCGGAGCGGGCTACGAGGTGAACGCTCATAACCAGATGGAAAAACTGGAAGCCGACTACAGAAACGAACGAATATCTCGTAGAGAATACGAGTCTCGCAAAGCACAGATCGAGAAAGGCTCGATTCTCTACTAGCATCCGCCGGTGAAGATTATCGAACGCGCGACCTCGCTTCTGGCGCTGGGGATGCTTTTGATCAGCATCCCCGGCTGCATGGAAAATATCGCGCTGATCGGTCGACCGACGATAGAAGAAGGCCAGAACGACGTTGTCGGCGAAGTCGAGCGCGTGGATCTTTCTGAGCGCCGGCTCTACTTGCGTCCAAACAAGAGCGATCGGCGCGTTGTCGCATTGAGTCTCGATGCGCAGGTGCTCGATCGCGGCCGCGAATATCCCCTGGGGCGATTAAAACCCGGCGATGTCGTAGCGATGCAAGTAAAGCGGGATTCGCGCGGTGATTCATATGCGGATTTGATTCGCATCCAAGAAAGTCCTGCGAGCCAAAGGCGGGGCGATGTTCCGAGCTCAGTGCCGCGGATTGAGACTCTGGCCGGGAGAGTGGTGAGTGTAAATCGACGAGACAATTCGTTCGAGCTTGATGATCAGTCTGGCCCGCCGGTGTCAGTGCGCCTGTCAGAGTATGTGCGGGACTCCGATAGGGATCGTCTTCGAACTCTCCGGGCTGGCGATCATGTCAGGATCGAAGGTAAATTCACCCAGCGTGATCGCTTTGAAATGCTGAGTTTTCTGAACGACGATGCGTAAGGAGCGGACCGATAACTGCGCCTGCTGCCTATCTCCCTGCAATAACCGAGTTGAAGCCGCCTCCAGCGGGCGGATTGTTTTCCCCGCATAGGAATCCTGAGCATATGAAACCTGCTCAGAACCCCACACCGAGGTCAGAACAATTCCGGCCACGTTGACGTAAAACAATTCTTTTTCACATGCCCGATAAAGTTAGACATCGGGCCGGAGTCGCGGCGGTGCGTGTAATGCGAACTGCGTGAAAATATCCCCCACGGCATAAAACCTGTCCAGGATAATTCGGCTAGCAGAGAGCTTCGCCACTGCTAGGAAGATGAGAGTTGATCAGACTGTGATCAGCTAACAAAGATAGTCGGGATATCGAAGCCTGAGGCTCTACTACGCGCTCGTGAAAGAAGATTGCCAAGCAGGCCGCGCATGCGGCCCGTCTTGATCGCTGACAGGATTTTGATTGTTAGGGAACTTTTGCGAGGCCGTTCGTCCGGCAGTGATGATCCAGCTGCGTCAAAGTTGTCAACGCGACTGACATTTTAGTCGAAGGAATTCATCGGACCGGCTCATTGCTGGTCCGGATGGTTTGTAGGGAGATGGGTGCGCGCGAAAACTATCGTGGTGGGTAAGAATCAGACGGCACTACCGTTCACGGCTATTTTTTTTTCGCCTCGTCCGTATGCCAGGAGATTTCCTTCGGTTCCGTTGATGCTTCGCTCGGATTGGATTCCGATCGCTCGCATCAATAATCCCGCACGCAGCATTGAGCGAAACGAACTCGTTGAGCGCCCTAACCAGGTAGCCATTCCATCCGCGGGTCATAGGATTTAAACCTCCTTGACCTCTTCCATAAGCATTATGCGTGCCAGGCACGACCAGATCTCAGGATCAGACTTTCGTGATATCAACCTCAAAGAAGTTGCTAAAGAAAGATTGTTATGCCAGGCCTCCAAAGCCCCTCCTTTCAAACGTGTGCGCTCGTTGACTGCTCGCATCGTTGACGGCGGGCGGCGTACGTCCATTGCTAGCAGTTCAATGTTCGCGATTCCCCGTATCGGGGTTTCCGACCGAACAAACCGCCGTGGGCTATTTGATTACGTCGGAACCAGGAGCTGGCTGAGATTGTTTCGAGAGATGAAGACCGACGAATACGACTATCACAGCTAGACTCATACGGACGGCCCATTCGATCGGTTTTGGCGACGCGCCAAAAATATATCTGATAAAGGGGTCCTCGAGGCTCATTTTTCCCGACACCTCGCCGAGCACGGCCGCACCAAGAAGCACGAGCCAGCCGAATCGGCTCATGAGCATGCTGACGAAGACCGCTCCGATGACTACGATGGGAATACTGAGCCCAAGTCCGAAGAGCAGCAGATAAAAATTTCCTTCCGAGGCGCCGGCGACTGCGAGCACGTTGTCGGTGGACATGATGAGATCGGCCAGGATGATGATCCAGACCGCTTGCCAGACAGTTGTTGCATCTCTGACTTTCGTTTCACCGCCGTTACTTTGACGCAAGAGTTTGACAGCGATCCAGAGCAACAAAATACCACCGGCAAGTTGCACTAGCGGCAACTGTAAAACCTGCGCAGCGATAAATGTGATGATGACCCGAATACAAACCGCTCCGACAGAGCCCCAGATAATCCCAATCCGTTGCTGGCGGGACGGCAACGTTCGGACTGCCATGGCGATCACGAGCGCGTTGTCACCGGCGAGAGTCAGATCGATGATAACGATCTTGAACCAATCGAGAATAAATTCCCAATCCATCGAGAGTTCCTTTTTCGATATCGGACCGAACCTTTACCATTGACGTCAAAACAAAACAATCGGCTTGCCGACGCCATGACTTAGGTCAGGTTTGAAGGAGGTTATCTTCTCCTCAAGGTCCGTATTAATTATCCTGGAGGATTCTCTCGATAACGTCCACACACATTCCCCGCATTCCCTGGCCGCGGAAACGCGGTTGGTTCTCTTCATGCGGACTGGTTCGGGAAAATCAGCCCAAGTGAAGGCGAGTCTGACAACCAGCGCCCAGCGCCAGTGTTTTTTGGCGCTCGAAGTAGCACTCACGCGTGATTACGCACCCACTGCAAGATCCACTCATTGGTTTCTTCGGGCGCCTGCCAGAAGAAACCGTGTGATTGTCCTTTGAGGACTTTGTACTCGGCGTTGGGAATGCGTTTGGCGAGGACTTGCGCTTGCGCCACGTGATTGCTTCCCACCACGTCATTGTCTCCAACCACGACCAATGTCGGCACTATGACATCGCCTAGCCGATGCGTTGCTTCCCAGTTGTGCCGCGCGATACAGAGCTGAAGGTACTCGGCGAGTCTGGCGTGATGGCTCCATACCATTTCGTAGAAGGCCTGCACCTTGTCGCGATGTTCGTTCCGATAGACCGGCGTGAAATAGGTGTCCGTATCGCAGATCTCGTGCTTTAAATATTTCTCGAAGCCCATCTCGATGAGATCGAAGGCCAGACGATAGGGTAGTCCGGGAACGGTCTCGGAACCCTCGCGAGCGGCGGGGCCGGAACCGGCGGCGGCAAGGATCAGGCTTTTGACCTTGCCCGGAAAATTTAGCGCTAGCGAGAGACCGATGCGGCCGCCCATGGAATGGCCGATGATGTGCGCCGAGCGCACACCCGAATGTTCCAAGAGCGCGGCGACGTCATTGGCCATCTGATCGATGGTGCAGACACTCTTGTAATGAGTGGAACGCCCGCAGCCGCGCGGGTCATGCACGATGACTTGCAGCGAGCGCGACAGCGGTTCGACTTGTGTTTCCATCCACACGTTGCCGGAAAAGCCGGTGCCTGGAATAAACACGACCGCTTCGCCACGGCCCTGTGATTCATAGTAAAGATCGATTCCGGTGGATAGTTTTTCTAAAGGCATAGTCGAGTACCTCCGCGTATGGACTGGATTGACGAGTACTTCTTCTTAACAAAGCGACGATCTTGGTTGCAAGGCGGGACGCGCGATACTATAGAGTCAAGCTGTCATCAAGACAAAGTTTTTAAGGACCCGATCATGCGTAACGGCATCAAACATCTCCTCGCTATCGTTTGCGCGAGCATCTTCGTTTTTCCATGGTTCTCTGCGCACGCGCAGGAAAAAACCAGAATCGCGTGGGCCGCCCTTAACCCCGCGGCAAGTCCAATGTGGGTGGTCCAGGAGAAGGGGCTGCTGAGAAAGCTCGGCGTCGATGCGGAAATCATCGGCATCAATTCCAGCCCCATCGCCATGCAAGCCCTTCTCGCCGGCGATTTGGATGTGATTGTGACCTCCGTGACGACGTTGGTGGGCAGTCGCCTGGCCGGCGCCGACACGATCATGATTCAAACCTTGGTGCCGACGTTCGTCGACCACATCGTGAGCGTGTCGTCGATCACTGAACTGCAACATCTCAAAGGCAAGACCGGCGGAGTGAATCGGGTGGGATCGACCTCGGATTTGGGATTGCGTTTAGCGCTGCGGCGCCTCGGTATCAATCCGGAGTCGGATACCAAGATTATTACCGCCGGCGGCAATCCGGAGCGGCTCGTCGCTTTGTCGCGCGGCCTGATTCAGTTTACGATCATGCCCGAGCCGTGGGTCCGCGAGGCGGAAAAGTTAGCCTTTCGTGATTTGTTTGATACCGGATCCTTGGCTCTGCCTTTTCATTGGAATGCGGTTCTGACCCGGGAGAGCATCGTAAAAAGCAAGCGCAGCCTGCTCGCCAAGGTGGTGCGCGCGAATGCCGACGCCATTCATTTCATCAAG
>WNGI01007454.1_pt1 | contig 13333 bp, 17 predicted proteins | sample 5400621 | NCBI WGS metagenome assembly WNGI01 (sample SAMN13153374, study PRJNA577476) | soil metagenome | isolation source: 20 cm soil or saprolite under Garry oak tree replicate 1 | place: USA:California | collected 2016-06-15
CCAGCGCGACGCCAAGCACGGCCAGGTTGTCGGATTCCGTGGCGCCGCTGGTGAAGACGATCTCGCTCGGCCGCGCGCCCACCGTCTCGGCCACCTGCGCGCGCGCCTGGTCCACCGCGCTGCGGGCCTCCTGCCCGAAGACGTGGACGCTGCTCGCGTTGCCCGCCAATTCCGTAAAGAACGGCAGCATCGCCTGGAGAACGCGGTGGTCCACCGGGGTCGTTGCCGCGTAGTCCAGGTAGACTCTCATCGGGCGCGCTCCCTCACCGCATCCCGCGCGGCTTGGGCCTCGCGATCACCCAGTCGCGGCGGGCCGGCCCGGTGCTCTTGGCGGCGCTCTTCTTGAGGAGGCGCTTCACCTCCGCCAGGGAGAGGCTCCTGGTCTTCAAGAGATGTGTCGCCCGCTGCAGTTGCTCGACATCCGACCATGAGTAGAGGGGACTCCCGCCGTTCCGGCGGCCTGCGCCGTTCGGGCCCCGCCGGCGGGTGCCGTTCGGGATGCCCTGGGTCTGCCAGCGGCGCAGTGTGCTCAACGATAATCCTGTCAGCCCCGCCACGATCCGCGGGCTGAGAAACGGGAGCTCAAGATCGCGCATGCCAAGACCTCCGAAGGCAGGTGCGGGCTCCCGGAATTATACCATGTGCGCGCATCTCCCGCCGTGGCCCGAGGGCAACGCGCTCCAGTCGCCGTTGTCGATCAACGGTCGGCAAGCGCGAGTTTGACGCCGAGCGCGACAAACGCGGCGGCGAAAGCGCGGCGCATCCACGTCAACACCTGAGGACGCGAGATGACGTGCCCGCGAATCCAGGCGGCAAACAGCCCGTACCCGATGAAGACGCCAAGCGTCAGGACCATGAACACGGCGCTCAGCTCGAGCATGCGGGAGAGCGGATGTGGCTCGTTGGCGCTGACAAATTGCGGCAGGAATGCAAAAAAGAAGATTGACAGTTTCGGATTGAGGATGTTGATCAGGATCGCGGTGACGATCACCTGCATGGCCGAGCGGGCGCCGACCTCCTGTTCCACGCGGAGCGCGCCCCGCTCCCTCAGCGCATTCCACGCCATGTAGAGCAGATAGGCCACGCCCAGGTATTTCAGCGTCTGGAAGGCGAGCGCGCTCGTATGCAAGAGCGCTGCGAGTCCCATGATCGCCGCCGCCATGTGCGGGACGATGCCGAGCGTGCATCCGAAGGCAGCGACGATGCTGGCGCGGGACCCGCGCGAGAGGCCGGCCGCCAGCGTGTAGAGGACCCCGGTGCCGGGTGACACGATCACGATCAGCGACGTGACCAGAAAGTCGATGCCCACGATGGCCCCCTCTACGTAGCCCCCGCTATCGGCGGGTGGCGACCAGGTTCAGCCAGTGATGGTGAAACCGCAGTTCGTCTCCGATCAGGGTGGGCTGCATGCCGGCCTGGTCTCCCGGAATGGTGCGCAGCAGCCGTTCTCGCACATGGGAGGCGACATCGGGCGGCGTCGCGGCAACCCGGCACCACTCGCCGAGTTCGCGCACCTGCACCCCGCCCTCGCGGCCGGTGACGGTGAACCCGCACGTCGTCAGCAGCGCCTCGAGCCCGCCCGGGCTGTAGACCGCGACGTGCGCGGGATCGCGCAGGCGCTCGATCTCGTTCTGGCGGGCCCGCTTCGGCTCATCAGGGGCTCCCACGATGTCCCCCACGGCGATCTTCCCGCCCGGCCGGCAGACTCGTGCCATTTCGCCCACCACCTGCCGCGGGTCGCCAAAATGATGAATCGCCAGGGTCGTCGCGACGAGCGTAAATGTCTCATCCCGGAAGGGGAGCCGCGCTCCCTCGGCCCGGACCAGAAAGAAGCGACCGGCGCCGCCGGGCCCCGCCTGCCGGGCCAGCCGGAGCATCTCCATCGTCACGTCCGTGCCGATGGCCATCCGGACGAGCGGGGCAAACGTCTTGAGCAGACGCCCCGCGCCGCAGGCGACGTCCAGCAGGAGATCGGTGGGGGCCGGCGCGGCGAGCCGGACCAGCGACTCGATCTCGGCCAGGTTGCCAACCGCCGCGCTCTTCGCAAACGCCTCCGCGGTGCGCGCGAACCGCTCCTCGTTGAGCCGCCGGATCCGATCGTCCATGCGCGGTGGAAATCGCTCAGAGGGGAACCATCGTTCGGGACCGCTGCGCGAAGGCCGCCGTCTCCCGGTACCCCGCCTCTTGCGCGACGGCCGCCGCCCGGTCGAAATCTCTCCCCACATCCTCGGGGACGTGGGCGTCCGAGTTGATGAGCACCGGCACCCCGGCAAGCCGGCAGGCCCGCAGGAACGGGGGCGCCGGGTAGACCTCGCCAACCGGCTTGCGCCACCCGGCCGTGTTGATCTCCACGCAGACCCCGGCGGCGGCGAACTCCGACGCGGCCGCAGCGTAGAGGTCCGCGATGTCCGCCTTCGGCCGGTAGCCCATGACCTTGATGACGTCCGCGTGCCCGATGATGTCGAACAGCCCGGTCCGCGCCGCCTGCCCGATGAGACGGAAGTACCGGCGGTAGACCTCCAGCACGTCCACCCGCTCCCAGTCGCTGATCCGCGCGGGGTCGTCGAACCCCCACCACTCGCCTCCGCGCGCAGCGGGCGGCAGCCAGTGCACGGATCCGATCGCGTAATCCCACGGGTGCGCGCCGATCGCGCGCTCGAGCGCCGCCTCGAACCCGGGAACGTAATCCCATTCCAGGGCGAGCTTGACCGGCAGGCCGGCGGCGCGGGCCTGCTCCACGAGCCGCAGGTAGCTGTCGAGCCGCTCGGTGTTCTGCGCGTCGACCCAGGGCAGCGGCGTGGGATAGATCGCGCGGCACTCGCGGAACCGGTGCGGGTGCTCGCTGAACCCGATCTCGCGCAGGCCGCGGGCGCGGGCGGTTTCGACAAAGCGCTCGAGCCACTCGAGCGTCCAGGGACCCCGCTCCAGATGCATGTGGTAGTCGGTCGCCGCCACGCCGGCCAGCCCCTCCCCCCTACCGCAACACCGTTCCGCCGTCGACGACTAACGTGTGGCCGGTGATCGACGCGGCGTCGTCCGTGACGAGGAAGACCACCGCGCCGGCCACAGCCTCCGGCGTGCCGACGCGCCGGAGGAGCGACACCGCCCCCAATCGTTTTCGCACGTCCTCGCTCCACCCGGGCCGGGACTCGATGATCCCCGGGGCGACGGCGTTCACCCGGACGTGCGGGGCGAGTTCCAGGGCGAGGCGGCGGGTCAGCATGATCACCCCGGCCTTGCTCGCCGCGTAGGGCGCCGAGGTCTCGTATCCGGGCCGCGGCGACAGGCCCCCGCCGCTGGCCAGGTTCACGATTGCGCGGCCGCCTGCGAGCACAGGAACGTTCCCTTGAGGTTGACGTCGAGCACGCGGTCCCAGTGCGCCTCGGCCACCTCGAGGAACGGCACCCGGCTGAACACGCCGGCGTTGTTGACCAGAATGTCGAGGCGCCCGAACGTCCGGTGGATCTCCTCGAACATGTTCCGGACGGCCGGGGCCAGGGAGACGTCCGCACGGGCCACGAGCGTGCGCACCCCCAGCCGCCCGGCCTCCTCGGCCGCCTCCGCCGCGCCCTGAGCGCTCTCCAGGTGGTGCAGCACGAGCGAGGCGCCCTCCTGCGCGAGCGCTTTCGCGATCGCGCGGCCGATCCCCCGGCCGGCGCCGGTGACGAGAGCGACTTTACCGGTGAGCCGGCGCACCCGCTCCCTCCGCTCAGACGGAGACGCGGGCGGCCCGAATCCGGCGCGCGAAGGTCGCGCCGTCGGGATGGGCGCCGGCGGCGAGCTCCTCTGCGACGGCTTCATGGTCGTACGTCACCCGGATGATCTCGGCCGCCCATCGCCCGCGCACCAGCTCGCAGATCGCAAACGACGGCTGGGGGATCCCGTCGAACGGGAACCCCACGCTCCCGGTGTTCACCACGAGCCCGTCCGCGACGTCCCTCACGTAGGCGCGGTGGATGTGCCCGTAGACGAGCGCGCGGGTCCGGGCCTGCGCAAACATCGCCGCGACGGCCTCCGATGGCGCCTCCGGGTCGAGCACATCGCTCAGGCTCGTCGGCGTGGCGTGCACGACGACGAGCGGCGGTCCCCCGGGAGGCTCGATGCGATGGGAAGTCGGCAGCCGGCGAAGAAACTCCTCGTGCTCGGCCCGGAGCTGCCGGCGCGCCCAGGCGGCGACGGCGCCCCCGCCTTCTTCGATCCCCGCGATCCAGATGTCGGTGTTGCCGAGCACCGTCGGGTAGGCGCCGCGGATGAGCTGGTCCATCGCGTCGCGCGGGCGGGGCCCGCCGAAGGCCAGATCGCCTCCGTTGATCACCTGGTCGAACGGCCCCCGCGTCCGCACCTCGGCCAGGACCGCCTCGAGCGCCCGGACGTTGCCGTGCACGTCGGAGAAGATCGCTACGCGCATCGCCGGTCCCTCACGGCGCACCGCTCACCGCGCCCGGCGGGCGGCCCGCCGGCCGGCGGCGCCGGCGATCTGCACATTGAACACCGCCTCGAGGAACTGGGTGATCACCCGGCCGGTCGCTCCCCACACGACCTCGGCGCCGACGGAGTAGAAGTAGATCTCCCGCGGCACGCCTCCGCGGGTCCAGATCTCCGTGCGCACGTTGGCGGGATCGAGCAAGACCCGGATCGGCGCCTCGAGCACCGCGCGCACTTCAGCGGGGTTCACCCTGAGCGGGTACGGGTACGGGATGGTGCCGACAACGGGCATCATCAGGAACCCGGAGACGGAGGTCTCCTCGTCATCGAGCGCGCCCAGGATCGTGATGTCCTGAGTCCGCACCCCAATCTCCTCGCTGGTTTCGCGGATCGCGGCCGCCTGGGGGGACTCGCCGGGCTCAATCGCGCCGCCCGGCAGCGAGATCTCGCCCTTGTGCCGGTCCACGGTCTCGCTGCGCTTGGTGAGCAGGAGCGCCGCCTCGCCGTCGGCGTGGACAACCATGAGCAGCACGGCCGCCTGCCGCAGCCCCTGGGGCGGCGGCTTCGGCGCCCCGCCCCGGCCGGCCAGCGCGGCCCGAATGTGCGCGCGGAGAGCCTCGGGATGGGTCAGCAGGTCTGGAACGTTCATCAGCATCTCCTCAAAACGGTGATCATGATACCATAGTCGGAAGGTGAATCACATTCCCCAGCGAATTGACGAACCGACACGTGTGACGGCGTGAGATCCGTTGCCCATCTACCACTCGTTCACCAGCGCGATCCCGACGGAGGAACGGTGATGCCCGAGCGCCTCGCGGATCCCGGCACGATGCGAGGGCGGGCGGTCGGGTCCGTAGCGCTGCCCGGCGGACGCGAGATCACGCTCTACGCCGTCCGGCCGGTGGCCATCCTCCTCGCCGCCACCCCCGACGCGGACCGGCTCGCCGCGATGGCGGCGCGGCAGTGCTACAGCGCAGGCAGCATCCTCGACCTCCCCCAGCCGCTCTCGCCCAAGACGACCGCGCACATGGTCAACCGCGTCGTCTCCGCCGGACACACGAGCTGCGTCGAGCACAACCAGTTTGTCTTCGGGGTGCGGGGGATCTCCCGCAGTTGCTCGCACCAGCTGGTCCGCCACCGCGTGGGGTGGTCGTACGAGCAGCAGAGCCAGCGATACGTCGACTTTTCGTCGCAGGACTTCGTCGAGATCGTCGTGCCGCCGACGATCCTCCGGATCCCCGAGATGCTCGAGTCGTTTCTCGAGCCGGTCAAGGCCGCGGTCCGCGCCTACTTCCTCCTGCGGGACGAGCGGGTGCATCAGGAGGACGCCCGGTACCTATTCAACAACGCGTTCGAGACGAAGTTGATCGTGTCGGCGAACGCGCGCGCGCTCCTGCACTTCTTCGAACTGCGCACCTGCAATCTGGCGCAGTGGGAGATCCGCTGGCGGGCCCACCTGATGCGGGCCGAGCTGCAGCACGCCGCGCCCGAGATCTTCAAGTTCGCCGGCCCGACGTGCATGACCCAGAAGATCTGCTGGGAGGGCCCCCGCGGGGCGAAGTGTCCGCGCCTGGTCTCCACGGGCGCCGAGCTGCGGGACCGGACGCCGGCCGCCGCGGCGGAGAGGACATCGCCCCTCTCGTAAGGTAGTTACCGGATAGTGAGAGGGAGTATAATGATGGTGAGATTTACGAGAGGAGGCAGTGCAAGATGACCTACACGATCACCGAGCCCTGCATCAACGTCAAAGACCGGTCGTGCGTGGATGTCTGTCCGGTCGACTGCATCCACCCCAAGGCGGATGAAGACAAGGGCGAGGTGATGCTGTACATCCATCCCGACGAGTGCATCGACTGCGGCGCGTGCGAATCGGTGTGCCCGGTGACGGCCATCTTCGCCGAGGCGGATGTCCCGGACAAGTGGAAGCAGTTCACCGAGATGAACGCCGACTATTTCAAGATGAGCAAGGAAGAATTCGCGGCCAAGTACGGCCGCGACCCCTAGGCTCCACGCCCTCTTCGGACCCCCCGGCGGCTAGTCGGCGCCGGGGGTTCCTGCTTTCGCCTTCCCCAGCACCTCCTGCGCCACCTCGACCGCCCGCTCGACATCCTGCTGCGAGACGTCGAGGTGGGTCACCGCGCGGATGCGCGTCCGCCCCGTCGCCCCCATGCGGATCCCACGGGCGGAGAGGCGCGCGACCGCCTCCTGGGCGGTAATCCCCAGCCCCGCGACATCGAAGAAGACGATGTTCGTCTCCACGTGCTCGACCTCGATGCCGATCCCGCGGATCTCCGCCAGCCCGCGCGCCAGGATCTTTGCGTTGGTATGGTCCTCGGCCAGCCGCTCGATGTTGTGGTCGAACGCATACAAGCCCGCGGCGGCGATGATGCCGGCCTGACGCATCGCGCCCCCGAAGAGGTGCTTGTAGCGGCGGGCCTCCTTGATGAACACGCGGTCGCCGGCGACCAGCGCCCCCACCGGGCAGCCCAGCCCCTTCGTCAGACACAGGGTCACCGAGTCATACCCCCGGGTTTGTTCGTTGGCCGGCGCGCCTGAGGCGACGACGGCGTTCATCAAACGCGCGCCGTCCATGTGGGTGCGCAGCCCATGGCGGCGGGCCGTGTCGGCGACGGCGCGGAGCCGTTCCAGGGGCCACACGGTGCCGCCCCCGAGGTTCGCGGTCTGCTCGACCGAGACCAGGCGGGTCCTGGGATAGTGGGGGTTGTCCGCCTGGATCCGCGCTTCCACCTGGTCGGGCGTGAACACTCCGCGGACGCCCTTCACCGCGTGCAGCATCACCCCGGAGAGGAGCGCCGGCCCGCCCGCCTCAGCGGTGGCGATGTGGGCGGACTCTTCCAGGATGACCGCGTCGCCGGGCTGGGTGTGCGTCTTCACCGCGATCTCGTTGGCCATCGTCGCGGACGGCAGGTAGAGCGCCGCATCCTTGCCGAGGAGCGCCGCCACCCGATCCTGGAGCGCGTTGACCGACGGATCCTCCTGCCGCTGCTCGTCGCCGACGGGCGCCTCCGCCATGAACCTCCGCATGCCCGCGGACGGGCGCGTCGCGGTATCGCTGCCGAGATCGATGAGCGCGGTCATGGTGTCCTCCTAGGCCCGCGATGATGTGGCCGGAACCGCGGGCCAGAGCGTGGCGAGGAGCGCCGCCACCGCCTCGAGAAACTGCTGATCCTCCGGCCCGAACGCGCCCAGTTCCCGGGCGTCGATGTCGATCTCACCGATAACGCGGGTGCCCGCCCGGATCGGGACCACGATCTCGGACTTCGTGGACGTAAAGCATGCCAGGTACCTCGCGTCCTTGCTGACATCCGCGACGACCTCGGTCCTGCCCGACGCCGCCGCGGCCCCGCACACCCCCTTCCCGATCGGGATCCGGGTGTGCTCGGTCGCCGCGGGCCCCTTCCAGGGACCCAGGACCAGGTCCGGCCCTTCGACCCAGTAGATCCCCACCCAATCGTAGTGCGGGAACCTGTCGTGAAGATACTCCACGATGCGGGCGGGGGCTTCTCGGGGCGAACTGGCGATCATGTTGCAGACATCGGAGAGGGCATAGCTGAAATTCACAGATTTTCCTCCAGGCCGAAACAGTGGCTCAACGGACGGCCTTTCCCGCCCTAATTGTTTCACTTGAAGGCTGCATCACCCCTTTCTAGCGAACGTATGTTCGTCATAAACTCCCACCGCCTCACCTTGACAGGGCCAGGGAAGGTTCTGCACCTCGCCCGGACCTGGTAAAATGGCGGGTGGGGGCATACTCCATGACGAGCACCCGTCGGGAAATCCTATCGCTCATCAAGCGCAACGGGCCGATGACGGTTCAAGAGTTGAGCCGGCGTCTGGAGATCACGCCCATGGGCGTTCGCCAGCATCTGGCGATCCTCGAACGGGACGGGGTCATTGCCTCGAACGGAATTCGCCGCGGCCAGGGCCGCCCGAGCCGCCTCTACAGCATCAGTTCCGAAGGGGACAAGTTGTTCCCGCGGACCTACGAGGAGCTCGCGCAGGCTCTGCTCGACGACATCCAGGCGCTCGGGGGAGCCCAGACGGTCGATCAGATCTTCGAGCACCGCCGCAAGCGCCTCCTCGAGCAATACCGGGCCCGCATGGCCGGGCGAGATTTTCGGGAAAAGGTCGCCACCCTGGCCAAGGCGCGCGACGAGGAAGGCTACGTCGCCGAACAGACCCAGCTCGATCGTGACCGGTTCGTCCTGATCGAGCACAACTGCCCCATCCGCGCGGTCGCCGAGGCGCACCGTGAGACCTGCCGGTGCGAGATCGCGTTGTTCCAGGAAGCCCTCGGCGCCGAGGTGGTGCGGACCGAGCACATCCTGGACGGCGCGCCGCACTGCCGCTACATCATCACCCGGCCCCGCGAGACCAGCTCGAAGTCGTAGCCGCGCACGGCGCCGCGTGGCGCGGCGCGCAGGAATTCCCGCCCTCCCCAGAGGATTTGTCCCCTCGCAGCGGATCCGTCCCCCGCTTCCCACATCCTCTCAGGAGGGTCACCAATGGCGACGCTCACCTATTACGGCCATGCAACCTGGGCGATCGAGACCAAGGGGGTCTCGATCCTGATCGACCCGTTCTTCACGGGCAACCCGATGACCAAGGTCAAGGCGGCCGGCGTGGCGGCGAACTTCATCATCCTCACGCACGCCCACGGCGATCACTACGGCGATACGGTCGAGATCGCCAAGCGGACGGGCGCCACCTTGATCTCCAACTTCGAGATCGTCGCCTACTGCCAGAAACAGGGCGTGGCCAATGCCCATCCGATGCACATCGGCGGCTCGTATGCGTTCCCGTTCGGCCGGGCGAAGCTCACCGTGGCCCACCACGGCTCATCCTTCCCCGACGGGACCTACGGCGGGAACCCCGCGGGCATCCTGCTGGAGATCGAGGGCCGGCGTCTCTACAACGCCGGGGATACCGCGCTCTTCTCTGACATGTCGCTGATCGCGCAGGGCGGTCTCGACGCCGCGATCCTCCCCATCGGCGATAACTTCACGATGGGACCCGAGGACGCCGCCGCCGCGGCGAAGCTGCTGGGGGCCCGGACGGTCCTCCCGGAGCACTACAACACCTGGCCGGTCATTCAGCAGGACCCCCAGGCGTTCAGGCGCCGGGTCGAAGGCTCCACCGATTCCAAGGTCGTCGTGCTCGAGCCCGGGGCAACCTTCAAGATCCCATAATGCTGCGGGCTTCGGGCCGCGCCGGCATCACCGAAAGGGCAGTAGGAGGAACACCGCGAGGTCCCAGAGGACGTGGGACACGATGAGCGGGGCGATCCGCCCGATCCGGAGGTACAGCAGCCCCCAGAACCCGCCGGCGACCAGCGCGGCGAGAATGAGCATCGGGTTCGCCGCGGCGGCGTGCACCCCGCCGTAGATCGCCGTGGCGGCGCCCCAGCCGAGCCCCGGGCCGAACCGCCGTACCAGCCCCCACTGCACGAGGCCCCGCCAGAACAGTTCCTCGCCGGGCCCGATCACGAGGATGAGCAGAAGCGCGATGACCGGCCACGGCGCCTGGGCGCGCAGCGCGTAGACGTCGCTGATCTGCCCGGGCGCGGACGGAAGGAGGCGGCCGGCGATCGCCCGCCCTAGGGCGAACACCCCGTAGAGCGCCGCGGCCGCCGCGGCGCCGGTCCCCAGATCCTGTGCGCGGACGCCCTCCTCGATGGGAAACGCCCCGCGGAGACCCAGCGCAAGGCCGCCGAGCCCGCCGGTGCCGGCCGCCATGAGCAGCCAGAAGTTGGCCGGCCGCCAGGCGAAGATGACGATCCACACGGCGACGGCGAGAGGGATCGCCCATGTCAGGGCGCACGAGGCCGCGGAGCCGGGCCGCGTCATCGCCATGGTAGAATGGTACCATGAAGGGCGGACACGGCAGCGCGACGCAGGATTTCGTGCATTACGCCTTCTACAAGTGCCGGCCGGAGTGGCGGTTTCTGCCCGACGGGCAGAAAGAAGCAGGTCGCGCGCAGTTTCTGGACGCGGTCGAGCGCTTCAGAGACGCCGTGATGATGGAGACCTATTCGACGCTCGGGCTCCGCACCGACGCCGACTTCCTGATCTGGAAGGTTTCCCCGGAGCTCCTGCCGGTCCAGCAGATGGCCGAAGCCCTCAACCAAACCGGCCTGGGCCGGTACCTCGATCTCCGGCACTCGCTCCTGGCGCTGACGAGAAAATCCGTCTACACACGGGACCAGCCGCTGGAAAGCGGCTTCAAGGTCGACCCCGGCGAGGGCACCTACCTCTTCGTCTACCCGTTTGTGAAGACGCGGGAATGGTACGCGCTCCCCCTGGATGCCCGCCGGCGCATGATGGCCGACCACATCCGGGTCGGGCACGAGTATCCCGACGTGCAGCTCCACACCGCGTACTCATTCGGGCTCGACGACCAGGAGTTCGTCGTCTCGTTTCTCACCGACGACCCGAAGCGCTTTCAGGAGCTGGTGATGAAACTCCGGGAGACCGAGGCCAGCCGCTACACGCTGCGCGACGTCCCGATCTTCACGTGCGTCAAGCGCCCGCTTGCGGAGATCGTGCGGTCGCTCGGATAACCGGGGGGCGGCGGGACGCCGCGGGCGGATCAGCGCTCGAACCAGAGCGTTTGCGGACGGAGGTTCCGGGAGATCCCCAACTGGGACGCCATCATCGTCGTCCACGCCAGGAAGCCGTCGACCATGGTGAGCGCTTCGTCCTCGACCTCGTCGGGATCGAGATCGGACTGCTGGGCGTGACCGAGGAGATCCCCGATCCCATTGCAGAAGGTCCCGATGTCCTCGAGCAGTTCAGACGCGACGCGGCGGGCGCCGGATCCGATCGTCTGCGACTGGGCCCGCACGGACCGCGACCGCAGGCGCGCGCTCTGGGCGGCGGACCACTCGACGAGATCCTCCAGCGCGTAGACCGCTTCGCCGGGGCCGCGCTCCGTGACCAGGGCGACGAACCCCTGACAGCCCCGCCAGACCTGCCGGATCAGGGCGGCAAGGAACCTCTTCTCGTACGCGGTCAATGCGTTGGTCTGCTTCAACTCGTTCGCCTCGCGCCGGCTCCCATGACGTGCCGTGCTCGTACCGCGCGCATGTGGTTCGACGGGAGCAGGAGCGCCTCCTCCGGCCCATGACGAAAATGGGACAGAAAAGTGGCCTGGCGGATCTGCTGCGCGGCGTCGGGGAAGCCGCGGCCGTTCCCTTTGCCCCCGCCGCGTTCCAGGTGGCCGCGCTCGCCGCGCTCGAGCGGGGGGATGTGCTCGTCTCCGCGCCCACCGGAAGCGGCAAGACGTGGATCGCCGAGCAGGAAATCGCGCGGCTGCTCCAAAGCACGCACGCGGGGGCCCCCACGCGAATCTGGTACACGGCGCCGCTCAAAGCGCTTTCGAATCAGAAATTCCGGCGGTTCCAGGGACTGTACGGCGCGGATGCCGTCGGGCTGCTCACGGGAGAGCGCCGCGTCAACCCCCGCGCCCCGGTGCTCGTCGCGACCACGGAGATCCTCCGCAACGCCTTCTACGATCCCGCGGGCTCCGCCCCGTCCCCCGACGTCATCGTGCTCGACGAGGCGCATTACCTGGCCGATCCCGAGCGCGGCACGGCCTGGGAGGAGATCCTCCTCCTCGCCCCGCGGGAGACCCGCCTGCTGATGCTGTCGGCAACGATTCCCAACGCGGACGAGCTCGCGGCGTGGCTCAGCGAAGTGCGCGGTCACACGCCGGAGGTGATCACGCTCGAGACGCGGCCGGTCCCCCTGCAGTTCCTGCTCGCCGACGGCGCCGGGCGGCTGCTGCCTCCCGATCCCAACGCCGTGGCCTCGCGCCCGCGCCACGGACGGTGGCTGCGCACCGCGGCGGATGCGCTCGAGCAGCGCCGCCTCACGCCGGCCATCCTGTTCTTCCCCAGCCGGCGCGAGTGCGATGAGGCGGCGCGCCTGCTGGGAGGCCAGCCGGCGCCGGAGGAAGCGCGCAGGGCCGAGCGCCTCCAGGAGTGGATCACGCAGGTCCCCCGGCTCGCCCAGCACCCGATGCTGCCCGCCCTCCGGCGCGGCGGGGTCGCGCCCCACCACGCCGGTCACCTGACTGGCTGGCGGATGTGCGTGGAAGACCTGCTCGAGGCCGGGCTCGTCAGGATGGTCTGCGCGACGACCACGCTGGCTGCGGGACTGGATGTCCCGGCGCGCACCGTGCTCCTCTCCACCCTGTACCGCAACGGGCCGGCGGGCCCGGAATCGCTCACCCCCACGGAGTTCCACCAGATGACCGGACGGGCGGGCCGGCGGGGACGCGACACCCTCGGCATCGCGGTGATCGCCGTCGAGTCGCCGTCCGAAGCCGACGAGGGGCTGGCGCTCGCCGGCGCCGCTCCCGACCCCGTGGTGTCCGCATTCGCGCCCTCGGACGCGCAGGTCCTGAACCTGCTCGCGCGGGGGACGATGCGGGATGCGGAAGCGCTGCTCCGGAGGTCCTTCACTGCATTCCAGCGGCGCTCCCGGATCGCAGATTTGATGAAGCGCCTCGAGGCCCTCCCCGCGGACCCGCTCACGAACCGGCCGTGCGGCGACCGCGCGGCGACCCGCGCGCGGTTCGAACACCTGCTCCGCCGGCTGCGGCGGGCGCGGCGCAAGAAATCCGAAGCCGCCCCCGAGGTGGCCGAGTTGGGGCGCGCGGTCGTGGAGATGCCGTGCACCGGCTGCCCGATCGTCGAGCGGTGTCTGGCGACCCTCAAGGACCTGCGCGTGGTCGAGCGGAAGCGGCGCCGGCTGGAAGGCGAGGTGGCGCGCCTCGAGGATCAGGAGGTCCAGGTCTTCCGCCGGCGCGCCGGGATCCTGCGCGAGCTCGGCTACCTGGACGGCGACTTCCGGCTCACGCCCCGGGGTCGGCTCGCCGCCCGGAT
>WNGI01004385.1_pt1 | contig 13329 bp, 12 predicted proteins | sample 5400621 | NCBI WGS metagenome assembly WNGI01 (sample SAMN13153374, study PRJNA577476) | soil metagenome | isolation source: 20 cm soil or saprolite under Garry oak tree replicate 1 | place: USA:California | collected 2016-06-15
CCAACGCTCATGCCACGGGCACAGCTCAGTCCAACAGCAATGCCAATGGTACCGCCACGGCCAATAAGAACGCGACGGCGACAGCCAACACTCATGCCACGGGCACAGCTCAGGCGCATGGCAATGTCAACGCCACGGCGACAGCCAATGCCAGGGCGACGGCCAATGCTAACGCCACCGCTACCGTCCTGCCTGCTGCACAGTTGAGCGGGAACTGGGTCAATGCCGATCAGAACATCACCCAGGGTATCACGAAGATGGCTATCACGAACAATGACACCAATATCACCGTTCACCCGTTTTCAAAGTGTTCTCCGACCGACTGTGATTGGGGGACGAAAAGCAACAAGTATACAGGCTCTCCCTTCAACATCCTCTTTGTCGTCAATGGCAGTACAGAATCTCTTGCTATTTCCCCGCAGGGAACACAACTCACGGTCGTTGACACGAGTTCGACCAATGGCACCCATACATATTTACTCGACAAAGGATAGTAGGCATGATATGAGCCATGGTGATTATTCAGGAAGCAATGACTAGTGTAAACACATTACCTGTCCCGGCTATCCCGTTTCCCTCACCTGCCTGTGGAGCGTCCAAAAATAGCGTGTTCTGAAGATGTGCTTTCGTCTCTATGGCACTATACTCGAAGCAGCAGTCAAGTTTATCCGGTGCGCCGCGACGGCAGCAGTTCGTTGTACATGAGCGCAAGTTGTACGGAACGGCCACCACAGTGTGCGGACATGGTGTTCGCATGCTGAGAGAGTTACCGCAAGCAATGTAGCGATGAACAAAGGAATAGCGAAGTGGATCATACGTGGGTACGGCTCTGTAGAACCACGCATGACCTTCTTTCAAGAAAAGTAAAGGAGAAACGTTATGACTCTCGGTCCCCTAGAATACGTCCTCATCGGATTTGAGGGCAATCGATTCACGGGCCAGATTCTGCCGGAACTAGTCGCAGCGCGTGACAAAGGTATCATCCGGGTAATCGATCTGCTCTTGATTTTGAAAGATGAACATGGCAACACTGCCGTGATGGAATTGAGCGACCTCAATAGCGAGGAGACGGAGCGGTTGGGCCCCATCGCCAGTGACCTACTTGAGGTGCTCGAGCAGGATGATGTCGAAGCGGTAGCGGGCTATCTCCCCAACAACAGTTCTGCTGCTCTCCTGCTGATCGAGCAAACCTGGGCCCTCGGCTTAAAGGAAGCGATCATGAACGCGGGCGGCATCCCTCTTGACGGAGGGCTGGTTGCACCGGCTGTAGTGCAGATGTTGGAGGCAGAACTGGCAGCGGAAGCTGCCAAGCAGAACCTGGTAGAAGTAAAAGCTGCCGAGTAAAAGGAGAACCACCATGTTACGAAGACGAGTAGTTGGCCGGGCAGTTGTCCGAACAGCCGCGGTCGGCGGCGTTGCTTATGCAGCAGGCCATCACGTGGCCACGAAATCGGCACAGCAAACCCAGATGGATGCTCAGCAGAACGCACAGATTGACGATCTCCAGCAGCAGCAAGCTGCGGGGCAGGCTGCACCAGCGCAGCCCGTTTACCAGCAACCGCCACCGCCAATGTATCAACAGCCTGCGCCACAGGCGACTGCACCAGCGCCATCCGGCGGGATGACGACTGAGAAAATGGAGCAGCTAAAGCAACTTGGGCAGTTGCATGAATCGGGTATCTTGACCGACGCCGAGTTTGATGCTGAGAAGCAAAAGATTTTGAACAGTTACTAGCATTCAAGAGTAGGCTGGCACATAACAGAGGAAAAGGAGATCAATCGTGGTACGAAGAAGAGCAGGTGGGGGTCCACCAGGGCCAGGAAGAAGAGAAGAAGGCAGTAGTCGCTATCGCATGCGGCAAAAACTTGTGGCGTTCGGCGACGATTACTGGATTGAGAATGGACTGGGCCAGCGCATGTACTTTGTCGATGGCAAGGCCTTCCGCTTACGAGAGCACCTGGCCTTTAAAGACATGCAGGGCAACGAACTGGCGGCGATCCAGGAGAAGGTCATGCACGTCAAAGACACCTACAGCATTTACCGCAATGGCCAGGTGTTAGCGACGGTGAAGAAAGCCCTGGTCACACCGCTGCGTCAACGGTACGACATCCATGTGGCAGGCGGCGATAACCTGGATGCGCAAGGCAATATCCTGGATCATGAATATGAGATAAGCAATGGACGCAACCAGGTGGCGGAGATCTCCAAGAAGTGGTTCAGAGTTGCCGACACCTACGGGGTGAATATCTCTCCCGGTGCCGACGACGTCTTGATACTCGCCACTACGGCTGTCATTGACATGATGAACGACTAGGGGAAAGAAGTGCACTGCTCGTTGCCTGGGGCAGCGTGAGGAGGAACGGTTGATGAAGGTGGCTGATTTTACCGGCATCACGCTGGCAAAGTGAACTGACCTGAGGGCTCTCGGGGAGAAACACAACGAGGTCAACAGCAATGAACACGGATACGTCAAAACAGAGCCAGAAACCGGTACACGGTGCTCTGCGCCTCATTGAAACGGTCATCCCGGGAGTCAGAGTAGCCCGCACCTACAAGTGGGTCTGGCTGCGGGCTGATGTGATTGCTGGAGTGACCATCTTCGCCATGCTCGTTCCCCAGGGGGCGCGATCCTGGCGATTCCCATCACGGGAGTCGCATCGGTCTTCGTCTATGCATCCTGGAAAGCCTGGCAAGCAGCGCATCCAGATCAGTTTCCACATGTGGAGGAGGAAGCGAAGGAGCTACGCGCGAATGCTCCTGAGCTGGGTGTTGCGGAGACGTAGAGATATGTTCATGAAGCCCTCCGCGGCCTGAAAGCCAGGAGGGCTTCACATCAATGAGCTCATTGCGCAACTTACATGGAGCTGGCTCTCGTTTCAAGCGCATTTAGACAGCGCTGGGCACCTGCGCAATCATGCCAAGGCGCATCGCCACGAGGATAGCCTGGGTGCGGCGCTGCACACCAAGCTTGGCTATAATGCGACGGACATGGGTTCTCACGGTCTCTTCCCCAATATGCAAGTCGCGGGCAATCTCTTTGTTGGAGTATCCCCGGGCAAGAAGGCGTAGCACTTCCGCCTCACGCCCGGAAAGCACCTTCGTCCCTTCAGAGAGACGAGCTTCGCGCAGCAGCGAGGCCGAAGCCTGGGGGCAGAGATGGACCTGCCCTGCAACAGCAGCCCTGATGGCACTGCATACCTCGCCTGCCTCAGCATCTTTGAGGAGAAAGCCACTGGCGCCCGCGCGCATGGCCTCAAACACTCTGGCGCTGTTGGGCATGCCAGTCAGGATAATCACCTTCGTCTCCGGAGCATCTCGGCGAATGAGCCTTGTTGCGCTAATGCCATCCCTCTGAGGGAGGTGCAGATCCATCAGCACAACATCTGGATGGAGATGCCAGGCCTCTTCGACTGCCCCAACCCCATCTGCCGCCTCCCCCACAATAACCAGTTCCGGGTCACATCCCAGGAACACCCGCAGCCCTTCCCGAACCATGCGATGGTCATCGACGATCAATACACGTATTGTCATGAGCGCTTCTCCCCGTTTACAAGTACGTCTCTACAGGAAGCTCAATGATGAGCATCGCATGGGTCATCGCGAGCAAGAGCACACGAGTTGTCTGACATTCCGAATACGTTCTAAATCGGTGTGTTGTGAGCAGACTTAGGATACTTCAACAGCGGGTGTGGACTCCGCACGAAAGGCGTTCCTCACACCGGGCAGCATGACATAAAGCAGGATGATGCCATTGACCAGGAAGGACACGCTGACATCCTGCCAGGTGGCTGCACCAAGCATGGCGATGAAGTCGAGCGTGAGTTCGAAGAGGGTGACGATAACCAGGAAGAGCCAGGCAGCTGGTTCAACCCGCCAGAGCATCTGCACCAGCCAGATGTACACCCAGACCATCAACCCCCACATCAGGGCATACCAGAAGCTGAACGTTCTGAAGGCAACAGGGCCAACAAAAAATGGAAGGATCCCCAAGAACTGGAGCGCATTGATGGCCGCCAGGACAGCAGCGACACCAGCTAGAACAGCAAGAATAGTGACTCCTATGGGACGTTGGTTCATGATAGGACTCCTTTCGATGTTTATGGGAAAAGGTACTTCTTTCTTTCCCACGAACGTATGTAATACATCTTTCGCTGAGCCTTTTCACACAAAGGCCCTGTATTTGCCTGAATCTACGAGCGCGAGATGGCATCGCTTCGCTACGAGGCCGCCTCGGGTGCCGATGGCGTCCAGGCCTGGCAATCATCTACAGTCTCTCACCCCCTATCCAATCTTCAGTTCGCTGAACGCTATCTATCTCGCCATGGGAGGAAGAAATAATGATACCAAATTAAGAGCGCGAAACGAATCGCCATGTAGAGCCCGTAAACGATTCCGCCGGCCATCCATTTGCCTATCCAACCCGATGGATGTCGGTGAAACCTTGTGAGGGACATGCTGCGCTCATACGCCATTGACATGACATTATATTTGCCTGAAGAATTCATGTTCACACCCTTTCTTTCTTCTTTTCGCAGAGCCTCCGGCGCTGCGCACGAGACAAACTGGAATCACTGTTCCAAGTATAGTGCCCAAAGGGCGAAAACACATGCATAAATTACACTGTTTTTGCGCACCGTAAGACAGATGAGCACTACAGTGGTTTTCCCTATGTAGTGCATTTACACTAGACAGCTCCTGCGCCCCCAAAAAGCCTAACAACGTAGAGGTAGCGTGTGGGATGATCAGGTTCCCTGACCATCCCACACGCAACAAGATCAGCGATCGATGTGCTATGCTCTACTCCTCCCCGAAATCTTTGCGAAGCTGGTCTTCTTGCTCTCTGGACAAGTTTGTCTGAATGATCTCAAACTTCTGGCCTTTGACGGCCTCTGCAACCCTGTCCACCACTGCCCCACTTGTCAACAGGAACAGGGCCGAGGTGCCTTCCGTGACCTTTTCGCGCACCTGGTTGATGAATTTCTCATCAATCCCATATTTAGCATAGTGTCCGGCGATTGCACCTACCGCGGCGCCCACCGCCAGGCCGAAGAAGGGGATAAAGAACAGCAAGCCGAACAGCATCCCCCAGAATGCGCCACCCAGTGCGCCGGCTGCGGTCGTGCTGCTAAGCTGCCTGGTCTTGGGTTTCCTGGCCCCGACAGGCCAGGTGACGATGGCCGCGTCTTGCACCTGAATCAACTGCTGCTTTTGCAGGTTCTCTAGCGTCGAGAGCATCGTCTCGGCCCCTTCGGCCGTGGGAAATTCGAGGACGATTAAGTTTGCCATAGTTAGTTATTTACTCCTTTCGAGTTGTATTTGTACACGTAGATCAAGTTCAGAAGGGTTAAGTCCGATCCTCCTTTCCTTCAAAGTTTGATCCGGTCAACCGAATCTCCAGACTCCTGCCATTGCTCTACCTTCAGCATCACCGCTCTCTGGATCTGGAAAGATTCGGCCCTATACTGCTTCGACACACTCGACCGAAATAATTGGATAACCGATGTCATGCAGCGAATTGAGGACACCAAGCAACGCCGATTGGTCTACCAATCGACCCGTCAGGATCGTCATCGTATAGCGTTTCGGATCACATTCATGCTCGATCGTCATGCCACCACAATAATCGGACCAATTCACATCCAGACTGCCCAGGATGCTGATCCGGTAGAGCGCCGGTTCAAACGAGCTGATGTTTGGTCGGAATACTTCCATTGCACTTTCCTTATTGCCCAGAATATTGATCAGGTATAGTGCCGATCAGCAACTCCTTCTGAGAAACACTGTAGCCGAAGACGCACGAGAAAGCTATTCCCCAAAGGATATAGAAAAGGTATAGGTTTTGGATCAGGCAGATGATCCCCTGCCCGCCGACCTTTGTGGTCGACGGGTGCGGCGTGAGCAGGGAGTCAAAGCGACGGGAGGTGCAGGGGCCTAGCTGGCAGCCAGAAGACCAAGCGCTTTGGAGAGAGTGACGGCCGCGTGGCGATTATTCACGCTGAGCTTGCGATAGACATTGGCGGTATGCGCCTTGACCGTTCCAGACGTGACCACCAGTTCGCGCGCAATCTCCTTGTTCGTGACGTGCCTGTCCAGTAAGCGCAGGATTTGTAGTTCGCGCTCGGTCAAGGGTTCCAGACCCTCTTGCCGCAGCAGCTCTTCCAGAGATACAGCTTGAGCAGCCTGAGGATTCATCGCCACCAGGATGCGCTGCAGGTAGGCATCCAGCTTGCTGTCTGCTGCGTGGTTCGCCTTTCGGCGTTTGCGCAGTTCCTGCAGCAAGGTGAAAAGCGGCGGCAGATCGGCAAAGGTGCGCAGGAACCCACCGGGACGCGCCAGGACGAGCGCGCGTTCCAGCACAGCCAGCGCTTCGCTCAGCCGACCTTGCAGATCATAGGTCCATACTTGTAAGGCCAATACCTGGATCGTCTTGCGTGTATTGTGAATGGCTTCGGCGTGCTGCAAGAGCTGGGTGAGCAGCGCTTGCCCTCGTGCCACACTCGCCTCATCGCCTTGGGCAAGCAGCAAACGAGCTTGTGTGATGGGCGGGACCTCTAAAGAGGTCATCGGACCCAGCACGGTTTGCTCCCCCGCCATCTCGAGCCACTGCGAGGCCTCCTCCACCTTGTCCTGCAACAGCGCCACCTGACCACAGAAGGCATAGGCCATCATGAGATCGCGCATGTTGTGCTCTCCCTGCACCCATTCGAGCAGCGCCCGAGCGGTCTCTCGCGCCTGGAGGCCTGGCCCCTGGGCTTGATAGGCTAAGGCTAAGCCGTACATGGCTTCCTGCACGGCCCACAAGTGTGCGCGGTACCGGTTGGCGACCACAACTGAGAAGTGATACGCCGCCGCATAGAGGTTATTCCATTCGTAATACACAAGACCCAGCATCAAGTGGGCCCAGTACTGGCTCATTGCCAGATCGGCCTGCTGGGCGATCCGGAGCAGATGCCGTGAGGTGTGTTCCACCTGTTGCAGTTTGCCCGTAGCCAGGTAAATGAGTACTTGAGCAAAGAGCAGGCGAGCGGTGTTGTTCAGGTGAGCTGATGGCTCTCGCAAAGCCTCGTTCAGTTCCACGAGCGCCACGTCTCCCTGCCCGGTGACCTGGTTTGAGAGTGCCAGGTACTGCAAGACCAGGCTCGCCACATGCGCCTCACCTGGCGGGATCCATTCCTGTGCGTAACGGGCACTCTCCAGGCTCGCCTGCGCTTGCCCGGTAAAGAACTGGACTATGCTCCACTGAATCGCAATCAGCGCCTGCAGAATTCTGAATTGCCGGTCTTCCGACTCACTAGCACCAATATCACCGGTTGCTAAGAGCTGCTCGGCGGCCGTCAACACGGGCGGAAGGTCATTGAGTTGCCCGTGAGCCTGCAAAATCCACGCCCTGGCGACAAGCAAGGTGGGACTGCTTTGGATCTGTTCCTCTGGCACCAGGCGCAACCAGCGCTCCACTTGCACCCACTGCTCCTGCTCGAAGGCCCACAAAAATTGGGCTTCCACCAGCCGCGCCGCCCCCGATGCATCTCCCGCTGCCAATGCGTGCTCGATCGCCTCCTGGATCAGTCCCTGGCTGGCATACCACGCGCTCGCTCGCCGGTGCAGCGTAGCCAGCTCCTCTCTGCTGATACGCGCCTGTAAGCGCTGCTGCAACAACCGCTGGAACAGGGGGTGAAAGCGATACCATCCCTGGCGTTCGTCGAGGGGGATAATGAGCACATTCGAGCGCTCCACCCAGTCCAGGCTGGCTTGCACGTGAGCCAGCGAGGTAGCACTCCCCATGATGGCAGCACCCAACTCGGCGCAGAACTGCTCCAATATCGAGGTGCGCACCAGCAACTCCTGCGCGGCAGGAGCTTGCTGGGCCAGGATTTCCTCCACCAGGTAACTGCTCACCAGGCGATCAGGGGAGTGGCGAAGCTTTTCAAGAAAGGCCGCGCCGTCGGCGCTGCTGCGCAAGGAGAGCGCAGCCAGGCGCAAGACCGCAATCCAGCCCTCGGTGCAATCCTCCAGCGCCCCGGCGGTCTGCAAGGCCAACTCCTTGCCCACCACGCGACTGAGAAAGGCGTGCGTCTCCTGCAACGTAAAGCGCAAATCACTGCCGCGCAATTCGCTGAGGCGTCCCTGGGCGCGCCATCGGGCCAGGGGCAGGGGCGGATCGGAGCGCGTAGCCAGCACCAGGTGGATCTGGGAGGGCAGATGGCCGATCAGTAGCTCAAGCAAGCGATGCACCTGGCTGCTATGCACGCTCTGATAATCATCCAGCACCAGGACCACATCCTCAGGCACATCGGCCAGATCATTGATGAGCAGGGTGGCCACACGATCAACTGGCGGGAACTGAGGGGCCTTGAGGAGGCTGGCGCTGGCCTGGCAGGCGTCGGGGAAGAGGTTTTGCAGGGCGGCGGTGAACGCGCGCACGAAGTCGGCCAGCTCGTTGTCGTTGTCGTCGAGGGAGAGCCAGGCGCTTGGGTGGTCGATCGTCTCAAGCCACGTGGTCAGCAAGGTCGTCTTGCCAAAGCCGGCGGGGGCGCACACCAGGATGACGTTGCCGCTGAGCCCGGCGTTCAAGGGTTCGATGAGGCGAGCCCGGGGGATGACATCGCTACTGGCGCGGGGCCGGTTGAGCTTTGTGCGCAAGAAAGAACTGGGCGGGCCGGTAGGCACCGTAGAGACCGCGGTTTCTTGCACTGAGAGCTGGGCAGTAGCAGGCTGCACCGGGGGCAGAGAGATCGGCTCGGCGGGAGCGTGCTCGCTGGAGAGGGCCTGGGCAGCGGCCTGCAGTCGTGCCAGGGTGAGCGTGCGTGCGGGTCCCAGCCAGAGGTGGTGGAGCTTGCCTGCGCGCGTGCGGAAGGCTTTCCATTCCAGGGCACCGGACTCGCCTCCGCCCTCGCGCGCGGTAAATGAGCCAGTAAGATCGGCGAAGAGAAACGACGTATGGTGTTCCAGCCAGCCGTACCAGGCCGGCGTCCCAACGACAATCCTATCGGATCCTATCTCTGTTGAATATAACAGCCCGCCTTCCACACTCGGGATGGTTCGACGCATGTGTCAGACCCCTTGCTATGAAATATGATAACCTGAGAGCTCTCAGAAATGCCTGCCTTGAAGACGCAGTTTCTCCTATTGCCACTCAACTCTATGATGTCGCCAATTACATCTCCCCAATGTTCTTCGGTTAAAAAAACAACTATTATCACAAGTATACCACATTGCCCGATGTTCTTTAGGTAAAAAACAGGTAAAAAACACACCTATTATCACAAGTACAGCATAAACATTACCAACACACCTTCCCCTCTCTCAACAAACTACTGGTGGTGTAAATACGCTATATGGGCCAAACAGATCAAGTAACAGACGCAAAATACGATGCTCAAAATTGGTGTGTACATAGGTTGTGTTTCGCTCCTCAGATCATTATACTACGATCAGGGATTTACAGTGTTTTCAGCGAAACACATTGAACGTCAGCCTCTATGCAACTCTTCATACCGAAGAGAGGAAAATATTATGACAGATGAGCATAGCCAGATGCCTTCTACAGGAGATCAATCTGTAAGCAGCAGTCGCTACACAGCAGAAGTGGGCCAGGATCCGGCGCTACACACTACCACTCTTTCGCTCTCTTCTACTGATCAGAGCAACTCCTCGCGCAATACACTTGTCTGCATTGCTCCTGAGTTCGGCAGCAACCTGTTCCGTTTCCGTGTCGGTGAGCATGATCTGATTTACACTGATCAGCAATTACTCAAAAAGAGAGACTATACTGGGAACTTTGTCCTCTGGCCGTTTCCTAACAGAGTACGTGACAAGCGCTACACCTATCAGGGGCAGATGTACTCGCTTGAGGACGTACAGAGGCCAGGAAACGATGCCGCACTCGTTCACGGTCTGGTCTTTGATAGACCCTGGCACTATACGCAGCCTGTCATTGGTCCAGATGCAGTAAGCGTCACCACCTATATAGATATCAATACTGAAAGTCCTTACTATACAGGTTACCCTTTCGATAGCCGGTTGTCCCTGACGTATACGCTCTCCGGGACTGAACTAACCGTAACCTACCAGGTACACAATAAAAGTACTCGTGCGCTGCCATTTGGCTTTGCCCTGCATCCCTATTTCTCTACCTTTGCAGATAAGCACGACGTATTCGTCAGCATTCCGGCGCAAGCTGTCATGGAAGCGGACGACGAGATGCTCCCGACGGGGAGAATATTTGATGTCAGGAAGGTGATGTATGCCATGTATGACCTTCGTGAGCCTACTCCGATTGCCTGCCTCAAGCTCGATCATGTCTATACGCGCCTCAACCGGCCTGCGCTCAGCATTGTAGACTACAAAAAGTTTGCGATGCAGCTTCACATCTCGGCCACAGACGACTTCACTCACCTTGTGATCTTTACGCCCGAACAAGTTCCCTCCCTCTGTATTGAGTATCAAACATGCTCGACAGATGCCATCAATCTGCATCATCAGAGCACCGCTCTACGAGAAATAGCTCATCTTCTGGAGGTTCAACCTGGCGAAACATACAGTGGAGCTATAAGCTACAGTGTCGTATTTACTGCATAAATACTTAACGTTCGCTCATTTTCACAGGGTTCTGGAGCATCCCCGCGCAGTTTCGTAGAGATCGTGAGTGTTGGAACTTTAAGAGGGCCAACACCCGTTGCTGACTGGCCTAGCTGGCAGCCAGGAGACCGAGCGCTTTGGCGAGGGTGACGGCCGCGCGACGATTGTTCACACTAAGTTTGCGATAGACATTGGTGGTATGCACCTTGACCGTGCCGGGCGTGACCACCAGTTCGCGCGCTATCTCCTTGTTGGTGAGGTCCTTATCCAGCAAGCGCAGGATGTGCAGTTCGCGCTCGGTCAACGGTTCTATGCCCTCTTGCTGCAGCAGCTTTTCCTTTGATACGGCTTGTGAAGCTGGAGGGCTCATGGCCACCAGGATGAGCTGGAGATAGGTGTCCAGTTTTTTGTCGACCGTCAGATGGGTCTTTCTGCGCTTCCTCAATTCCTGAAGCACTTTGACGAGCGGCGGCAGATCGGCAAAGGTGCGCAGGAACCCACCGGGACGCGCCAGGGCAAGCGCGCGTTCCAGCACAGCCAGCGCTTCGGGCATACGACCCTGTAGATCGTACGCCCACGCTTGCAGGGCCAACACGTTGATCGTCTTGCGTGTACTATGAATGGCTTCGACATGCTGCAAGAGGTGGGTGAGCAGCGCTTGCCCTCGTGCCACACTCGGCGCATCGCCTTGGGCAAGCAACATCCAGGCAGTGGTGATAGGTGGGTCCTCCAAGAACATCATCGGACCCTGCACCTCTTGCTCCCCCGCCATCTCGAGCCACTGCGAGGCCTCCTCCACCTCGTCCTGCAACAGCGCCAGCCGTGCCTGAAAGGCATAGGCCGTCACGAGCTCGCGCATGTTGTGCTGTTCCTGCACCCATTCGAGCAGAGCACGCGCGGTCTCTTGCGCCCGCGTGGCCAACCCCTGACCTTGATAGGCGAGGGCTAAGACGCCCATTGCTGCCTGCACCGCCCAAAAGCTCGCGAGGTGCTGGTTGGCGATCACGACGGAGCAGTGATAGACCGCCGCATCCAGGTCGTTCCATTCGTAATACACTACACCCAGCCACCAGTGGGCCCAATAGTGGCTCAATGCCAGATCGGCATCCTGGGCGAGCCGCAGCAAGTGTCGCGCCGTTTGTTCCAGTTGAGGCAGTTTGCCTGCTGCCAGATAGATCCATGCCTGAGCAAAGAGCAGGCGAGCCGTGCTGTTTCGATGCGTCGAGTGGTCTCGCAGCGCCTGTTGCAGTTCGACGAGCGCAACGTCTTCCTGCCCGCTGGCCTGGTTGTAGGCTGCCAACCACTGCTTGGCATAGCTCGCGACATACTCCTGACCTGGCGGGATCCAATCCAGCGCGGAACGAGCGCTCTCCAGGCTCGCCTGTGCCTGCCCTGTTCGGTACTGGAACTGGCTCCACAAGATCGCAATCAGCGCATGGAGAAGCCTGGACTTCGGGTCGCCCACAACACCCACACCGCTGTCAGTGGTCGCTAAGAGCAGCTCGGCAGCCGTCAGCAAGCGCGGAAAGTCTGCGAGCTGCCCATGGGCCTGCAAAATCCACGCCCTGGCGACAAGCAGGCCAGGGCTGCCCTGGATCTGATCCTCTGGTAACAGGTGCAGCCAGCGATCCAATGGCGCCCACTGTTCCTGCTCGAATGCCCAGAGAAATTGCGCTTCTACCAGGTTCGTCACGCCCGACACATCTCCCGCCACAAGCGCATGCTCGATCGCCTCCTGGATCAGTCCCTGCCTGGCATACCACGCACTCGCTCGCCGGTGCAGCGTGGCCAGCTCTTCTGTGCTGATGCGCGCCTGCAAGCGCTGCTGCAACACCTGCTGGAACAGTTGGTGAAAGCGATACCACCCCTGACGATCGTCGAGGGGGACAAGAAAGAGGTTCGAGCCCTCCACCCAGTCCAGGGTCGCTTGCACCTGTTCGTAAGAGGCGTCGCTCCCCATGACCACTGCACACAACTCGGCGCAAAACTGGTCCAGTATCGAGGTCCGCACGAGCAACTCCTGCACAGCAGGCGCGAGCTGGTCCAGAACTTGGCCTCGTATGCCGCTTCCTTCCCCAACACACCCACGAGAAAAGCTTGCGTCTCCTGCAGGGTAAAGCGCAAGTCGGCGCGGCGCAGTTCGGTGAGGTGCCCCCTGGCGCGCCATCGGGCCAGTGGCAGCGGTGGATCGGAGCGGGTGGCCAGCACCAGGTGCAGTTGGGAGGGCAGATGCTCGATCAGAAAGTCGAGCAAGGCGTGAATCTCGCTGGTGTGTATCGTATGATAATCATCCAGCACCAGGATGACATCTTCCGGTACATCGGCCAGATCGTTGATGAACAGGGTGGCCACGTGATCCGGTGATGGGAACCGCGATGCTTTAAGGAGGCTGGCTGTGGCCTGGAACGCATCGGGGAAGACGGTTTGTAGGGCGGCCGTGAGCGCGTGCACGAAGACGCGCAGCTCGTTGTCGTTGTCATCGAGGGAGAGCCAGGCGGTGGGGCGAGCAATCGTCTCCACCCATGCGGTCAGCAGGGTCGTCTTGCCAAAGCCGACCGGGGTGGAGAGCAGAGTGACTTTGCCGCTGAGTCCGGCGTTCAGGCGCTCGATGAGGCGAGCGCGGGGAATGACATCGCTACTGGGGCGGGGCCGGTAGAGCTTTGCCCGTAAGAGAGAACTGGGAGGGCCGGTTGGCACGGTAGGGACGGCGCTCTCGTGCACTGGGAGCTGGGCAGCAGCCATGCCAGCGG
>WNGI01003843.1_pt1 | contig 13327 bp, 11 predicted proteins | sample 5400621 | NCBI WGS metagenome assembly WNGI01 (sample SAMN13153374, study PRJNA577476) | soil metagenome | isolation source: 20 cm soil or saprolite under Garry oak tree replicate 1 | place: USA:California | collected 2016-06-15
CTGCAACCCGCTAAACCAGCCTTTATAACGGTTTTCAAAAGGCCCAGTGTCCGTTTCTCGACGGAGGCGGACCGCTCGCACGCCGGGGTCTCCTTTCCGTCGGGTCACGTCAACAACAACACGGTGATCGCCCTTTGCTGCACCCTTTTCTATCGCCGTTGGGGAAAACTTTATTGGATCATTACAATCGCGGTGGCCTACTCTCGGATTTATCTTGGTGCGCATTGGCCGAGCGATGTTTTTGCCACGTTCTTTCTCGCTGCTGGCGAGACGCTGCTCGTGCTTGGCCTCTGCGAGTTGATCTGGGAAAAATTGGTTTCGCGTCGACTGCCGGAATTGGTCGCCCGTCACCCCAGGCTGCTGCCAGCTTCACCATCGTGAAAATCGAGCGGGCCGTCTGGTTTTTTGTGATCGCGCTCACAGCGGTGCGATTCACTCTGCTGGCCACGACCGATCTTGAGTTCGACGAAGCGCATTATTGGATGTGGTCGCAACGACTCGCGCCGGCCTACTTCAGCAAAGGACCCGGTGTTGCATTCGCAATTCGCGCCAGCACGATGCTTTTTGGGGCGAACGAGTTTGGAGTCCGCTTTTTTAGCCCGCTTCTTGGGGCAGGAACGAGCCTGCTGTTGTTCTACTTTGCTCGGAAACTCTTCGGCATACGCGCCGCATTTTGGGCAGTAATTGGTTTGAACGTGACGCCTATATTCAATCTCGGCACGTTCCTCATGACCATTGATCCGCTCTCAGTTTTTTTCTGGGTCGCGGCGATGTTCTCCTTCTGGCGCGTGGTCGAGGGGAGTCCAAAGTTCTCCTGGTACTGGCTCCTAACCGGTGCGTTGGTGGGGCTCGGTTTCCTCTGCAAATACACCAACGCGCTCGAATTGGTTTCAATTATCGCGGTGCTTGGCCTCAATCCGAAATTGCGGCCGGAATTCCGACGCCCAGGATTTTATCTTATGCTCGCCGTCTTCATCGGATTTTGCATCCCGCCCTTTCGCTGGAATGCCCAGCACGCTTGGATCACGCTCGCCCATCTGAGAGCGCGCGGTGGCATCGAACAGACTTTTGCCGTTCATCCGGGCGAATTGCTCGCATTCCTCGGCCAGCATTTCCTCGCCTACTCTCCCCTGATCTTTCTCGCTATTGCCTGGGCTGTCATCGCCTCGTGGAAACGTTCCCGGCAGCAGCCGCGTCGCTTGTTCCTGATGTGGTTCGGACTGCCGGTCTTTATCTTTTATACACTGCTTTCAATCAACAAGGCTGCGGCACCGAATTGGGACGCACTTGCTTTTCCCAGTTTCGGTCTGCTCGCGATCGCCTTCTGGCATGAGCGATTCGAAACGAGCCGCAGCTGGCGATTGGGCGCCGCTTGCGCGCTTGTCCTCGGGTTGCTGATGAGCTTGCCCGCGCTCGATTCCGACATTTTGCGAACGCTTGGTGTCGATATCAGCAGGCGCGATCCAGCGGATCGAATGCGCGGCTGGAAAAGCGCGACCAACGCCCTGGAAAAATTGCGCGGTGATCTGGAGGCACGAAACAAAGAACAACTGTTTCTAATCGCGGACGAGCGCGATCGCGCGTCTGAAATTTCGTTCTACCTGCGCGAGAAACGTGCAGAAGGTCCGGGGCACCCGCCCTGTTATCTGGTAGAATCACAGGACATCGCCAATCAATTTTCCTTTTGGCCCCGCTACGATGAATTCGTTGAGCTACCAGCCGGGCCGCAAAATCCCGATCAGCAAACCTACTCCGAGGAGAGCGGCGTAAACCTTTTCACTGGACGCAGCGCGCTCTACGTCCAGGACGCCGGTCGCAAAAATGTTCCGCACAACATTCGTGCCGCTTTCACCTCCGCCGATCGGGCGGCGCAAATCGAAGTGCGACGGTTCGGCAAGACAATCCGCACATGGGACGTTTACCTGTGCCGCAATTATCGCACGCTTCCGCTGTGAATCGCGTCTCGGTCATCGTTCCCGTTTACAACGAGGAGGAAAGTGTGCCAATCCTGCAGCGCGAGCTGGCCGACGCCCTCCAAGGCACCGATTACGAGATTATCTTCGTCGATGACGGCTCGTCGGACCAAACGGCGACACGAATTGCCAGCGGCCCGAATATTCGGGTTTTGCGTTTCGAAAAGAATGCCGGGCAGAGCGCGGCGGTCTGGGCGGGTCTTACCGCCGCTGGCGGCGACATCTTGGTCTTAATCGACGGCGATTTACAGAACGATCCCGCCGATATTCCAAGATTGCTGGCCGAGATTTCACGAGGCGCCGACCTCGTGTGCGGTTATCGCGCCAGGCGAAAAGACAGCGTGGTCAAACGCATCAGCAGTCGCATCGCCAATTTTGTTCGCAGCCGTTTCACCCGCGATGGCGTGCGCGATACCGGGTGCACTTTGAAAGCAATACGGCGCGATTGCATTCGCGCCCTTGTTCCCTTTAAAGGGATGCACCGTTTCATCCCGGCACTAATCAAAGGCGCGGGCTATCGCCTGGTCGAAATTCCGGTGAATCACCGCGCCCGCCGTTTCGGCCAGACGAAGTATGGATTAGGGAATCGCGCCGTGCGCGCGACGGTCGATATGTTCGGTGTGCGCTGGCTGCTTTCGCGACCCTTGAATTACCGAATTCGTGAGGGGGATCACCTCTCTTGAATCGGCTTGTCAAGGAATGAGCGGCCGCTTAGCTTCCGCTCCCACCGGGGGTTCCGAATGGCGCTAGCCGACCTTATTTCCGCCGATCAAATCATTCCTGAGATGAAGGCAACCGAGCGTTGGGATGCCATCGTCGAGCTGATGGATTTGCTCGTCGAGCGCGGCAAAATCAGGCCGACCGATCGGGATGGCATTCTCATCTCACTTAAGCAGCGAGAAGAAACGATGAGTACCGGCATCGGTTTCGGCATCGCCATCCCGCACTGTTCGGCCGACTGTCTGGAGAATGTTATTGCCGCCTTCGGCCGGTCGAGCAACGGGATTGAGTTCGATGCGCTCGATAATGCGCCTGTCAAATTTGTCGTGCTTTTCATCGTCCCGAAAAACCAATTTCAGACGCACCTGCGCACGCTTGCCGCGATTGCAAAGTTTTTGAACGATCGCAGCGTGCGCGATCAGCTCGCGAACGCGAAAACAGCCGACGAAATTCTCGCGATCTTCCGCGCCCGCGCGCAATCCTAGCGGAAATTCATTCCGCCATGGAAACGTTCCAATCGCAACTCAGGCGAAAACTCTCCGCCGCCCTCGAAGCTGCTGATCTGCCGTCGGCGGGGGAAGTATCAGTCGCGGCCGATCCGCGATTCGGGGATTATCAAACGAACGCTGCGCTCGTGATCGCCAAACAGCACGGGGAAAATCCTCGAGCAGTGGCTGATCGGATCACCAAGGAGCTTGATGTCTCCGACATTTCCGAACCGCCCATCACAGCTGGCGTCGGGTTCATAAACTTTACCCTGAAACGGGCAGCGGTGGAAAAAAAGATCGCTGAGTTGCTGATCGACGAACGACTCGGAGTGGAAAAAAATTCGCAACCAAAACGCATCGTCATCGATTTCGGCTCGCCTAACGTGGCCAAGCCGATGCATGTCGGCCACATCCGCAGCACGGTCTTGGGCGACGCTCTGGCGCGTATTGCGGAATTCCTCGGCCACGAAGTCATTCGCGACAATCACATCGGCGATTGGGGGACCCAATTCGGGATGGTGATTTGGGGCTGGAAAAACCTGCTCGATCGGGAAGCCCTGACGCGGGAGCCGATCGCTGAACTGGTGCGCATTTATAAGGAAACGAACGAACGTGCGAACAAGGATCAAAATGTCCGCGATGCCGCTCGGGCCGAGCTGGTGAAGCTGCAAGCAGGCGACCCCGAAAATTTTTCGATTTGGCAGCAAACGGTCGATCTTTCAAAGCAGGAATTCGAGCGGGCTTACGCGTTGCTGGACATTCACTACGACATACAGCGCGGCGAGAGTTTTTATAACGACCGCTTGCCGGAAGTGGTCGATCGACTGCTCAAAGGCGGACTCGCCGAAATAAGCGAGGGGGCCGTTTGCGTCTTCTTCCGTGAAATTCCCGATCTTAAAGATAAGCCGGCGATCATCCGGAAACGTGATGGCGGCTTTAACTACACCACGAGCGACATCGCGACCGTCGATTACCGAATCAAAGACTTGGGAGCGGACACTATCTGGATCGTGACCGGCGCGCCTCAGCAGTTACACTTCAAGGAAATTTTCGAAATCGCGCGCCGGGAAGGCTATCGCGCCGATTTTCGCCACATCACCAACGGCAACATTTTGGGCGAAGATCGCAAACTGATGAAAACGCGGTCAGGCGAAAACGTGCCGCTGCTCGATGTGCTGGATGAAGCAATCGAGCGAGCACACAAAGCGATCGAAGAAAAAAATCCCGATCTGAGTCATTCGGAGAAAAATACAATCGCGAAAATCATTGGAATTGGAGCGCTGAAATACGCGGATCTATCTCAATACCGGATGACCGATTACGTCTTTTCGTTCAACCGCATGCTCTCACTGCAGGGCAACACGGCGCCCTATTTGCAAAACGCCTACGTTCGCATCCGCTCGATCATGCGCCGAATGGGCCAGGAATTTTCGCCTCCGGCGACGGTCAGGCTGACGGAGCCGGCAGAAATTCAGCTGGCCAAAAAAGTGTGCCAATTTGCTGAAATCGTTCCGCAGGTGTTGAACGACTTTCGTCCGAACATTCTGGCGAATTATTTATTCGAATTGGCCAACAGCTTTCACAGCTTTTACGAAGCCTGTCCGGTCCTGAAGGCGGAAGAACCGTCACGTTCATCGCGCCTGGCATTATCGAATCTCACCGGACGCGTTCTGGAGCGCGGTTTGAAATTGCTCGGGATTGACGTGCCCGAAAAAATGTAGGTTCGAGAGCCGAGGCGATTGCAAATCGGGTCAGGTTGGGCGAAGCGAAACATCGCTCGACTGATTGAACTGCGCGCGAGAGGATTTTTGCTTCCGCTCAGGATGAGAAACCGCACGTGAACACACCGCATCCACGCATCCCAACGGCGACTTACCGGTTGCAATTCAACCGGCACTTCACCTTCCGGCACGCGCGCGAGATCGTCCTCTATCTGCACCAGCTCGGCGTGAGCGATGCCTATGCCTCGCCTTATTTTCAGGCGCGTGCGGATAGCCTGCATGGCTATGACATCACCGATCACAACAAACTGAATACGGCGATCGGTTCGCCCGAGGACTACGAGGCGTGGGTGGCAGAACTGCATGCGCACGGCATGGGTCAGATCGTCGATTTCGTGCCCAATCACATGGGTATCGGCGAGCCGCAAAACGTTTGGTGGCAAGACGTGCTCGAGAACGGCCCCAGTTCGCTCTATGCGCCCTATTTTGATATCGACTGGCGCCCGCTTAAAACCGATTTGCAGGACAAGGTCCTGCTGCCGATTCTGGGCGATCAATACGGACGCGTGCTCGAGCGCGGCGAACTGCGGGTGCGATTCGAAGGCGGCTCATTTTCCCTTAGCTATTTCGACCACGTTTTCCCAATCGCCCCGGGCACTTATCGCTACATTCTCGAGCTCGCTCTCGAGAATCTGGCGGAATTCAGGGACGAAGATTTCTATGCCGAATTCCAAAGCATTCTAACGGCATTGGAATACCTGCCGCGACGAACCGAAACCGATCCGAAGCGGATTAGAGAACGCGCCCGGGAAAAGGAGATCATTAAGAAGCGGCTCGAACGGCGCTGCGCCGAAGCGCCGCAAGTCCAACGCGCGATCGAAAAAGCAGTCGAGACCATCAATGGACACGTCGGAGACCCGCGTAGCTTCGATCGACTCGATGAGCTGCTAAACGCGCAATCATACCGCCTGGCTTTTTGGCAGGTGGCGGCGGAGGAGATCAATTACCGGCGCTTTTTCGACGTCAACGATTTGGCCGCCATCCGGATGGAGCTGCCGGAGGTTTTTGATGCCGCTCACAAATTGCTCTTCGAGCTCGTCGGCAGCGGCGCCGTTACCGGATTGCGGATCGATCACCCGGACGGCCTTTATTTACCCCGCGATTACTTCGAGAAACTGCAATTACGTTGTGCCAAAGCTCTTCGTCACCAGCTGCCGAAAGACAGCCGCGCGATTTACCTGATCGTTGAAAAAATTCTCACGGGAGACGAACGCCTGCCGAGGGATTGGCCGGTGCACGGAACCACTGGCTATGATTTCGCCAACCAAGTTGCAGGCCTATTGGTGGACGAAAGCGCTGAAGCCTCGATTACAAAGATCTTTAAGCGGTTTATCGGACACTCAATCCACTTCGGCCATCTCGTCTATGCGAAAAAGCGCCTGGTCATGCGCATCTCGCTCGCGAATGAAGTCAACGTGCTCGGGTCGATGGTGGATCGTCTGTCCGAACAAAACCGATGGTTTCGGGATTACACACTCGAGGCCCTGGCGCGCGCCGTGCGCGAAACGATTGCCTGTTTCCCGGTTTACCGCACTTATCTCGAACCGGGCCGGCCGGCGAGCGAGGAAGATCGCAACGTGATCGAACGTGCTGTCGCGGCGGCGAAACGACGCAATCCGGCCATCGAAGAATCGGTCTTCAATTTTCTGCGCGATCTGCTGCTCTTCCGCTTCCCAGAAAATCTGGACGAAAAACAACGCGCGGAACACGTGCAGTTTGTTCTCAAGTTCCAACAGTTCACTGGCCCAATCATGGCGAAGGGACTGGAGGACACGGTTTTTTATATTTACAATCGGCTTGCGGCCTTGAACGAAGTCGGAGGCGAACCGCAGCAGTTTGGACTTAGCGTTGAGCGATTCCACCAGCGCAATCTGCAGAGGCAGCGCGATTGGCCGGCGTCATTACTTTCAACCTCGAGCCACGATACTAAGCGCAGTCAAGACGTTCGGGCACGAATGCTGGCGATTTCAGAGATCCCTCAGCTCTGGGGGCGTTCCCTTCAAAAATGGCGAACTGCGAATCGGCGATTCAAGAGACGCGTTGATGAAATCGAAGCGCCCAACGGAAACGAGGAATACTTGCTTTATCAAACGTTACTCGGCACCTGGCCCATCGACCTCACTGGCGCCGCTGTTCCGACTGTCAGCACCGAATTCGTTGCGCGGATTCAGCAATACATGGCCAAGGCGTTGAAGGAAGCGAAGCTCAATACCAGCTGGATTCAGCCGAATGCCGAATGGGACAATGCGATGTCGGAATTCATTGCCAAGATTTTGGAGCCCAGCCCGCGTAATAAGTTCATCCCGGCATTTCTGCCAGTGGCGGAAGAAATCGCCCGACTCGGCATGATTAATTCTCTCGCCCAAACAATCGTTAAGATCACGACACCCGGAGTGCCGGACATTTATCAGGGGACCGAGATTTGGGATGACAGCCTTGTTGATCCTGATAATCGCCGGCCGGTCGATTATGCCCGCCGACGGGAAATGCTGGCGGGAGTTCGAAACACGTCACCAGAGGAACTGCTGCGGTGCTGGCCAGATGGCCGAATCAAATTGCGCGTCGTCCAGAGATTGCTGCACCTGCGACGGGAAAATGCCGGGTTGTTTCGAGAGGGGAATTATGAAGCTTTGAGCACGCATGGAACTCTCGCTGGTTCCATTGTCGGCTTCATGCGAAAGCAGGATGAGAAAGCGGTAGTTATTCTTGTTCCCCGCATTTCGTCACGCGTCGGGTTTCCTCCAATTGGTGAGCGTTGGGGCGACACCGAAGTTGCAATCTCGGAATCGATGCGATCGAAGTTGTTCCGGGATGTTTTTACCAATCGCGAAATTAAGGCAGAGAATTCGGATATCCGTTTGGCCGATGTGATGTCGGAGTTTCCTTTTGCCGTGTTCGAATCGTTATCCTGAGAGAGTGAGCGAATGTCTAAGCGAACTACGAGATTCCTCGCCGTCTAGGCCATTTGCGATAACAGCAGATAGAATCAATGGCTTTGCGCACCGTGGCAAAATTCGTGTGCTAGCGCCCCAACCCATTCCGCAAACCCTCCCAGATTGACGAGCAAGTCGCGACCGAAGCCGGCGAAGGTGATTTGGGGCGATGCCAGAATGAGCATGATAGTCAGAAGTACGAGATTCATTAGATAAATCACAACCAAGGAGAAAAACGTGCCGTGATCGCTTAGATCGCTTTGGTTCTTGAGAATCATCCAACAAGTGAAGGTGAACTGAAATGCCCATGTCACACCGATGGCCGCGTAGAGCAATTGTCCATAGGGCCGGACGTTGATGAACAACGAGACGGCACCGTAGAGAGCGATCGCGAGAATGCTGTAGAGCGGAAAAAAATATGGAGCTAGGGCAATCCAAAAATTCGTTCGGTCAGTGATAATATGACCGCCCTGTCGACCGACTCGGAATCTGGTGACGCGCCCGCCCATTAACCAGACCCACAGCGCGTGCGTCAGCTCGTGACCAAAGACGTAGAGGATGACTGGGCGAGGTAAGCCGAAAAATGCGATCAACCACAGGACCGCGCCCAGGGAAAAAAACCAAAACTCTTCACCGGTCCAGAGCCGTTGCGCGACGGTGGCGCGCGCAAACGCGGTGAAAAATGTCTGGCTCAGGACCGCGCAGATCGGCAGAAGAAAAATGGCGATGATGAACTTGACCCATTTCGTCGGCACCGTCATAGCCGATGGCCGCCCGCGCATTCGCGTCCTCGGCACAACCAGAGGAACAACCTTGGCCCGCCGAGATCGGGTGCGCCGCCGAGTGATCCGTTTTCGATTAGTCGCTCCCACAGAATTATTCTGTCGGAGAGTAGCCAAATTTCGGCGGCTTATGGAAGAGCGACCGAGTTGGCGTGTAAGGGATGCACCCAGGCGCGTCTCACCCAACCCGGAGATGGCGTTACGCCCGGCCCATGTAGGCACCGGTCCGAGTATCGATTTTGACTGTCTCGCCCTCTCTGATAAAGAGCGGCACGTTGATCGTTTTACCCGTCTCAAGCTTTGCCGGTTTGGTCACGTTGCTGGCGGTATCGCCGCGCACGCCCTCCGCTGACTCGACCACTTTGAGATTAACCGATGAAGGGAGCTCCACCTGGACGGCTTTACCTTGGGCGTAGAGAACCTGCACCGGGAGATTCTCGACGAGGAAATCCTTGGCATCGCCAATCAGATTCTCCTGGAATGTTACCGTCTCGTAGGTCTCCGGATCCATGAAGTGATAGCCGTTATTGTCCTTATAGCTGAACTCGAGGGTCGAACGATGGATATCGACTAGCTCCACCTTATCGGTTGAACCGAAGCGCACATCGGCACTCTTGCCGGTATTGATATAGCGAATAATCGCCTGGACGAACGCGCGCAGATTGCCCGGGGTGCGGTGCTGCACGTCGAGAACAATGGCGGTATTGCCGTTATATTTGATCGCCATCCCTTTTCGCAAATCATTCGCCGCGGCCATAAGAAACGTTGAGAATTGCTAGTTAAATGTTGAGAGCGCAGACGGTTGCATGCGCCTACAGCAACTTCAAGCGCGTGAGGTCTTGCGAATCGACAATGCCGACTGGCACATTGTCGTCATCGACAACAACAAGATCATCGATGCGATGCCGCTCCAGCAGGTTCAAAACTTCGACTGCGAGTTTATCGCGATGAACCGTCACTGGATTTAACGTCATCAGATCAGCGACCAAACGCTCGCCAATTTTTGGATCGTTTTGAAAATGCCGGACGAAATCTCCGTGGGTGAAAATCCCAACTAATTTGCCATCACCATCGGCAATGACAGCAGCACCGGCCCGCACGTCAGTCATCGACTTCAGAACGGCTCTGACCGGTGTGTCGGAGCCAACGAGCGCGAGAGCTTGGCGCGGCCGCATTACTTGATGCACACGCATGAGCAAACTGCGCCCGACCATGCCGGCGGGATGAAATTTCGCGAAATCCTCCTTCTGAAATCCGCGTGCTTCGAGGAGCACCATCGCGAGCGCGTCCCCGAGCGCCAACATCACCGTCGTACTCGACGTTGGCGCAAGATTTAAAGGGCAGGCTTCCTGCTCGACATTGACATCGAGGAAAACGTGCGAGTTCTGCGCGAGAGTGGAATTAGCGTCGCCGCAGATGGCGATGATTTTGACCTGAAATCGAGCAATGGCGGGCAAAATGCGCACCAATTCTTCAGTCTCGCCGCTTGCACTTAGCGCGAGCACGGCGTCGCCATCAGCAACCATTCCCAGATCGCCGTGCAAGGCATTGAGGGAATCGAGCACGACCGCGGGCGAGCCGGTGCTGGTGAGGGTCGCGGCAATCTTGTTTCCGATGTGTCCCGATTTTCCTACTCCTACCACTACAATCTTGCCCCGCCCGTCGACCGTTTGCTTCATCAACTCGATCGCGGTCGTGAAATTGGGAGCGAGCCGCTGGCGTAATCGCTGAAGCTCGAGAATTTCGATGTCGAGCACACGTCCGGCCTTTTCAAGATAGTCCATCGGGTTGATAATAGTGAGCCGGAGTGAGAAACCGGGCAAGACGTTCCGGGGTTCCGACTATTGGAAGGATTATTATGAAAATGTTGATCGCAGCAGCCGTGGTTATTTTGACAGCAAGCGCAGCATTCGCTCAGACCTACACCGCACCAGTGGTGACGCGCAAAGCTCCCCAGGCGCGGCAGCGCCCCGCTCCGCCCATCACCCCCGGCCAAGTCGGCGGCGTGATCCCACGCGCCATCCGAGGCGGCAATCCATTGCAAATGTTAAATCCGCGAGCTCCGGCACGATATGGCACAGCAGAGCAAAGCGTGACATTTCACCCAGATGTGCCGGGAAAATGGAACGGTATTAAGCTCTTCGCCATTACCTTCTGATCGAAAACCAAGGTCGGCCCGTCGTTGCATCCTATTGCGCGACTTTTCTCAAACCGGAGATGCTCCACATCTACCGCCAAATCGTTTCTCTTCAGCGAGTGCGACCGGTGGTCATCGCGCAGAAACGCGAGAATGCCGATCGTTTTCCATTCCAGGAAATTCGCGTCGTAAAGAAGCCACCGCTGCATTTTCTGCGACGAATCTGGTTTAAACAGATTGCCGACCGCCCCTGGAAAATTTCGGCCCGAGAGACCCACACATTGCGAGGCATTCTCACTGACGTAGACGCACAATTGCTCCACGTTTATTTCGGCCATATCGCGGTGCTCTTGCTGCCCCTGCTCGAGACATGGTCGAAACCAACGCTCGTTTCCTTTCACGGTGCCGACGTTTTGGTCGACATGCATAAGCCCGCTTACAGGCGTGCCACCCAACAGATGCTTGCGGCCGTAAAAGGCGTGCTGGTGCGCTCCGAATCGCTCCGGCGAGCTGTGACCGATCTGGGTTGTCCTCGAGGAAAAATCGAGATCCAGTACACCGGAATTCCGCTGGACGAGTTTCCATTTCGCGAGCGAACTGCGCCTGCGAATGGCGAATGGCGTTTGCTGCAAGCCGGTCGCCTGATCGAAAAGAAGGGCATCGCCACCAGTCTTCGCGCATTTGCCAGATTCCACCAACTATTCCCCAACTCGGCGATGACCATCGCCGGCGAAGGACCGCAACTCGAGGAGTTGCAGACGCTCGTGAAACAGCTCGGAATCGCATCGGCAGTTTTCTTTGCCGGCTTTGTTTCCCAAAACAAACTACGCGAGCTTTTCTATTCTTCGCAGATGTTTCTGCATCCGAGTGAAACCGGTGGGGACGGAAATCAAGAGGGCGTGCCAAATTCCATGCTTGAAGCGATGGCAACCGGCCTCCCGGTTTTCGCGACGCGTCACGGCGGGATTCCGGAAGCGGTCGAGCACGGCGCCAGCGGCGTTCTCGTCGATGAACGCGACGACGAAGCTCTGGCAAAAGCGATCATTCCCGCCGCACAACATCCAGGGCGACTCACCCAGATGGGGCGCGCCGCGGCTGAGCACGTTGCAAAAAAATTTGAACAGGGTGAGCGAACGCGGCGACTCGAGGAAATCTATCTGCGCGCGATCGCACACTAGATTTGCCTGCGTTCGCCCGAAATAAGACGAACCAACTGCCTAACGCGTAAGCTCAGCGAAAAAGCGCCAAAGGTTTTCTCGACCGACGCGAAAGGAGAGCTTTTCTTGCGCAATCTGGGTACCGCGTTCGGCCACGACATGCCGTTCATCGTCGTTTCGTAATAATCGCGAGGCTATTTCGATCAACTCATTGTCACTTCGTTTGTCACCGCAGGTTTCCGGAAATGCGATTCGTTCAATCGCACCATCGCCACCGACGCAAACACCGCGACATAGGAGTGTGTCCCCGGCAACCTGGCCAGGCACGCGACTGCGATCTAGTTGGAAAACAATTTTGTGACGCGCCAAATCGCCCAAGTAGGCGCGATAGCGAACGCGCTTTTCGTGTACACGAATTCTCGCGAAGCCGATCTGCGCAATCAGCCGCGCCCCTTTCCGGCGGTTAAAGTTGTAAACTGTCACCGGTTCTTTGGTCGCATCATTCAATTTCTTCGCCGCCAGCAAGGCCGTCAGATGATTGCGAGATGGAACATCGAGCTCGCGCGTGCCGATAAAAATTCCAGCGCGGTTTTCCATTGCCCAATTCCAATTTTCGTCCTCGATCGGGTAGGGCGTCGGCAGGAATGCGATGGCCTCTCTTCGAAAGGCTCGAAACAACTCGGCTGCTTCTGGCGTTGTCGCGATGCAGCCATTTGCCTCCTTTACGATTTTGTCGAATCGCGCGAACCGCGCCGGATCGCTTAGCTGTTGCGCGATTTGATGGACGCCGGTCTCCTTGAGACTAACCGCGGTAATTCGCCCCGCCTTTTTTAACTCGGATAGCGCGCGCGCGGTCGCACGAAAATCGCCGCGCAATAAAACGAGCACCGGCCAACCACTGGCAATCGCGCGTTTTGTTTCGCGGAACACAGCCCCGCCCGTACACGCAGCATAAGCGTGAAAATTGACCGGAGGATGGACATTAACTGGCGCCGTGTCGGCGTTGCCAAAATGTTGCTCGGGATCGCGACCAGCCGGATTCAAGACCGCGAGCCGAAAATTCTCTGCGTCAACCGACGCCATCCTCAATCACCTTCGTTCGGATCGACCGGCTGAGCCCGTCGAACCGGTGGCTCAGTCGCTTCCGGGCTGGCGCGACGAACAGGAATAGCACGGCGCACCTCAATCGGTGATCCAGCGGGCGTGGCGCTCGGGGTAGCAATCGTTTGTTGCACCGGTGAGGGCGTCGGTAGCGGACGAACAGTTTCCATTTCATCCGGTCGGACCGGTTGCGCTTTCAAGACCGGTTTTGTCGGATCGGGCATTTCCTCGGAGGGACTGTTCCCCACTCCTTCA
>WNGI01006904.1_pt1 | contig 13327 bp, 9 predicted proteins | sample 5400621 | NCBI WGS metagenome assembly WNGI01 (sample SAMN13153374, study PRJNA577476) | soil metagenome | isolation source: 20 cm soil or saprolite under Garry oak tree replicate 1 | place: USA:California | collected 2016-06-15
GGCACCGACAGTTGGACAGCTACCAGCACCACCAGCGCGCCCGCTGGCCGATTCTATCACACGGCAGTGTGGACCGGCACCCAAATGATCGTCTGGGGCGGACGTGACGGCAGCAGCTATTGGAACACCGGCGGGCGATACTGCGCGGCTACACCAACTCCGACACCCACGCCAACACCTACAGCAACAGCAACAGCAACAGCGACGGCCACAGCTACGGCAACACCAACACCTACAGCGACAGCGACAGCAACAGCTACAGCGACGGCCACAGCTACGGCAACACCAACAGCTACAGCTACCGCAACAGCGACGTCAACGCCTACTGCCACTGCCACCGCAACGGCTACTTCAACACCGACGGCGACGGCGACAGCCACAGCGACGGCTACTCCTACGCCTACTGCAACACCCAATCCGCGGCCGACCCCGCCACCGCGTCCGACCCCGCCACCGCACCCGACACCAAGGCCTCACTAGCCGCGGCGAGAAGAGCCCTCAGCGCAACGTTTTAGTTTAGATACAACCTCAACAAGAAATGAAAACAAAAACAATGACAACTCTACACTTAAGAAAATCAGTCGATTGCTCGCCTTTGCGATGCGGTTTCCTTCTCCTCCCGGTCGTGCTCGCTTGCTTTGCGCTTTTGCCGCCGAAAGCTTTCGGGGTTCTGCCAGCACCGGATGGAGGCTACGCCAATGACAACACGGCCGAGGGTACTAACGCTCTCTTCTCCCTCACAACCGGCGCCAACAACACGGCCATCGGTACTAAGGCGCTATTTGGCAATACAACCGGCCGCCAGAACACCGCTACCGGTGATCATGCGCTCCGTCACAACACAACCGGCATCCAGAACACGGCCACCGGTTCCTATGCGCTCTTTAACAACACCACCGGCCTACAGAACACTGCCAACGGTGCCAATGCGCTCTATTTCAACACCATCGGCGAACGCAATATGGCGAACGGTTATTTCGCGCTCGGTGAAAACACTACCGGCAGCGACAATACGGCGAACGGTGAGGCCGCGCTCCTTAGGAACACAACCGGCTCAAATAACATCGGGTTGGGCGATGACGCCGGCGAGGCGCTCACCACCGGCAGTAACAACATCGATATCGGCAACCCGGGTGTGACTGCTGAGTCCAACACGATCCGCGTCGGCGAAGAGGGAAAGCAGACGGGCACCTTTATCGCGGGCATACATGGTCAAACAGTCACTGGCTCGGCGCTCTTTATTAATAGCGCGGGTCGACTGGGAACGGCGCCCTCGTCGCAGCGTTTCAAGGATAATATCACGCCCATGGATAAGCTGAGCGAAGGCCTGTTCGCGCTCGAACCCGTAGCGTTTCATTACAAGAAAGAGCTTGATCCTGTGGGCGGCTCGCAGTTTGGGCTAGTGGCCGAACAAGTGGTAAAAGTCAATCCTGACTTGGTAGTGCGCGATAAAGAAGGAAAACCTTACGGCGTGCGCTACGACCAAGTGAACGCGATGTTGCTTAATGAGTTCCTCAAAGAGCACCGCGAGGTGCAAGAGCTGAAGAAAGAAGTTGCAGCGCTCACTGCGGGCCTTCAAAAGGTGAGCGCACAGCTTGAAGCAAGCAAACCTGCACCGCAAGTGGTCAACAATCCCTAAAGCCGCGTCTGCCTCAACAAAGCAACATTTCACAATCAGCCGTCACGCTTCACCGCGTGGCGGCTTTTTGTTTTGCTCGCTACGGCTCTTTGAATTCACACGTTCGCTGGTGTGTTTCAATCAGGTTGCCCGCGCGCCTACAACGGCAACGGCACAAGCCCCAATTCCAACGTCATCAAGGCAAAGACTAAAAGCCGCTGACAACAGAAAGCGACGATCCAGCAACGCGAGTCCCGTATTGCCGACGTGCTGGTGCGCATAGAGCCGGAGCTGCTGTAGCCGCCTCGCTGTGTCGAGGCGAAATGAATTCGTGGCGTCTTGCAAAGTGGTTTTGAGACAGCCAGTCCAGCGAACCCGCAAGTGTTCCCATTTGCTCTTTCCTCTGAGGCGGAGCGGCAATAGACTCTGCTCTGTGGCTGAAGAAGATCAGGCACGGGTGACACGCCACGGGCTTTGGCGGCGCGTGATGATTGGCCTCGCTGTCTGCGTGGCTCTGTTGATCATTTTCCATCGCCCAATTCTGCTGGCAATCGGCCGGAAGGTTGTGCTCCGTTATGCTGCGAAAGAAAATCTAAAAGCCGATTTTCGCGTTGAAGGGAATCCATTCGGCAGCGTCACGGTCCGCAGTCTTCACGCGTTCGCGGTTGGTCCTTCGCGAATCGAATCGATTGATATCGATTATCTCTACCTTGATTACAGTTTGTTCGGGTTTGCGCGACATGGTCTTCCGCGATTGTTCAATGATGTTGAAGCACGCTCCGCTAGCATTGTCTTAAATCCTTCAAAAGCGCCGCTAAGACCGCGCCCACTCCACCCGCAATTAAAATTGCCGAGGTTCTTTCCGGAACGGCTCCGCGCAACAGACTTGACCTTTATCGTTAGAAATCAGCCGTACGATTTTGTGGTCGGGCATGCGGATCTTGATCTAAATCCACGCAGCCCGGGCGAGCTGAGGATCGAAACGCTTCAGCTTCCCTCGGGCGACACCTGGTCGAGGAGCTCCGGCCAAACCTCGTATACGAACAAGAATTTAATTCTGCGCGACCTGAATTTGAGCGACCAGGAGCAGCTTCACGTTCTGAACGTTAACGCATCGCAAATCGACGCGAATGCACTTTCGATCGTTCTCAAGTGCACAGTCGGCGGCGGTCAAATATCTGCGTCTGCTGAGCTGACTGAAACAAAGATTTCGCTCGACATGAAGTTACACTTGGCTGCCGATAAAGTTGCGGCGCAAGCCCTGAACAAATTCGTCGTTTTTCCGGAGAATTATCTCTCAGGCGAAATTGATCGCCTTGCCGTCGAAGGCTCGGGCACCATCGACGCGCCCCGGACATGGAACGGTACACTGTCGCTGCAGATGAGCCGTGTGGATCGGCCGGAAATCCATTTCGATCGTGGCATCGTAGAAATCTCAGCAGGACAGGGCAGAGCGATCTTGCGCTCGGCTGAACTCGACCGAGACGTGAACAAGTTGCATCTTCAGGGCGGAATCGAGTTGCCTGACAAATTTCCGGCACCGCACCTGACCTCGAACGACTAACGGTGGGCACGCCTGTAGAGCTGACCGGCTCGGCCCAGTTCACTGGCAGGATCGACATTGAAAATGCAAACATACAGGCCGCCCTCGGCATGACCGCAGACGCGGTCGGATTTTCGGATGGGATAGTTGAGAAGCTGAACTGTACGCTGCGCGCGTCCAAAGGCGTCCCGCGCAGCGATACGAAAAAACCGTGGTTCGCGGATCTTCGCACAACAATGGAGTTCGACGTAACGGGAATACATTATCGAGATTACATTGTTGATTCGGCAGCAGGATCGCTGAATGGAAGCGACGATGTTCTCGGGCTTGACCGATTGAATCTGCGGCGAAACCGAAACGAACTGAGTGTTCGCGGTCGTTATCTGCTTCCGGCAGAAGTCAGCAAATTTGCTTCGCAGCCTGCACAAGTCGATGTCGCTTTGAACGCGCCCGATGCGGGTGACTTCTGGATTATTGATTCCCCAAATAGAGTGAGCGGGCCGTTGCAACTGGCGGCGCAGATTCAATGGAAACAAGAGACCGCAAACGGACAAATGTGGGTCTTCGGATCAAACCTCAGGATGCGAGATTTGGTCTTTCGCCAACTGAGCACTCAATGTTCGATCTCGAATAATGTGATCTATCTCAATGACCTGAGCGCCGCTTTGAACGATACCGATTACGTTAATGCGACTGGGAGACTGAATCTGCATCAACCTCATCACTATAGTGGCAAGGTATCGGCAAACGTGGCGAACCTGGCAACCCTTCAGCCGCTGCTTCGCGCTTCTGGCAATCAGAATGAGCTGGCGGGCGCAGTCAAAGTCGACTGGGAAGGCCAGGGGCAGGGAGTGGCGGCTTCCCAGCCGTCAAATTCGACATCGACCCCGAAAGCGTTGGGGGTCGCTCCTTGGAAAAACTCAGGCAAATTGAATCTGGTATTGCAGAAGGGGCGCTATGGAGATTTGCAATCGTTACAGGCGAACGTCGATGCCTCTTATTCGCCAGATGGTCTTGATGTACCGATCATCTTTTTCGCCACAGGCAACATGGACTTTCGTGCCATCGCTCGGACGAAAGGTGACATGCTGGAGATCGATAAAGTCGAGCTGAACCAAACAGTTACCCCGCCAGCGCGCCGGGCGGGTCGGAGCGGCGCGCTCGGAGACCGCGCCCTACCAGTTCAAAAGACGAATTACGCGTACGGTTCTATCTCGCTTCCGTTTGTCTGGAGGAATCTCGGGACCAACGCTGCAGTTATTCCGTCGTCTGGCAAAGTGTCTGGCGTATTTCAGGCTCAAAACGTCGATATCAAAAAATTCTTCGATGACCTCGGAGTGAAAGCGATGACGTCCGGTATTTTCAACGCCAGGCTCGACGCAGACGGAACAATCTCTGACTTAAAAGCGCGACTCGACGTGCAGGTGCGCGATTTAAGAAGTGAATACTGGCCCAAAATGGAGCCAGCCACTCTCGAGCTCAGTGCGCAGGCCGCGCAGGATCGGCTGACCCTCGTGGGCAAGCTGCAGCAGGCCCGGATTCAGCCGGCGGAACTAAACGCAAGCATGCCTTTGGACATTCCGAAAATTGCCAGTGCGCGAAAAGTCCCGGACGACACGCCGATCACGGCAAAGGCTCGGGTTCCGCGCACCTCGCTGAATTTTGTCCGGCAATTTGTTCCGGAACTTGAGCAACTCGATGGCGATCTCGGCTTGGACGTGGATGTCAGTGGCACACTCGGTCATCCGGTTTTGAGCGGAGCAGGGGACATGACGGTGAACGTGGCGCGTTTTACGAATGCGACTATTCCTGCGGTGAGAGGATTTGGTGCACGTGTAAGTTTTAGAGATAATGCGCTCACCCTCGACCGATTCGGAGGCGATATCGCTGGCGGCCCATTCACAATGGGTGGCCGAGTCACGTTTACCAAGCTGACCGAGCCAACTCTCGATTTACAATTTAGGGCTCAGAGCATGTTGATTGCACGAAATGATACGCTGACCGTGCGCGCCGACGCAGACATAAAAGTAGCAGGCCCATTCGCTGCCGCGACGGTCAGCGGCAATGTTGCTCTGACGGACAGCCGCTTTCTCAAAAACATCGATCTGATTCCCATCGGGTTGCCCGGCAGACCAGCACCTCAACCGCCGTCCGAGCGTCCGGAATTCTTTTCGTTTCCGGCTCCGCCGTTGCGCGACTGGAAATTTGATGTGGCAGTCAAAACCAAGAATCCCGTCATCATTCGCGGTAATCTGGCGACCGGCGACGCGACTACTGATTTGAAATTAACAGGCACCGGCCTTCGGCCTGGCTTACAGGGGGTGGTGCAGATGGAAGATGTCGAGGCCACGTTGCCCTTTAGCAGGCTCGACGTCACTCGCGGAACTCTCACTTTTTCTCCCGACGATCCGATGAATCCCACGGTCGATCTGCACGGCACATCAGTGATCCGCGACTACACGGTACGCGTTTACGTTTACGGAACGTTGCTTTCGCCACAGGCGATTTTCACCAGTGAACCGCCCCTGGCACAGGAAGAAATCATTTCGTTGATCGCCACTGGCGCGACCAGACAGGAACTTTCGACTGGCAACGTTCTGGCTGGACGCGCGGCCATGCTCCTGATCCAGCAGCTGTACCGGAAAATCGTCAAAAAAGGTGAGCCGACCGAAAGCAACACGGTCTTCAATCGCTTAGATCTTGATTTGGGGACAGTTGATCCGCGAACTGGCCAGCAACAGGCTACGATGCGGTTCAAGATCGACGATCACCTTGTACTCACAGGTGACGTCGGTGTTCGTGGCGATTTCAGAGGGAAGCTAAAGTATCTGATTCGTTTTCGCTGACATGCGACACCGGGTCCTTTTCTTTTTCGGAGGCGTGGCCCTTGCATTTGAAGTCGCAGCGCAGAGTGCGGTCGACGTCGCGAGACCTGAAGAACAACAAACAGCGCGGCAAGCGGTTGAGAAAGCACAGGAGAAACGCGCGAAGCAGGCGAGCATCATCGAGTTTCGCGGTGAACAGGCTTTCGCTGAAAAAGAGTTGCGCGTGGCGCTCAAAGAAGAGATCACCACCATTGAAGATTTTGGGTTAAGCCCGGCTCGCGCCGACGATCTGGCCTTCTTTCTCGAAGTTTTTTATCGGAAGCACGGCTACGCGAAAGTGAACGTGCACTACGTCATTGAATCGGGGAGCCGCTTGCGGTTGGACATTACCGAAGGCCCGCGGTTTACGCTGCGCACGATTGTGTTTGATGGGAACACGCGAGAGCCCGCCGACAAACTCTTCGACTACATGGTGGGACCAACGCGAGAGCGATACTCGAAGCTCGAGAAAACATTGCCATTTGTGGCCGCTGACATGGAGGAGGGGACCAAGCTTGTGCAGCGGTTTTATGTGGCGGAAGGCTTTCTCAATGTCGCGGTCGATCCACCGCGTTACAAATTTCAGCCGCAAGGCGACGAGGTCGACGTGGTCGTTCCGATCCACGAAGGACGGCAGTATTTTTTTGGTCACATCGCGTTCATCGGACAAACTATTTACGGTGCGCAGGCGCTTCGGGCAGAAATATCCGATTTGCTACAGCGGCCTTACACCGATTTGCGCGTGGAAGACATGCCGCGGCGTCTCCAGGCGTATTTCAAAGCGCGCGGGTATTACGACGTGAAAATCGACGCTACCGGTGCGCCCGAGGAAGCAGTCGGCGGGCGAGTGCCGGTGCAGATCACGATCTCGCCGGGACCGGTTTACCATTTCGATGGGACGACAGTTACCGGACTAACTCGGTTGCATCCGAGCTTTGTGACGAAACGATTCACGCGATTGCAGGGCAAAACGTACAGCCCGGACGTTCTCGACCGGCGCTTTCGCACGCTCATGAAAACCGGCCTGTTCAACGTACTGCAGATCAAGCCCGTTCCGGTCGACGGACATCTTTTGCGACTCGATATCTCGGCAGAGGAAGCCAAAAGCAAGGAATTCGGTTTTTGGGTCGGCTTCGATACGTACGAAGGTGCACTCGCAGGTGTTCAAGTTGGGGATCGCAATCTTTTCGGCACCGGTCGAGCCGGGTCGGCCACGATCGAGGTCTCGCAGCGAAGCTACCGGGGTGAGATTTTGTACCAAGACCCATTCTTTCTCGACACTGATTTTGTTTTCACAGCACGAGGCTTCGCCCTCACATTTGATTACGATGGCTACACGAAGTTCGAGTTAGGCTCACGATTCGAGCTCAGCCGCAAAATCACAAAAAATGACGAGATATCGCTATTTTTTTCGCCGCGCCACGTCAAGATAACAGACTCGGAGATCAGGCCGAGTGTCCTCCTTGGCCCCAAAGATTACCAGGTAGATACGATCGGGCTCACCAACACGCTCGACCTGCGCGAGAGCCCGTATGTGAATCCACGTGGTTTCTTGTTTGTCAATACGCTGGACGTGGCTACGAGCGCGCTGGGGAGCGACATCGAGTATATCCGAGGCACAATGCGTGCGGGCTACTATCTTCCGTTTGGACCCAAACCGCTCACGCCGGGAGTAGTTGATGACCAGCCGAGTGAAAGCGGTTTCCAGCGTTGGCTTCACCAGTCATCGATCGCGTTCGGCGCGCGGGCCGGCATTGTTCATTCGCTTACAACGAGCGGCGCGGACGAAGCGACCGCTATTCCCATTGACGAACGTTTCTTTATTGGCGGCGCCACAACGGTGCGCAGTTTCGGCGAACGCGACCTTGGCCCGCATGATAATCACGGGCATCCAGTCGGTGGCGAGTTCTACACAGTCTTCAATGTGGAATACACGTTTCCAATTTTCGGGGAACTACAGGGAGCAGTATTTACCGATGCCGGGAATCTTTTGCCAACGTCCGAGGATATCGGCCTGAACGACATGCGCTACGCGATCGGCGCGGGCTTGCGGTACAAGCTGCCGGTCGGTCCCATTCGCCTTGATTACGGCGTCAATCCCGATCCGCACGCATTCGAGGACTTCGGCGCATTCCATTTCAGCTTTGGCTTTGCGTTTTGAAGCGCTCCTCTTCTCTCATTAACACCGCGCTTCAGCAAGGATGTATTTGGCGCCGAAGGCGCCGCGGTCACCGTCAGCCTGGGGCACCGCCCCGGGTTTCAATGTTTACGAAGATACAAGCGCTGAAAGCGTGATTCGTTCTTGCGCTATTGAATCGCGCTTTCAGCGCTGTTTACACGGTGATTTGAATTCCTGGGGCGATGCCCCAGGCTATTATGAGATAGCGCCTTTGGCGCCAAATCGGGTACAGCCTCGTGTGTTAATGATATCGGAAGCAATGCAAGATCGAGAATCGCCCGGCGAAACGCCGCCCGAAGAATTTCGCGGGCAACTGCACGCGCTCGCGGATTGGATTGCGGATTTTCGACAGAACATCGATTCTTTGCGAGTAGCGCCTGACGATAAGCTAGGTGCGACTCTCGCCAATATTCCCACGCAGCCGCCCGAGCAAGGCGACTCGTTCGACAAAATTCTGAGCGACGTCGATCGGCTAATCGTTCCGGGCATGGTGCACTGGAGTCATCCGATGTTCCTTGGTTATTTCGGCTGGACGACCACTGCGCCTGGGATCCTGGGCGAAATCATTACTGCGCCACTCAATGTCAACGCAATGACATGGCGTACGTCACCGGCGGCGACTGAACTGGAAACGCTGGTGATCGATTGGATCCGCCAGTGGGTGCATTTGCCACGAGAGTTTGGAGGCGTGGTGTACGACACCGCATCCGTCGGCGTGATGCATGCGCTGGCTGTGGCGCGCGAAGAGGCTGCGCCGTCGGTGCGCAAGCGTGGATTGATAGGCGCGGGCGCGCCGGTGTTTCGCATTTACGCTTCCGAGCAGGCGCATAGCTCGGCGGAAAAGGCGGCGATCGCGCTCGGCTTGGGTGAAGAAAACGTGCAACGCATTCCGACAGATTCGGCGTTTTGCATGGAATCGAGTGCGTTGCGCGAGATCATTACACGGGATCTGCGCGAGGGTTTTAGACCGCTGGCGGTTATTGCCACTGTCGGCACAACATCGACCGCGAGTGTTGATCCTGTGCGTGAAATCGCAAAAATCTGCCGCGAATTCAAACTGTGGCTCCACATCGATGGGGCGTACGGCGCGGGATTTGCCATTTTGCCTGAGTGCGAATCGCTGACCGCGGGTTGGAGCGATGCTGATTCTATCGTCGTGAATCCGCACAAAAGTCTTTTTGTGCCACTCGATTTCAGCGTGCTGTATGTGCGCGATCTTGAGCGGTTACGACGCGTCTTCACCCTGGTACCGGAATATTTGCGTGGCGATACCGTCGAGGCACAGAAGAATTACATGGACTACGGCATCCAGCTTGGCCGCCGGTTTCGCGCGCTCAAAGCGTGGGTTATTTTCCGCAGCTTCGGCCGGGACGGAATGGCAGCCCGTCTGCGCGAACACATTCGCCTGGCGAACCGGTTTGCGGATTGGATAAGGAATGACGATCGATTTGAGCTCGCGGCACCTGTAAGCATGGGCGTTGTTTGCTTTGGCTTCATTGGCGCCGCCAAAGATAAGCTCGACAAGTTAAACAGTGAGATCGTGGAAAGAATCAATGCAAGCGGATGCGCTTATCTCACGCAGACGAAGTTGCGCGGCCGAACGGTAATGCGAATCGGCATCGGTAACGTGCTCACGACCGAAGAGCATCTGCGTAAGGCATGGCTATTGATTCGAGAAATGGCGGACGCAATCGGAACATAGGCCCGTTTAGCGGAGTGCAACCCCACGGGCCGCACAGACTGAAAGTTGTTTCGACGCTGCGGTTGCAGCTGAGCATCGTCGCCAGTAGTTTTCGCCCGCTATGATGAAGTTACTGCGCAGGCACAAAGACTGGCTGATGATCGTGATCGCCATTCTGGCGATTCCCTTCATTTTTTATTTTATCAGGACGCCTGACTACGGTCAGATGCGGCGAGGCGACATTGGCAAGATTTACGGGCGCACACTTACGCAGCTCGAGATTGACGCAAATGCGCGCCTGGGCGGCTTGGCCCAAGCTCTCGGAATGTCGGAGCTTTGGGAGACGCTATCGCGCGGACAACAGGGGAACGTAGGCTACGGTGAATTTGCTCTTAACCTGATCATTTTGCGTCATGAGGCAAACGCGCTTGGCCTCCGTCCAAGCTCCCCCGAGATTGCTGATGTCGTGCGCAAATTACCGGCGTTTCAGGGCGACTCGGGGTTCGACATGACTAAGTTCAGCGATTTTGTGCGGAATGGTCTGGGGTCACGGGGGCTCGGGGAAGAACATATCGAGCAGTTGGTCCGGGATGAGCTGGCGCTCAAGGAAATCAAGCGTCTCCTGGCCGCAGGCATTCCAGTGTCCAAAGGCGAGCTCGATGAAAATTTTCAGCGCGGCTACGACAAATTCTACGTGACTGTCATTCGATTTCAGTCCCCTGATTTTGCTAATAGCATCACAGTCACCGACGAAGATGTGCAGAAGTTCTACGATGGCCATAAGGCCGAGCTCAAAAGCGACGAAAAACGCAAGGTGCAGTTTGTTCAGCTCGGCCTGACTGAGGAGCAAAAGAAGTTGACTGGCAAAGACCGGATTGACGCGTTACAAAAGCTGGCGGATCGCGCAACCGATTTCACGCAAGCGCTGCTAGAGAAAGCCGCGGATTTCAAGCAGGCCGCTGGAAAATTCAAGTTGCCGGTCAAGGAGACAGGTGAATTTACAGCCGCTGCGCCCGATGCTCAGCTGAAAGTCGATCCACAGCTTGGTGCGGCAGCTTTTAAGCTATCGGCGCAGGAGCCGAATAGCGATCCCATCCAGGTGGCGGATGGATTTTATATCTTGCATCTTGCAGGAATTACCGAGGCGCATCCTCTTACGCTCGAAGAGGCGAAACCAAAAATTGTAGAATCAATGAAGAAGTCGCGATCGCGTGAAGTAATGTCAACGAAAGGGGCGGAGGTTGTGAATCAGCTTCGCGAGGCAACGAAGTCTGGACAGTCAATGGAGGCGACTATTCAAAAGACGGGCGCAAAACCTGAGAAGCTCCCGGCGTTTTCGCTGATGGAAGAGGAAAAAGAAAAGTCCGTGATGGAAGAGGAAAAAGCAAAATCGGAAGACAAAGAATCGAAGAATGAGCCGGCTGATCTACCTGCGATCAAAGAGGCCGTGGCATATCTGAATCCTGGTGAGATCAGCGATTTTTCTCCCTCTGGTGAGAACGGATTTATCGCGATTTTGGAAAAGCGAGAGGCATTCACAGATGCAAATAGCGGCGAAAAGAAGGCGGCATTTGAGAAAAGGGTAATGGACAACAAACAGCGCATCGTCCTTTACGAGTGGTTGCACGATCGGCAGCAGGCGGCCGGCCTTAAATTTGAACAGGGCTAAACGATAGAGGCGCTGCCTGAGCCGCAGTGCTTTGCGCCGATGGAACAATCGCCTGATCAGATCTTTGACGACGCGAACGGCGACCTCGCTGTCGGCGACCTTGAAAACGCGGTGGGAAAGTACCGGCGCTGTGTTGATATGGCGCCCGATTTTTTCGATGGCTGGCACGCGCTGGGCATGGCGCTCATGAAACTCGGGCGTTTTGACGAAGCGATCGACGCAGGCAAAAAAGCTGTCGAGCTTCGGCCCAATGATCAGATCGGCTGGACCAGCCTGTCGCTATTTTATAATCGGGCCGGCAACATCAAGGAAGCCGAAGCAGCCGGCGCCAAGGCGAAGATACTGGGGTGGGGCGGCAAGATCGCGAAGGAATAACGGGTGCAATAATCCGAGAGATTCCTCGCTTCGCTCGGAATGACATAAAGGCCGGCAGCAAGGTCGCGGGGGAGTAAGGCGCTCCGTAGCTCGCCAGACCGGAGTCAGCCCAGGAATTTATTTTGACAGACTGTAGTTTCAGGATTTACTGAAACTACATGAATGACGAGAACAAATCGGCTGCCGCCCTGCGCGAAGCCCGGGACGAATTTGTAAGCCAATGGGGCGTGATCGGGAGCGCATGGGGAGTCAACCGTACCATGGCGCAGATTCATGCCCTGCTCATTACCGCTCCGTCTGCGCTCAGCACGGATGAGGTCATGGCGGAGCTAAAGATCAGCCGCGGGAATGCTCACAGTAATCTGCGCGACCTGGTGAGCTGGGGTCTGGTGCGCAGTGTCGTTCGGAAAGGCGAACGGAAGGAATTTTTTGAAGCGGAAAAAGATGTCTGGAAGATGTTCTGCATCATCATTCGCGAACGTCGAAGGCGAGAGCTGCGGCCAGCGCAGGCTGTTTTAAAAGAGTGTCTCTCGCGGACCAATAATTTGAGAGGCACTGAAGCGGCCGCTTTTAACAAACAACTCAGAGCGCTCAGTGACTTCCTCGAGCTGGCGGACGGCGTGATCACGAAACTCTCGCAGTCGGAGCAAAGCAAAATGGTTCCCTGGGCGCTCAAATTTTTGAAATGAACAGACCGCTTCCACCGAAACAGCAAAACAAGAAAGGAAACCGTCATGACTCCAATCGTTTGGACTTACATCATCTACATCGCGCTGAGCATTCCGCTCACCGTTTGGGTCGCGCAAACGCTCCACAAGAATGGCCGCGTTTTTTTGATTGATTCGTTTCACGGGAACGAACAGTTGGCCGGGTCCGTCAATCATCTCCTGGTGGTTGGCTTCTATCTTATCAACATCGGCTACGTTGCGCTCGCTCTGAAAGAGGGAATTGCACCGGCAGATCTTCGGGGAGTATTTGAAACGATCAGTCACAAAGTCGGCGTCGTCATGCTGGTGCTCGGCTGCATGCATTTCTTTAACATCTTCGTGTTCTCGAGAATGCGTCGCCGCGCTCTTTTGCAATCCGCACCGCCGCCGGTGCCTCCTCAAGCTCATGTTCCAATCCCCGCGCGATGAAGCGTCTCTACGTTCTGTTCGATGCGCAATGCGAGCTCTGTATCCGCTGTCGCAACTGGCTGATAAAACAACAGGCCTTTGTGCCTCTTGCGTTCGTCGCGTTGCAATCGGATGAAGCAAAACTGCGATTTCCAGGAATCGAAACGCTTAGACCGAACGACCAGTTGCTGGTGATTTCAGATGACGGCTCGGTTTATCGTGGCGCCTATGCCTGGATCATGTGTTTGTGGGCGTTGCGGAAGTACCGAGAACATGCGCAGCG
>WNGI01004376.1_pt1 | contig 13325 bp, 12 predicted proteins | sample 5400621 | NCBI WGS metagenome assembly WNGI01 (sample SAMN13153374, study PRJNA577476) | soil metagenome | isolation source: 20 cm soil or saprolite under Garry oak tree replicate 1 | place: USA:California | collected 2016-06-15
ATCTGGTCCTGGCCCCTGGGACCTTGTCACATCTCGCGTTCTCGTGGAATGAGCCGCGCCTCCTGCAGTCCATCGAGCGGCTCTCGCGGTTCGCGCGACTCATTCGTTTCGACAAACGAGGGACGGGCATGTCGGATCGAGTGACCGACGCCGCGACCCTCGAGGAGCGGGCCGACGACATCCGCGCCGTGATGGATGCGGCCGGATCCGCGAGCGCTGTGATCTTCGGTGTGTCCGAAGGCGGGACGATGGCGTGTGTATTCGCCGCAATGCATCCAGCCCGTACCAGGGCATTGATCGTGTGGGGCTCCCAAGCGCGGCCCACTCAGGCAGCCGACTACCCATGGGGTGTGACGCGAGCCGAAGAAGAGGCGCGAGTCGCAGCACTCGCCGATCAGTGGCCCTCACGCGAATATGTCCGAGGCTGGGGCGCGGGAGTCGGACCGGAAGCCGACGACTCCGTCGTGGATGCGATCCTCAATCGCATGCAGATGGCGGCGTCTCCTGCGGCAGTCGTCGCACTTGAGCGAATGAATCGGGACCTGGACATTCGAGGCATCCTGCCGACGATTCGGATACCCACGCTCGTCATGGCGCGAGAAGGCGATCCATCTCTGGAACCAGACGCTGTCCGCGATCTCGCGCGACGGATACCCGGAGCGCGTCTTCAATTCTTTCCCGGCAAGACCCATTACATGGGTGCCCCATGGCTCGGGATCGATGCCGAACCGGTCTACGCGGCGATCGAGGAGTTCGCGACAGGATCCTCTTCCGCGCCAACCGGGGAACGCTTCCTGACGACGATCGCGTTCTTCGACATCGTCGCTTCAACGGTGCGTGCGACGGAGCTCGGCGATCGCGCCGAGAGCTTCTCGCGGAACATCGCGGCACCGAGATCGACTCAGCGGGTGACGGGCTCCTCGCGACGTTCGAGGGACCGGCGCGCGCGATCCAGTGCATGAGAGCGATCGCCCGGGCGGATGCGGAGCTCGGTATACGGATCAGAGCGGGGGTTCACGTGGGCGAGGTCGAGCGTTCTGGGAATGCCATCAGAGGAATCAATGTCGTCTACGGCGCGCGGATCATGTCCCTCGCCTCGGCCGGGGAGGTGCTCGCCTCTACCACAGTCCGCGACCTTTGTGCGGGCTCAGGAATTCGCTTCGGGGATCCACAGACCCGCGAACTCAAAGGGATCGGGCCTCGTGAGGTGCTCGCGGTCGTGGACTAGAGTTTCGGCGATGACCGACGCGATTCAGGCCCCACGACCGGGCCCCGATGACACCAACGCGCCGGATGAGCAGAAGAAAGTCCATCGCACCGAGACGAAGACGCGCACGCCGGTCGAAGCGAAGCGCGAGGGCCCGACGCTCGAAGTGGTGAAGAGCGACGAGCGGGTGAAGGTCTTCATCCGCTCCGCCAATCAGCAGACCGGCGCGATCGGATACACCGAGCATGGCGAACGACACGCGAACACGTCGGCCGACGGAGCCCGGTTCATCCTCAAGTCGCTCGGCCATGACGCGCGGCGCTGCGAGATCGCCGCGGTCGCGGCGTACCTCCACGACATGGGCAACGTCGTGACAAGGGAGAAACACGCGCAGACCGGCGCCCTGCTCGCGAAGGACATCCTGATCGACCTCGGCTTCCCGCTCGAAGAGGTCGCGACGATGATGGGCGCTGTCGCCAACCACGAAGAGGACGAGGGCGGGCTGCCGGTAAGCGCCGTCTCCGCGGCGGTGATCATCGCCGACAAGAGCGACGTGCACCGGAGCCGCGTACGCAACCCCAAGTCGACCTCATTCGACATTCACGACCGCGTCAACTACGCGGTCACCGCCTCCGAGATCAAGGTCAGCCGCAAGGAAAAGCTCATCACGCTCGAGCTCGCGGTCGACACTGAGGTGTCGCCGATCATGGAGTACTTCGAGATCTTCCTGCCACGCATGATGCTGTCGCGCCGGGCCGCCGAGTTCCTCCACTGCAACTTCGCCCTCGTCATCAACAACACCAGACTCCTCTAAACTCTTCTTCTCACGTTCCGGGAGGATCCACCCTTGCCGACGATCCGTGCCCGCCGGTCTTCACGCGTCCGCAACGCGATCGCCGCAGGCGGCGTCGTCCTCCGCCACCGAGACGGTGCGCGCGAGGTCGTCCTCACGGGCCGCCACGCCGACGGCACGTGGGTCTTCCCAAAGGGCACTCCCGACAAAGGTGAGGAGATCGAGGACACCGCGCTCCGCGAGGTCGAAGAGGAAACGGGACTCAAGGTCCGCATCCTCCGCGACATCGGCACGACCGATTATTGGTTCGCCGCGCCGGGAGAGCGGGTGCACAAGTTCGTCCATTTCTTCCTGATGGAGCCGACCGGCGGCGACACCTCCGAGCACGATCACGAGTACGACGAGGTGCGCTGGGTCCGGGAGGACGAAGCGCGCCGCATGCTCTCCTTCGATACGTACCGCGAAATCCTCGATCGCGCCCTCGCGGCCGCGAGCGAGGCCGCATGATGGCGACCGAAGCGCCCACCATGCGGCGCACCCCGCTCTATGAGAGGCACGCGCAGCTCGGAGCGAAGATGGTTCCGTTCGCGGGCTACGAGATGCCGATCCAGTACGAGGGCATCGTGGCGGAGCATCGCGCGGTGCGCGGTCGCGCCGGTCTCTTCGATCTCTCCCACATGGGCGAGTTCTTCTTCAAGGGCCGTGGCGCCGGCGCGACGCTCGATCGCCTTGTGTCGAGCGACATCGCCGGCCTGGCAGTGGGTCAGGCGCGCTACGGGCTCCTCACCAACGAGCGCGGCACGATCGTCGATGACGTCATCGTCTATCGAATCAGCGAAGGCGAGTACATGGTGGTCGTGAACGCCGCGAACATCGCCAAGGACCGTGCCCACGTCCTCGCTCGCCTGGGCGAGGATGTCGCGTTCGACGATCGCTCGTTCGGCACGGCCCTCGTGGCGATCCAGGGGCCGCGCGCGGTCGACATTCTCGCCTCGAAAACCGACGCCGACGTGCGATCCCTACCTTCCTTCGGCGTCACGCAAGGCCGCGTCGCGGGAACGCGCGCGACGCTTGCGCGCACCGGCTACACCGGCGAAGACGGCTTCGAGGTCTTCGTGGCCAACGCCGACGCGGTCAAGGTGTGGGATGCCCTCCTCGAAGCCGGGCGCGAAGCGGGAATCAAGCCGATCGGCCTCGGAGCGCGCGACACCCTTCGCCTGGAGGCGCGCTTTTCCCTTTACGGCAACGACATCGACGAGACGACCGACCCGATCGAAGCTGGGCTGGGTTGGACCTGCAAGCTCGACAAGGAATTCACCGGCCGCGACGTGATTGCGGCGAAAAAGGCCGCCGGGCCGCGACGGAAGCTCGCCGGGCTCGTGATCCAGGGCGGCGTAGCGAGGCACGGCCACGAGGTCACGCATGACAGCGAGGTGGTTGGCCAGGTGACGAGCGGTACCTACGGGCCGACCGTCGAAAAGAACATCGCCCTCGCGTACGTCCCGACACCGCTTTCGAAGGTTGGAACCGCCCTCGCCGTCCGCATCCGCGGCAAGGACGTTCCCGCTACGGTAGTGAAGACACCATTCTTCCGGAGGCCTGAGTGAGCACTGTTCCCGACGATCTCCAGTATTCGAAAGAGCACGAGTGGGTGCGCGCCGATGGCGACGTCGCCACGATCGGCATCACGCACTTCGCACAAGAGCAGCTGGGGGACGTCGTGTTCGTCGAGCTGCCGGAGAAGGGCGCGACCGTGCGCCAGTTCTCGAGCCTTGGGGTCGTCGAGTCGGTGAAAGCGGCGTCCGACATCTACGCGCCGATCTCGGGCGAGGTCGTCGAGCGCAACGTGAAGGTCATCGAGAAGCCCGAGCTCGTGAACAGCGCGCCGTACGGCGACGGTTGGATGATCAAGGTGCGGCTCGCCGACAAGGGAGAGCTCACGCAGCTGCTCTCTCCGACGGACTACCGCTCCCACATCGGCGAGACGGCCGGCGCCGGCGGGGACTAGTCGCCCAGAGATTGAACAAAAACCCCTACTCGTCGCACACCGACGCCGACCGAGCGGCGATGCTCGAGCGCGTCGGCATCAAGAGCGTCGACGATCTGCTCACCGCGATCCCTAAGGACGCGCTTCGACCGAAGCTCGGTCTCCCCGTTGGTATGTCCGAGCTTGAGATCCAGACGCACCTCGAATCGCTCGCCGCGAAGAACCGGACGGCCGGCGCCGGGCCGTTCTTCCTCGGTGGGCCGGTGCAGCGCCGCTACATCCCGGCGGCGGTTCCGGTTCTCGCGCTGCGCGGCGAGTTCCTGACCGCGTACACGCCGTACCAGCCCGAGGTGAGCCAGGGGACGCTGCAGTCGATCTTCGAATACCAGTCACTCATCTCCGAACTCCTTTCGATGGACGTCGCGAACTCATCGATGTACGAGGGCGGGTCGGCGGTCGCTGAGGCCGCCTTCATGGCGGTTCGCACGACGGGCCGCAAGAAGGTCGTGATGGCGAGCGAGGTCTACTTCGAATTCCGCCGCACGGTTCGGACATACGCGAAGGGACCGGACCTCGAGATCGTGGAAGTCCCGACGCGGGATCTCGCGTCGGCGGCCGAGGGCGCGGCCTGCCTCATCGTGCAGCACCCCGACGCGTTCGGCGGTCTCGTCGACGTGCGGGCGATCGCGGATGCCGCACACGCAGCGGGCGCGCTCTGCATCCAGGTGACGGAGCCGCACGCGAACGCCCTGCTGGAGCCGCCCGGCGCGCTCGGCGCCGACATCGCGGTGGGGGAGGGGCAGCCGCTCGGGATCCCGATGAGCTTCGGTGGACCGTATCTCGGGATCCTCGCGTGCCGCGTGGCGCTCGTTCGTCAGATGCCGGGCCGGATCGTCGGCGAGACGCACGACGCGCGCGGGATGCGCGGGTTCGTCAATACCCTGCAAACCCGAGAGCAGCACATCCGCCGCGAAAAGGCTACGAGCAACATCTGCACGAACGAAGCGATCGCCGCCATCACCGCGGCGGTCTATCTCGGTCTCATGGGGCCGGAAGGGCTCCGCGCCGCGGCGCGCCTCGGCGTTGCCAAGGCGCACGCGCTCGCGCACCGTCTCGGCGCGCTGCCGGGATGCTCCGTCTCGACCGATGGCGATTTCTTCGACCGGTTCGCGCTTCGCGTCCCAAGGCTCGCGCTGGGACGCGAGGGGAGCGGCTACGCGATGCGGAACGCGCTCCTCGTCGACAACGTCCTAGTCGAGGGAAGCTCGATGCATTACGGCGATCGGGACGACCTGATCATCCAGTGCACCGAGATGACGACCGACGCCGAGATGGACGCGCTGGTCGCCGCGATCGAGAGCATTGCCGCGAGCGTGCGCGAGACGGTTACAGCCCGATGACCGTCCGCACGCAAGTCATTCCCGACTCGGGCGTGAAAACGGCGGTACCCGCGCTCGAGCCGTTGCTCGTCGAGATCCATGAGGAAGGGCGCGCCGGCCGGCACGTGCGCGGCGGTGAAGAGGCCGATGCATTGATCCCGGCCGCGTTCCGGAGGCGGGCGCCACTCGGCCTACCGGAGCTCAGCGAGCCGCAGGTGGTGCGGCACTTCACGCACCTCGCGCAGCTGAACTATGCCGTCGATACGGGGATGTACCCGCTCGGCTCCTGCACCATGAAGTACAACCCGAAGATCAACGACCGCGTGGCCTCGCTCTTCGCGGACCTCCATCCGAAGCAGCCGCAGAGCACCGTCCAGGGAGCGCTGACGCTGCTCGCGGAGCTCGAAGCGATGCTCGCCAAGCTCACCGGGATGGACGCGGTCACGCTGCAACCCGCCGCCGGCGCGCAGGCGGAGTTCACCGCGATCCTCATGTTCAAGGCCTATCACCAAAAGCGCGGCGAGGGTGCCAAGCGTCACCGCGTCATCGTGCCGGACACCGCGCACGGCACGAACCCTGCCTCGGCGGCGATGTGCGGGTTCCAGGTGACGACCGTCAAGAGCGACGCGCACGGGAACATCGACCTGGCCTCGCTCAAGGCCGCGCTCGGCGACGACGTCGTCGGTCTGATGCTGACCAACCCGAACACGCTCGGCCTCTTCGAGGAGCGCTTGCGCGAGGTCTGCGGCGCGGTCCACGCCGTCGGAGGACTCGTGTACGGCGACGGAGCGAACATGAACGCGCTCCTCGGCGTTGCCCGGCCGGGCGATCTCGGCTTCGACTGCATCCACATCAACGTGCACAAGACCTTCTCGACACCTCATGGCGCGGGTGGACCCGGCGCGGGTCCGCTCTGCGTGAAGGAGCCGCTGCGGGCGTTCCTCCCGAAGCCGTGGATCGTGCGCGACGAGCAGGGCCGCTATCACCTCGACACGGCCCGCGACGACCAACCGCCGGCCGGTCTTGGGGACTCGATCGGCCGGGTGCGGACATTTCTCGGGAACTTCGGCGTGCTCGTTCGCGCGTACACGTACATGCGCACGCTCGGCGAGGAAGGTTTGGCCGAGGCGTCGAACGACGCGATCCTCGCGGCCAACTACCTACTCGCGCAGCTTCGCGAGCACTACGACGTCGCGTTCGACCGGGCGTGCATGCACGAGTTCGTGCTTTCGGCTTCGCGCCAGAAGAAGCTGGGCGTGTCGGCACTCGACGTTGCGAAGGCCCTCATCGACGAAGGCTTCCATCCGCCGACCGTGTACTTCCCGCTCGTGGTTCCCGAGGCCCTCATGATCGAACCCACCGAGACCGAGCCGCGCGAGACGCTCGACGCGTTCGCCGCCGCGATGATCCGCATCGCCGAGCGCGCCAAGACCGATCCGGCAACGGTGAAGGCCGCGCCGAAGCACGCACCGCTCGCGCGGCTCGACGAGGTGACCGCCGCGCGCAATCCAAAGCTCAAGTGGCAGCGACCGACCTAGTCATCGCCTCGACGCGGGTCGCGATGGTGTGGCCGCACACCGCGATCGTCCAGCGCGACATCGCCGATCTTCGGGCGGCGCCTTCGACGGAATCCGAGCTCGTCGATCAGCCCCACATGGGGGAAAACGTTCGTGTGCTCGGTGAGGACGGCGATTGGCGATACATCCAAGGCCCGGATCAGTACTTCGGCTGGGTTCCGGTTGACCATCTCGACGTCTTGAGCGGCTATGGCGAGGCGTTTGTGGTCGCTGTGCTCCTTGCGAGCATTCGCGATGCACCTCGATCGAACGCGATGGTCATAGCTCGACTTCCCACCGGGACGCTCATCAGACCGATGTTCACGAGCATCCAACAGCCCGATGGGAGCTCTCGACGGATCGCGTACGAGCACCCTCCCGCTTGGCGCGAAACCCGTCTCGGTCGTGGGCGGTCCGGTTATGTTGCAGAGACCGACCTCGTCGAGATCGAACAGCTGCCGCACCGCTATCCGACGGCGGATGACTACCTGAAAACTGCGGAATCGTTCATCGGCGTTCCTTACTTATGGGGCGGTACGACCGCACTAGGCCTGGACTGTTCGGGATTCGTCCAGCAGGTGTACCGTTTGAACGGGGTGGCCCTGCCGCGGGACGCGGATCAACAGGCCGTGCTCGGCCGAAAGGTGGAAGAGGCCCGAGCAGGTGACCTCATGTTCTTTGGGGCGGACTCGGTAACCCACGTCGCCCTCGCCACGAGCGCGACCGAGTTCATTCACGCGCCTATGAAGGGTGGCGTGGTCGAGCACCACCGGCTTGGTCCCGAACGCAAGCTTCGCGGTATCCGCCGCTATCTGCCGGACCCGCCCGCGCCGTGAAGACCCAACGCGATCCCGCCGCCGGGGATGCGCGCACCGACCACGATCTGGTGTACGCGGCGCGGGATGGCGACACCGTCGCGTTCGATGCGCTTTTCTACCGGTACCGCGACGGAATCTTCCGCCTCGGACTCGCCATCACGAAGGACCCGTCAGCCGCGGAAGAGATCGTCGTGGACACGTTCGCGCGGGCCCATCGCGCCCTGGCGCGCCTCGAGCCGGACGATTCGCTTCGGCCGTGGCTGTACCGGGTCGCGGTCAACCTTTCGTACAACCGCCGCCCGCGTAAAGGCCTGGTCCTGTCGTCCCTCGATGAGGCGGTCGACGAACCTCTCGCCAACGAGGACGGGTCTCCCTCGCACGTCGCGGAGCAGGCCGAGCTTCGCCGGCTCGTCCTTGGCGCGGTTGACGAGCTCGGGCCCAAGCACCGGCTCGTGGTCGTGCTGCACTACATGAACGGGCTGAACCTGACGGAGATCGCTGAGGTCGTTGACTGTCCGGTCGGAACGGTCAAATCCCGCCTGCACTACGCGCTCCGCCGGCTCCGAAAGCATCTTGCGGCACATCCTGAGCTGGGTATCGAACCAACCCGGCCGATCATCGCTACTCAACTTCGGGCACCAAAACCGATAACGGCCGCGGTGCCACTAGAGGGCGAATGAGACTTTTCTCGCACGGCTGTGAATCTCGTCAGGCGGCTTACCTCGCGTGGGCCGACCGACCGGGCGTGGGCGAACGGATCGCTCTCGAGGCACACGCTGCATCGTGTGTCGAATGCGCCGACGCGCTCCGCAGCGGCAAACGCGTCGACGCCGCTCTCCGTGGTGCGTTCTCGCCCCTTCGGGATCGCCGGACGATCATCGCGCCGGGTCGCGTTCGGTTGGCGGTCGGCCCGAGAAGCACGGCGACGAACCCATGGCTTCGCGCGCCGCGTTTCTTTGGTCGCCTTGCCGAAGTCGCCGTCATGGTCGGCGTGACGCTCTTCGCCGTGAGCACGACGTTCGATCCATCGACGGCGTCCAGCACCTCGACCTCCGCCACCCACTCGGTGGTCCAGCAGTACCTCCGCGCGCAGCCGCCGGTCGGTGACATCGACTACCTCCGTTGGCTCAGACTCAACAAGCCCGATGACTCCTCGACCGCTTCCGATCAAACGCGTCTTCCCATGGGCGGTCGTTTCGACGGCGATCCAGTCGAGATCCAGAAGGCGCTGGGCATCTCTCCGCGCTGACCTGACCCCGCGCCGCGCGACATCGCTCGCGCTTGTCGTCGGCATCGTCTTCATCACGGGCTGCGCCACGCCACTCCCCACGCGACGTGATGTCGTGATCGGGCTCGTCGGCGAGCCCCGTACGGTCTTCGACGACGATCCGTCAGCCCGCTTCGTCGCTTCCGCCGTCACCGAGACGCTCGTTCGGCGCGACGCGCACGACGAGCTCACGCCCCGGCTCGCCGAATCCGTCCCGACCCTCGAGAACGGCGATCTCCGCGTCGTGACAGACGACCCGGACGCGCCCGACGGCCGCCTCGTGGCGACCTTCCGACTCCGGGACACGAAGTGGCAGGATGGCGTCCCCATCACGGCGACCGACGTGCGTTTCGCATGGCAGCAAGACAAGGCAGACGCGCCCGGCACGCTGACCAGGTGGATGGCTGACCGCATCGCGGATATGCAGATTCTGTCGACGCGCGACGTCCGCGTGCTCTACCGGAACGGAGAGCGATGGGACGACTACGCGCTCGGGCCCCGCGTGATGCCCAGCCACCGGCTTGCGCAGGCCACTCCCGAGCAGCGCCTCGCGTATGCACGGGAGCCGGTCCATGCCGGAGCGTTCGCGATCGCCGCCTGGTTGCCCGGCAGCATCACCCTTTCCGCGTACCAGGGCTACGTGCTGGGAACACCCAAGCTCGGCCGGCTCGAGATCCATTTCTTCCCGAGCCGCGCCGCGGCGCTCCAGGCGCTCCTTCGGGGCGAGATCGACATTGCGCCGTGGCCCGTGCTCGAGGCCGATCTTGCGAAGACCCTCGATCGTTTCGCGGACGGAACGCATCTGCTCGCGCATTACGTACCCACCGAGGCGGCGAGCCTCCTTCGGTTTGGATCCAATCCGAAACGGTTCGGCGATCCGCTCGTGAGGGAGGCGATCCTGCTCACCGTCGATCGCCAGTCCATCGTCGACGACGTTTTCGTCGGCAGGGCACGCGTGCCACGCACATACCTCGTTCCCCCGCAGTGGGCGGCGGCCGAGGATGTGCCCCCCGCGGGACCCGACCGCGACCGCGCCCGGGCCCTTCTGGTCGAGGCGGGATTCAGCCAAGGCCAGTTCGGGATCGTCGAACGTGGGGGCGAGCGCATGACCACCACGATCGGCGTCGCGGCGGGTTCGCAAGCACGCACCGATGTCGCAAGACGCGTGGCCGGCGACCTCGCGGCAATCGGGATCGCGGCCGACGTGCGCGAACGCGCGCCGGCCGATCTCGCTGCCGAGGTGCAGCGAGGCGAGTTCGATCTCGCGATCACATCTGAGGAAGCGGCCGATCCTCAGCTTGCTTCAGAGCGATGGGCTGGTCTAGTCGACCCCTGGTTCGACGCGCTCGCCAGCCTCGCGACGGAGGCGCCGGATCGTGTCGAGAAGCGCGCGATCTACACGGAGATGGAACGGATCTGGACATCGGCCCTCCCCGGCCTCCCGCTCTATCAGGAACTCCGGGTCGATGTCGCACCGCAAGGGCTCGCCGGAATCGAGCCCACTCCCTCGGGCTCGGCCCTCTCATGGAATGTCTCCGCGTGGAGCTTCCTGGCCCGCTGAACCCGTTCGGGGTAGCGACGGTACTGAGAATGGCCCAGAATCGCGCCATACCCCAATAAAAAAGGAGAGGGAGGCGGAATTTTGACCCTAACCCGCAGTCGCATCTGGCCGCTTTTGTCACTGATGACGCTGCTGGCCGTGGTAATCGGCGCCTGCACGCAGCAGGGCGGTGGCGGCACCAACGCAACCGATCAGGCCGACCCCAACGGCGAGCTCGTTACGAACATGGGCGCCGAGCCCGACAACATCGATCCGCAGCAGTCGCAGTTCGTCCAGGAGATCGGCGTGAACATGAAGGTCTTCGAGGCTCTCATGACCTTCGACGTGAAGACCGGGAAGCCGATCCCCGCGGCGGCGAAGGATCAGCCGAAGGTCAGCGCTGACGGCAAGACCTACACGTACACCATCCGTGACGGACTCAAGTACTCGGACGGCAAGCCCGTCACGGCAGACAACTTCAAGTACGGATGGCAGCGGCTCTGTGACCCGTCCATCGCCGGCGGCTATGCGTTCACCGGGTACATCGTGGCCGGCTGCGAAGGCTGGAACACCATGGACCCGAAGAAGGACGATCCCGCGAAGCTCGCGGCAGCTAAGACGGCGTTCCTCAACAACATCAAGGTCTCGGGCAACGACATCGCTTTCACGCTCACCGACCAGGCGCCGTACTTCAACTCGATCGCAGCGCTGTGGGTCGGCGTCCCCGCCCGCGAGGACACGGTCACAAAGGGCGGCGCGTCGTGGACCGACCCCGCCACGTTCATCGGGAACGGCCCATTCGTCCTGAGCGAGTGGAAGCACAACGAGAAGATGGTTTTCACGCGTAACCCGAACTTCAAGACGGCATCGGGCGCGACGCCCAAGCTCGCGAAGTGGACTCAAGTCATGATCAACGAAGGTGCCGTTGCGTTCGCGGCGTACCGCAACAACGAGCTGGATGTCTACGGCATCGCGGCCGAAGACCTTCGGACGATCGACTCCGACGCGGCCCTGAAGGCGCAGCGGGTCGAAGGCCCGGGCCAGTGCACCTTCTACATCGGCTTCAACACCAAGAAGGCGCCGTTCGATGACAAGAACGTGCGCGTCGCCTTCGCCAAGTCGTTCGACCGCGACGCGTACATCAACGACGTCGCCAAGATCGGCAAGCCGGCACTCGGCTTCATCACGCCTGGCATCCCCGGATACGACGCGGGAGACACCTTCCAGAAGTTCGACACCTCGGCGGCGAAGGCCGCGCTCGCGCAGGCGTCCCCGGCCGCACAGGCCGCCCTCGCGGGTGTCAAGATCACCTACGCCTCGAGCGCACGCGCAAAGACCCGTCTCGAGTGGTTCCAGAACCAGTGGAAGACGAACCTGAATCTCAACGTCGGTCTCGACCCGGTCGACTCGACGACGTACACGCAGCTCGTCAAGAAGGCCGACACGACGCCCGCGCTGTTCTTCCTTGGCTGGTGCGCTGACTACTACGACCAGCAGGACTGGCTGACGACCGTGTTCCACTCCAAGTCCACGGTGACGCAGGTTGGGTACAACAACCCTCAGTTCGACAAGCTGGTCACCGACGGTGACAAGGAGCCAGATCCGAAGAAGCGCGACGATGATTACCAGCAGGCCTCTCGCCTCCTGTCACAGGACGCGCCGGCCGCCTGGATCTACTACGACGCGAACCCCGTCCTCGAAAAGCCTTGGGTCAAGAGCTTCTATCTGACCTCGCTCGGCTTCGAGGAAGCACGCTGGACCGATCCCTACGTGACCAAGAGGACCTAACCTCGCGCGCGAAGCAGATTGCTGACGAAGGGGCCGGCACGTGCCGGCCCCTTCTGTTTACGGCGACGCTTTTTGAAAGCGTCGCGTTATACACTCGGTTCGAGACCAGTGCGCAGTGCTTAGATACGTCATCCGGCGTCTCCTTTTGATCATCCCGACGATGTTTTTCGTGGCGCTGATCACCTTCACGCTCGCGCATGCCGCACCGGGAAGCCCCTTCGATCGCAATGCGAACCGCCCGATGTCGCAGGCGACGATCGACCGGATCAACCGCTATTACGACGTAGACAAGCCGATACCCCAGCAGTTCGTGACCTATATGGGGAACCTTCTGAAGGGTGACCTCGGCCTCAGCTTCACCCGGCAGCGGCCCGTCGTCGAGATCATCGGCCAGGGCATCGGAACGACCTTCCAGCTCGGTATCGGCGCGCTTCTCTTCGCGCTCGCGTTCTCGATACCGCTCGGGATCATCAGCGCGCTGAAGCAGAACACCATGATCGACTACTCGAGCATGCTCGTGGCGACGATCGGAACGACGATCCCATCGTTCGTGATCGCGATCTTCCTGATCTACATCTTCGGGGTGAACTTGAATCTTCTGCCGTTCGTCGGGTGGGGAAGCTGGCAGCACATGGTCATGCCGATCTTCGTCCTGGGCCTCGGTGCGGGCGCATTCCTCACGCGGATCACGCGCGCCAGCATGCTTGAGGCCATCCGTCAGGATTATGTTCGCACCGCGCGGAGCAAGGGATTGCGCGAGCAGACGGTGATCGTCGGCCACGCGCTGAAAAATGCTCTCATACCGGTGGCGACGATCATCGGGCCAGCGACGGCCGGCCTCATCACGGGGTCCTTCATCATCGAAACGCTCTTCAACGTTCCGGGTATGGGTCGTCTCTACGTGATCAGCATTCTCGCGCGCGATTACCCGGTCATCATGGGCACGACGCTGCTCTACGCGTTCCTCATCATGATCGCCAACCTTACCGT